>Ga0209777_10005982_pt1 | contig 13838 bp, 11 predicted proteins | sample FrelakmetHBP12HB_FD_187147 | JGI IMG/M metagenome (GOLD analysis project Ga0209777, IMG submission 187147) | Freshwater lake sediment microbial communities from the University of Notre Dame, USA, for methane emissions studies -HBP12 HB (SPAdes)... | ecosystem: Environmental > Aquatic >...
GGCTGGCCCTTTTTGAGTTCGGATGAAATAAGAAAAACCCTGCAAGGGATTGCTCCCACGACCAAAAAGTGGGGGCCTTTTGGAAAAGGTATTTACTCGGAGGGAATGTCTCGAAAGACTTATCTGAAAATGAGAACTGAGGCCAAGAGACTATTGGAACAAGGACAATCGGTCATTTTGGATGGATCATACAAGCGGCAATCAGAGCGTCTGACCCTGATGGATCTGGCTGAAAAAACAGGGGCCCGGATCCAATTTTTCGAATGCCGGGCCCCTTTAAAAATAATCCGTCAGCGATTAGAACAACGCAGCCTGGAACTCAAGGCCGTCTCTGACGGTCGTTGGGAAATCTTCAAATATCAACGTCAGGATTTTGATCCTATAGCCAACCCTGTTCGATCAAAATGTCTCCGGGTCCGGACCATCTATCCAGTTGAACAATTAGCCGAAAAGCTCATCAAGGGTCGTTATGCAAATGCAGAAAAATAGTATTGATACATTGGCCCAAGCGATCAATCCCCTGAGGATACTAATTTTTTTTGCTTTACTATCCTCTTTTGCTCTGATTTTCCATATTCCGGAAAAAATAACAGCGATTCTCTATTTGAGTTTCTTCTTTCTCTTCACCGTCCTTAATCCAATCAATGGCATCGCCTTTATTGTCTTCTCTATTCCTTTTTTTCTGGGAGCTCCCCACAAGCCTTATTTTTTTCTCTTCGAGATACTGATTTATGGCACCCTCCTCTTAGGTTTCATTCATTTAAGAAAACGGAAAATCCCTATTGTGATTCCATTCAAGCACCTTATCATCCTGTTGTTCCTCTCGTACCTCTTCAGCTTACCCATCAATGCCAAAGAATATTATTATGAATTTTGGGCCACACCCTTAAAAGATTTATGGTTTCAGTGGTTGAGCGGCCATGAAAAATTCCCTATTTTCCACCTCAGGACTCTTTTCAATAACCTTAGCGGAATATTGCTGTTCATTTTGGTAAGCAACCTTTTTTCAAAAGATAGGTTTAAGGACCTGGAAAAAATCTCGAGAGGCATAATATGGATGTCTGTAATGGTCTGCCTAATAGGAATCTTTTTCCTCTTCAAGATCATACCCCCTCAGCAGAAAACATATTTATCTTTATCGCTTGCAGGTATTCATAACGAAGGCCTTTCCGTTTTTGCCTTTAATCGTCAATACCTGGCTCAATATCTGCTTCTAATCTTCCCAATAATATTTTATTTTCTGTCTTTCAACCGCCATAAAGTTTTACATTTTTCTTTTTACCTTTTTGTCCTCGGTCTTTTTGTACTCTCTTTATCTGCCAGCATGCAAAGAAGCGCTTATCTGGTCCTTTTCTTGGAAATGCTTCTTCTTGTCCTGTTCTACGTTTTTCTTGTTTCTCCTAAGAAAAAAATGTCCATCTTTTTTTCACTTATCCCTTTTTTACTTCTGGCTACCATGATCCTAGTGGACTTTGCTTTTTTAAACAAACATTTTTTTGAAAGACTGACTCTTTGGGGTCTTTCCGACCCGGATAACCGGCGAGTCCATCTTTGGAACACCGCCTGGCATATGTTTACTTTTTCCCCTTTGTTGGGAATAGGTCTGGGGAAATATTCTTCCTTTTTCCCCGAATTTTTTAAAAATTCTCATATAAATTGGAAGACATTTAGTTTTGTTCGTGGAGAACCTCATTCTTTTTATCTTCAAACCCTGGCGGAACAAGGGGCAGTCGGATTTCTTCTCCTTATGTCCTTAGTGGCTGGGGTAATTTATTGCATGGTTAAAAATTCAAAGGAAGAACCGTCTAATGCTAACAAACTGCTTCTTATAGTCCTTCAGATTTCCGTGATCAGCTGGTTTTTATTAGGTTTTTTTCATAATGTATCTTATGTGCGTTCCTTGGGTGTGCTTTTTTGGATCCTCTTGGGCTGGTCGGCAGCTCTGATTGGCCCGAAGGCCCTTCCCAGCGAATCTGATCTTAAAAACAGAAGCTTCCTGATTGGACTACTGGTCATCATTGTAGCCTTCGGGTACCAGATCAAGTTGATCCATGAACGCCCGGTCACCCCTTTTTTCCAAACCGGTTCCTACAATCATGAAATCCTGCCAAGTGGAGAAAAAATTCAATGGATGGGAAAAAGAGCGGTTATGAATACAAAAATCGAAGATGGGGCCGCAACAATAACGGTCTCAGCACCCCTGCCGGAAATCCAAAAACATCCCCAACGTATTCGTTTATGGGCCGGAAAAAACTTTCGTGAATTTATCCTAAATGATGATCACTGGCATAAACTGATCATCCCTACTGATCGGGAATCAAAAGACCGGATCCCTCTAAAAATCGAGACCGGCCGGACCTTTAATCCCAAAGAGGTCGGGATCAGTCAGGACAACCGCAATTTGGGAATTATGATACAGGAAATAGACTGAGGAAATTGAGGAAGGAACAAAAATGGGAAGATTGAGACCTTTGATCAATTCTGAAGATAAATTTTTGGATTATAATGGGGTAATATTTTTAAAAAAAGGGTTCTGAGTGAAAAAATCTTACTTTATCAGCTTCATTTGTAAGAAAGAATTCCTCCCTTTCTCCCTTTTCCACCCTCTTTCTTCTATCTCAAGCCATAGCTCTCTGGGTTTTCCTACCCTCTGCCAACAGTACCCGTTTTATATTAAAGGCCATCACCATACTCATCCGATTCCCCTCCGGGGCGTAGTCCCCTCCTTCCGGGCCGGATGGCCCTACAGGCCGGAGGGAGGCATTCTCCTTCAGAGATAGCCGTCAAAGAAAGAGAGCTTTGAATTTATAGGTTATGATGGTCTTTTTTCAAAAAGAGCAATTTTAAAAAAATTCTAAGTTAAATTTTCACCCAACGGCCACTAAATGGGCCAATAACAATAACCGATAGGGTTATTTTAGGACTCCGAGAGCCCCCGAAGACCCTCTTTGGTCGCCTTAGCCATGCGCAGGGCAGACCTCTCCCTCGGATTAGGTAGCCAATATGATCTTTGAACCTCGAAAGAGATTAAAAGCCATCTGCCTGATCTTTGCATCTATGGCATTCTTAAACAGAGTAGTAAACCGTGCCCGATGCGCTCCTTGATGTAAATGACTCAAGCCAAAATACTGCTCAACAATGTAGCGTTTTTTGGATATCTTCTTATTTCGTTCTTTCTCATATTCGGTTAATTTGGCCGTGGTTGTACCCTTCCTCATAATCCCGTCTTTGATCTGATTCAGACTGAGAAAGCTGCGATTAGGTTCCCCGAAGTAACCCTTATCTGCATAAATGATTTTAATCGGCTGTTCCGTATGACAACTGGCCGCCGCACAAAGAGGCAGATAGGGAGAATCGTGATGGGATGCCGGCGTAAGCTCCGTGGCCAGGACAAATCCGTTTTCAGTATCCACCGAGGCATGTTCTTTAAGCCCATAATGGGGAACATCATTCTTAACCGTCCAATCGGATTCTATATCTCTCCCAAATTTAAGCGGCTTCCCATTTTTATCCACTCGACCTTCAGCCGTTTCCCTCTATTCCTTCTGCTTCTTTAACTCTTCATCGCTTATGGGATGACTGGCCGATTGGATCAGCCGGGCATCAACCGCTATCCCTTCGTTAATCGTCAATCCCTTTCGTGAAAACTGCTGCAGCACTTCGTTATTGATCCAATTCATTGCCTCTTGCGATAACCGACTCTTAAATCGGGAAAAGGTAGAATGATCTGGAGATGAGGCCTCAAGGGGTAGGCCTAAAAACTTCTTAAAAGACCACCGATCATTGATTAAGTTTTCCAGTTCGGGATCAGATAGAATATGGAACCACTTCTGTAGCAGTAATGCCTTGAGAAGCATCAATGGTGAATAGGCATCGGCCCCTTCCTCCTGTCTTCCAACCACGTAATAGTCCTTGAGCCGTTCCTCCACTTTCGACCAATCTATCACTCGATTGATTCGATCCATGTTTTTCAAACTTCGGTTCTTCTCCATAGAGCTACTTAACGCTATATCCACAAAAATGATATTCTGATTCCACCTTTTGTATCCCATTTCTCCTCCTTGTAATGGTTTCGGTGGAGAAATATTATTCTTTTTTATGTTTCTTTGTCAAGTATTTTCAGTTAGTTAGTTTATTTTTGTTCAGTTTTTTTCATCATCCAATTAAAACTTCTGGCCCTTCAAGGTCATCTCTTCACCTATCTTTGGCATGGTTATGCAAAGGTCTCATTGGAACAAGGTCAATCGGCTATTTTGGATGGCTCGTTTAAGCGGCAATCAGAGCGGCTGTCCCTGATGGATCTGGCTGAAAAAACCGGGGCCCGGATTCAATTTATCGAATGCCGGGCCTCTTTGAAAATAATCCATCGGCGATTAGAACAACGCAGTCTGCAACCCAAGGCCGTCTCTGACGGTCGTTGGGAAATCTTCAATCAGCAGCGAAAGGATTTTGATCCTATTGTTGATCCGGTTCGACCCAAATGCTTTCGAGTAAAGACCATAAGACCATTTGAGTATATAATAAAGCAATTACACTTGATGACTTCGCAAAAAATCACATAGAGGATTTTCGTAATACGGGGGAGTTATAGATATCACGTAACTTTTGCACAAATCAGAATCATTATTTAATATTCTCAACTCGTTGAAATACAATTCGATCAACATAAGCAAGCCTACGACCCGTGGCAGGATCATTCGAAAGATTGGCAAACTCTAATCTTAAAACGGGGCGAGCAAAGGAAGTCTTGCATTGGGCCTTATACTTTCCTTCGATCCAATTTTTTTCCCCGGATACTAAATTCCAAGATTTGATTAGTTGATTATCTAAATATAATGTCATTTGGGGAGAACTATCGTTAGTTTTATTTCCTCCTGCTGTTATAGTGATCTCTGTCGTTCCAGACCAGGTTACAATCCGTTCAGAAATTTCTCCGTTTTCCTTCATTACCCAAAGAATCGGATCTTTAAGATTCGGATCGTATCTGATCCCTCCGGAATGAAGCATCGCTTCAGCTTCTATAGAGCTCGTTGGCACAATGGCGGCTGCCCCGACCCAGACAATCATTAAACCTAATATCAAGGCCCCAAGTGAGAACGGCCCAATGATAACGCTACCCTTTCCCCATCCAGGATTAGATGGCGACCTTGACCATTTACAATAAATCGCGTAAATCAAAAGAGCCAGCAACCACACTCCTAACACTATCCACGTCCATAGTGTAGGAACTATGAGGGAAGGAAAAAATCGTGCCAAATCGAGTCCAAGGAAATGCCCAAGAACCTGAATGATCTTTGAGCGACCATCAGCTATCGTATATCGCCATAATGGAATTAAACATAAAATAAAGGCAATACTGCCGCTCCAGAAAAGCCAAATGGTATTCGTAACAGCTAAAACTTTACCTCGGCATTGATCAAATACCTCGGCCACGAAAGGTATCAAGAGGGGTATTATGGGAAGAACATACCTGGTTACCGTTGGATTCGATCCTCCATTCCACTGAACTTCTTGAAACTTAGCCATGACTATAAGAAAAAAAATAGCTATCCCCAAAAGCCAGGCAGATACAATTCGAAGACGGGGCATTAAAAATAAAATTCCCACCAAAGTTAAGGTCATATGGGGGTTGTAAAAGAAAAGTCCGAATTGTTGGTCGGCCAGAATTCCTATTGCGGCGACAAACATATATGGGGCCCAGTTCAACATTAGACTTCGAACCATTGCTAAGTTTTCATACTGCTGAAAAAGATAAGGTTTTATTGAAAAATCAAGAAAGATAAATCTTCCAACTATCAATACCCCGGCAATAAATAAAAGGCTTACATATGGCCGATATCGGACAAAGCGAGCCGTGGACCAAATAATTAAACCAATGCTTATTGGTAAATAACGAGTTTTAATAAATACCATGATAATAGCGACACAATAAATAATCAAAATACCGGACAACGGCCTTTTATTCATTCGAAGAATTAAACGGATTCCAATCACGGTTAGAAATAAGTTGGGAATTTCAGGGAAGATTTGGTTCGAAAATATAAGCACTGGAGGGAACATGGCTACGATAATCCAAGCCCAAAAAGATGCCGGCCGGGAAATATTCAAATCGCGGCATAGTCGATACACTTCCATACTTAATAATGCGCCAAACAATGCCATGATCAGAATTGCTCCAAGACGACCGGCAAGGGGATAATTGGGAAGGAGTTTACTCAATAGGGCATACCCTGGATAAAGAAAGACCGAAAATCCAAGGAATTTTGGTGATAACCAACTTGAAGGATATGGTCTCCCCCAATAGAATTTTTTATAATCACCTTGTTCAATATTGTTTTTGGTATCGAGATCTCCGTCCGCAGATAAACTGTGCACACTAAGTAGATAAAACGGTTCATCACTGCTTGTAGATACGGCAATATTTAAGTAAACCCCCACGAAGATATAAAGCAGCAAAGGGATTAAAAAAAAGAGCAAACTTGGGAACTGATAGTTTTCAGAAAATTCCGACGCATCATGGTTAATAATAAAACCAGAATAAAAAGTAATAATTAATAAAATAACTTTGTAAAATAGTATACTTATATAAAATCCAGCTAAGGGAAGACGCCAATGTCCGGTTACTTTCCCACCGATCATCAATAAGATGAATATGGGTATCAGCCCATAAGAAATCCAATCCCATTTAATAATCCTGTTGAACATATCATGGGATGATTTTTTTTCTTTAACATAAAATCTTAGAAGGTATAACAATATGCTAAAGCAAGGGAACATGGCAGGCAGGAAAATGGAAAAAAACCAGGGCCACAAACTTGGAAATGGGGCATCAAAAGGCCCGCCGGTTAAGGGAAGCGGAAGATAGTGCCAAAGACGAAAAATAATCCACCCCATAAGGGGAGGACTTAGAATCGTTATGAAAACTAATGGGAATATGTTTCCCATCTTATGAAGTCTTTTTGCCACTTCTGTCTTTTTTTTGAAAATCAGGACTCTACTCTTTTTAATTAAATTACGCTTTCCGATTCGGAAGGAGAATATTCGGAAACAATCTCTTGAAGTTTTCTTTTTATTCCTCGGGCATCATACTTTTCGGCGATATTAACCAATGTCTCCACTTGAGCGTTTAACAATTTTTGGTGAATGAATCGGCCATCCGATTTATTTTTTAATTCATTTGAACGCAACACCATGATCTTTTCGTGAACTGTGGGGAATATATCTTCTTGTAATGTAATAAGTTCTTCGTACAACTTCTCCCCCTCACGAAGTCCGATAAAAACAATTTTAATATCCTTATCGGGTTCTTTACCGGAAAGGCGAATCAAATCTCTGGCCATATCCAGTATCTTGACAGGTGTGCCCATCTCCAACACAAATATTTCACTGCCTTTTCCTAATGAACCTGCTTGAATGATCAATTGAGCAGCTTCGGTTATGCTCATGAAGTAACGGGTAACTTCCGGATGGGTTACAGTGATCGGGCCGCCCCTTTCTATCTGTCGTCTGAACACAGGGATAACGGATCCCGAAGAACCGACTACGTTTCCGAACCGAACAGCCATAAATCGTGTACCGCATCCATGAAAAGATTGCATAAATAGTTCAGTAATACGCTTACTGGCCCCCATGACATTCGTAGGCCGGACAGCTTTATCTGTTGAAACCAACACAAACCTTTCAACGCCATGCTTTTGGGACAACTCCATCAAAATTTTACTTCCGACTATATTATTGAAAACCGCTTCCCAGGGATTTTTTTCCAGCATGGGCACATGTTTGTATGCGGCGGCGTGAAAAACTACTTGTGGGTGGTATTTATTGAAAAGTTCACTAAGTAAGGCTTTGTTTTGAACTAATCCTAAAATAGGCCAATAGCTGAGGTACTTTTTCTCATAATGCAATTCCATCTGGATATGAAAAAGATTTTCTTCGCTGGCGTCGAGTAAGATAAGATGTTTAGGAGTAAAGCGGATTAATTGGCGGCACAATTCCGATCCAATGGTTCCGCCGCAACCGGTAACCAAAACGGTCTTGTCAAAAATATAATTGTTTATTTCAGAGATATTGAGATGGATAGGCGGTCTTCCGAGTAAATCCTGATAACTGACATCCCGTAGAACTTTCAAGCTCACGCGTCCATCAATGATTTCACCTATTCCAGGAAGTATTTTATGTGTGATTTCATTATCATTACATATGGTTGCTATATGTCGTATTTGATTTCCACTCGCCGATGGGATGGCAATAAAAACTTCCTGAACCCCTTTTTCCTTTGATACTTCCGGCAACATTTCAACAGTTCCCAAAATTGGAATCCCGTGTAGCGTTCGACCATGCTTTTGTGTATCATCGTCAAGAAAACCTATAACATGGTAGTTAAGATATTGGTTATCAAATATTTCTCGTAATATTTTTTCACCTGCGTCACCAGCTCCGATAATAAGAACTTTCTTGAAATGTTTTTTTTGTTTTTGAAATAATTTTGCAAAGTTTGTTTTGGACTGCGTTTGAAAATAAAAGCGAATAAACATCCGGAGTCCACCCGTTAGGAGGAAGGTCAAGACGCCGTCCATGAGAAAAACGGCACGCGAAAAATCTTGAAATCTGTAAAGGTACAGAATAATCGCCATAATCGAAAGGGTGGCTACGAAAGAAGCCTGGGCCAAATACCAGAAATCCTTTATGCTGGTATAGCGCCAAATCCCACGGTAAAGCCCATAAGCAAAGAAAATTCCGAGTTTAAAAGGTACGATCCACAGAAGGGCCTTTTGAATCTGTCGTATTTCAAATAGGTGAAATGTAAATTCGAACCGGAGCAGATAAGCCATGAAGAGCGCCAGAACAAAGAGGACGGCGTCGCTGAAGATCATCACGTAAAATTTTGGATTTTTTACTTGCCCATACATTGTTGTCTCGTTTTCGTTTAATGTTTGAAGCCTTCTGCCCTTACAACTTTCAATAGTGTTAACAACAGTATTTTGAAATCGAAAAAAAAAGACTTTTTCCCCATATAGAATTCGTCGTATTCAATTTTTTGTGGGATAGGGATATCATCTCGTCCATTGACTTGAGCCCAGCCGGTGATACCCGGGATAAGGCGGTGAATCCCCTTCTTGGTTCTTAGTTCTATCAGGTCATCCTGATTGAACAGGGCTGGCCTGGGGCCCACCAGGGTCATGTCCCCCTTCAGGATACTCCACAACTGCGGTAATTCGTCCAGACTGAACTTTCGTAGGAATGATCCGACGGATGTCAAGTAGAGATCGGGATCACTCATCAGATGAGTTGCAACCTCAGGAGTATCCAGTCTCATCGTGCGAAACTTTGGCATGCTGAATATGGTGTTGTTTATACCCACACGATCAGACCAGTATAGTGCCGGGCCTTTCGATGTTAGTTTGACGAACAGGGCAATAAGAATCATGGGAATGGATAAAACACATAACAGAAGAAGACTCAAAAGGACATCACAGATACGTTTCAAAGCACGCCGCCTTCTCGCATCTCTTTGATCGTCTCTTCCCAACCGGTTTGTAGATCATATTGCGGTACGAATCCTAATTCTTTTTGTATCAAACTGCCGTTAACGGTGATATCTTCGGTATATTTTTCAATCATTGCCCGTATTCCGAGGGATTTTATACCCATAGAGTGGCAACCTTGCTCTATTATACCTGCAACAACGCGCGATAATCCAACAGGCAATAACAATCGCGGCGGCCTTCGGCCAAGGGCAGAGCAAATGGATTCAATGATTTCATTCAAGGTATGAATTTCGCCATCCGTTACGTTGAATACCCGGCCTGCTGCAGCCGGATGAGAAACAGCCAGCACAGCCGAACGACCAACATCCTTATCATAAACCAGCGTCCGTCGATTGAGACCATTTCCGACAGGGATAAAGCGATGACGTGCCAAGGCTCGCGTCAGCCGTTCGTAGTTTCCCTTGATTCGTGAACCATAAACCGCACCCAGACGCAATACCGCACCTAAGGGGTGGCCATCTACATTCTTTGCATTCAGAACAATTCTTTCGGCAGCAAGTTTCGTCTCGGCATAAAAAGTATCAGGACGTGTCGGCGATTCCTCATTAAGTACACAACTATCCGCCTGTCCATACACCGCAATCGTACTGAACAAGACAACACGCTTGACACCCGCTTTAATTGCCGCCGCAACTACCGTCGCTGTGCCACCGACATTGATGCGATCGTATTTTTCACACATTTCGGGCGGTGGATTGACAATGTGCAGAAGCGCCGCCAAATGAATTACTGCATCCACACCTTGCATTGCAGATTCGACGGCCGCCTTATTCGTGACATCGCCAATCAAAACCTTCTCGTTCTGCGGAAATATGCCTGCTGTAGGAGCATCAACCGAGAAGGCGCGAATCTGATAGCCTGCTTGATACAGAGCATGAATTACGCGCGGCCCCACAGCACCGGTGGCACCCGTAACGAGAATGAGAGAAGGCTTGTCTATCAATGTCATAATTTACCAAACGACCCACACCCTGATAGGCGTTTTATCATTGAGAAACTCCTTTGAAGTTACTCAGAAGTCCTCTCGTCCACTAATGAACCATCTTTTTCATCTTTAAAACAGTTAGATATTCTTCAGCAACCTTTTCATTGACTTGATTTGCATCAAAATGCTGAAAACATCGTCGCCTGGCCGCCCTTCCCATTCTGTTCAATTCAACCGGATGATCCAGCAGACGTTTTAACGCCGCCAGCAGAGCGCGAACATCACAAGGCGGCACAAGAATTCCCGTTTCCCCATCAACAATGGCATCGATAAGCCCATAGATCGTTGTTCCCACCGTGGGAAGGCCCATGGCTGCCGCCTCGATAACGACCATGCCAAAGCCTTCGCGGTAACTGGGCTGACAGAGAATATCGGATATGGATAGATATCTTTCAGGACACTCAGTATATCCGATGTAGTGAATTTTTGAGCATTGCTTGGCCTTGTTAAATTCTAACGAGCTTTTTCCACCACAATCCTGGTCATGCGGACCGACAAATAACAGATCTACATCATAGTTCATGTTTAGGAGCTCATAAAAAGCTGAAATCAGCTCGACAATCCCTTTATCTGGCGATATCCTGCCAACGAAAATAAGAATTTTTGAAGAAGAGGCAATGGATAGGCTTTGCCTGAGCTGTTGCTTCATGGATAATGACCAATGATCAGGGTTAAAGCGCGTCATATCAACGCCAGCCATCGACCCCTGACCGATGACCGCAATTTTCCGAGAGGATAGAATGCCTTCCTTGACCATGAATTGTGTCTGACTGCTGCTATCGGCATAGCATTTCGTATTCAAGACGCAAATTAGCTTGTCAGCCGAACGCGAGCTCCATCTCATAAGTCCTTTCAACGTGACCCACGGCTGGCCTGTAAAAGTATGAAGCCGTATGGGTATTCCTGATATGAAGGCAGCCATAGCTGTCAACAAACCTGCTTTAGGGGTCGTTGAATGGATAATATCAAAACGATGAATCAAAAAATATTGTGTCAGCCTGATCAAGGCAATGAAATCCTGCCAGGGCTTTAATGCGCGAGAGATGTTAATTATTTTAACACTTAACCCCTGTCCTGTATTAATCATGTCCCATTCAGGACCCTCTGACGAAACCAATACCACATTCATCCCAATGTCTCTCAGATATTCTACTTGACTCTTAAGTTGAGAAACAATAAAAAAGGGGACTGTTGAAATCCGACATATTTTCACGCCTTTCAATTGATGTTTTAATTCATTATGGACGATACAATCAGCGACTATTGGATGTTTCATTTAGATTGTTCCCACGCCCTCACAAGCTGACATATTCCCTCTACCATCGAGATGCGATGAGCATATCTCCGTTCATTCCGAATCTTCTTATTAGAATAGACGCTGCGGGTTGTCATTGCGCTAATCCTGGATGCAGTTAAGGGGAGAGAGCTTTGAAAAACCCATTTTTTACACAATTTCTATGTCAGGCTCAAAATTTTATTATAAAATAACTTAATTTATTCAAATAGTTATAATTATTGTATCCCTTACCCTCACAACTTTGGCATGGTTTTTCAAAGGTCTCGGGGAATCTCGGTATCCACTCAAATACCTAAGAGAGCCCTCTGACCGATCGCTCGGGTATCCTTAACTTTTGGGTTGGGCATCCCATTTCGAGAGGTTTGAATTGAGAGCTTTGAAAAACCTATTTTTTGCCCAATCTCGGCAACAGATTCAATTTTTTATTCATGAAATACTTAATTTATTCCAGTGGTTATAGTTATTGTATACTTTACCCCCCGAATTCAAGTTCGAAGTGCAACGCTTGAGGCTGCAAGAGAGCTTTGATTAATTTTGAAGTTAAATTTCCGGACAATAACGGAGTAAATTTTTTAAAAAAATAGATCTTGGGGTGGAAAATATTTCTTCATCGGAATCATTTACAAGGCAGAATCACCCCCTTTATCCCTCTTCCACCCTCTGTTTCCCACATCAAGCCATAGCTCTCTGGGTTTTTTTATTCTCTGCCAATAGTACCCGTTTTATATTGAAGGCCATCACCATACCCATCCGATTCCAATTCTCTTTGATCAACGTCGTAAATCTGGCCCTGCCGCCTCCCATATGGCGCTCCGTCAATCCAAAATACTGCTCAATCTTATAACGAACTTTCGAGATCATTTTATTCCGTTCATGCTCCCACTCCGTCAGTTTCGCATTCTTATGATCCTTCCTCATGATCCCGTCACTGATCTCATTCCTGGTTAAAAACTTTCGATTGTCCTTACTGCAATATCCTTTGTCCGCATAAATCTTGGGAGGGTTCTCCTTCCCGTGCATCCCCTTCACCGCTACCACTTGGAAAAAATTCGTATCATGCTCCGAGGCCTTTGACACCCACGTCGATAACACTAATCCACTTTCTACGTCTATCGACGTATTCTCTTTCATCCCGTAGAACGGCTGCTCGTTTCTAACTACCCAGTCAGAGTCTATATCACTTCGAAACTTCACCGGCTTCCCATTTTTATCTTCGTTCCCTTCCGGTGTCTCACGTTTCTGCTTCTCTTCCTCTATCTTCTCCGTGCTCTTCGGACCGGCTGATGATTTCACCAGCCTGGCATCTATCGCCATCCCTCCCTCTATCGAATACCCCTTCTCAGAAAACTGCTTCAATAACTCACCGTGGATGGCTTCCATGTCCTGCTGCGATACTCTCTTCCGAAACTTGGATATCAATGAATGGTCTGGGGAAAACTGCCTCATCGGAATCCCTATAAACTTCTTAAAAGATAATCGGTCATTGATCTGGTTCTCCAACTCCGGATCTGAATATAGCCCATACCACTTCTGTAACAAAATCGCTTTCATTAGCACTATTGGGTAAAAGGCTTTATTCCCTAATTCAGAATCTCCTACCGGATATCCCCTCATTAATATTTTTTCTATTGGCTCCCAATCCACTGAGCGGTTTATCTCTTCTAAAAATCCTTGCGTCCTTGTCCTGGCTAAAACCTTTTCAACCTCTATATCTGCAAATCCTAAATTCCTACTGAAATCCTTAAAGGCCATTTGCCCCTCCCGAATAGGTTTTTATTGGTTCCCAATTATACCCTATTCGGTACTATTGTCAAGTTATTTTAATATCTTATCTTATTTTTTTCTCCTCTCAAAACTTCACATTTTTGTCAAACATTAATCGAGAGCTTTGAAAAACCCCTATTTTTGTACAATTTCAGCGTCAGACTCAAAATTCTTTTATAAAAAACTTTATTTATTCCAATGGTTATAATTATCGCATCCTTTACCCTCACAACTTTGGCATAGT
>Ga0209777_10005983_pt1 | contig 13838 bp, 13 predicted proteins | sample FrelakmetHBP12HB_FD_187147 | JGI IMG/M metagenome (GOLD analysis project Ga0209777, IMG submission 187147) | Freshwater lake sediment microbial communities from the University of Notre Dame, USA, for methane emissions studies -HBP12 HB (SPAdes)... | ecosystem: Environmental > Aquatic >...
TCTCCATCCTGACTACAGGGAAACAGAGAGATTCGCTTCATCCTCCCAAAGTCACTGTCCACTCCGTTAAAACCTGCCGATGGCCCGCCTTTTGGCGTATGGAGCAGTTTGACCGTTTTGTTCAGAGCTATTTACAAAAGAATCCGACTCATATTGTCTTCGGCATGGATCGCAACCGCTACCAAACCCATTATCGCGCCGGCAACGGCGTTCATGCCGCATTTTTACAGAGCCGCGCTGATACCGAAGGATGGATCAAACAATTATCCTTTAAAATTAACCCGTTACATATTAAAATCTTACAGCTTGAAAAAGCAGCTTTTGAAAACCCGGCTCTTCAAAAATTATATGCTAATTCGCATATGGTGCGCCGCGAAATCCTCAACTATTATCGGATCGATCCCGCCAAGATTGAGGTGATTCACAATGGCGTTGAATGGCAAGAAATGGAAAAGGATTTTAAGGAATGGTCTGCCTGTAAAGAGAAAGCCGCTATCGAGCGCAAACTCGATCCGCATGTTTTTCATTATCTCTTCATCGGCAACGGTTATTTACGCAAGGGTCTCAAACAACTGATGTATGCTTTGGCGCTGCTTAGGGGTAAAGAATTTCATCTTTCAGTTATCGGCAAAGACAATCACTGGGAAGATTATGCATCTCTGGCTGCAAAATTGAATATCCAAAAGCGCGTTACTTTTTTTGGTCCTCAAAAAGAGATCCGTCCCTTCTACCAGATCGCCGACGCCTTGGTCATTCCTTCATTCTACGATCCCTTCGCAAATGTCACTGTTGAGGCTTTGGCAATGGGTCTTTTCGTCATCTCTTCAAAATCCAACGGCGGCCATGAAATTCTCACCCCGCAAAATGGGACGGTGATTTCTGATCTGCTCGATCACAGCTCGGTGGCTGAATCGTTATCGACCGCTCTGATGCATCCAAAAACGGCTGACAGCTCAAAGCAAATCCGTCAGAGCGTGCAACATCTGGATTTTTCTCGCCAAATGAACCTTCTCATCAATTCCTGTCTTTCCCAAGATCGCTATGGATCGTGAACATTGCAGCTATTTCTTCATACGAACTCTCGCCGCACCTTTCCAATGGATGCCCTACACCTGGCTGCACAAGATCGGCCGCGCAATCGGAAAGCTCGCCTTCTATTGCATGAGAGACTATCGCAAACGCTCGCTCAGCAATCTGGCCCTTGCCACAGATTTGCAGCTCAAATCAGAAAAACAGCTAGTGCGCATTGCCAAAAAATCATTTGAAAATCTCGCGATCAATGTTTTGGAATATCCGCGCTTTGCACGCGAAACCGACTTTTCAAAAGTAATTCAGTGTGAAAACCCCGAGATAGCCGACGCGCTCTACCAAAGCGGCCAGGGGATTATCTTTTTCTGCGGACATCTCTCGAATTGGGAAGCTCTCTTTCTCGATGGAACAAAACGCATGAACGGCATCGCGATTGGCAAATCGATCAAAAACAAGCGCCTCTATCGCTGGATTGTCTCCATTCGAGAGAAAAATGGCGGCCGAATCATCGCCCCGCGCAATGCGGTCAAAGAGGGGCTGCGCGCTTTAAGAAAAGGGGTCTTCATGGGCATTGTCGGCGATCAGGGAATGCCCGACAGCGGTTATTCATTCCCCTTCCTCGGTCGGCGAGCCTGGACAACGACAGCCCCCGCATTGCTCGCCTATAAAACCCACTGCCCGATTATCGTCGCGACAACAAGGCGCGTAAAAGGCGGCTATCGCATCCGCTATTCAGATCCTATTTGGCCCAATCTCGAAGAGCCCCTCGACAAAGAAACCGTACGGATGATGGATCAATCGCTGACCATTTTGCAAGAGAGCATCAAAGAATCGCCGGGCGAGTGGCTTTGGCAGCACAATCGCTGGAAACAGCAAACGCCCCAAATTATTTATAAACGCTTTCGCAAGGATTGTATCTGCATCATCTTGCCGAAAGATCCGGATAAGTTCGCCGCGATCCAACCCCATCTCGCCACATTGAAACAGATCTATCCGTTGGACTTTCTATTTCTTCTTGTGCCGCATTGTTTCAAAAACGCCCCGCTCATTCCTGTGGATGAGATCATTTATTACAATGAGCCTAAAGAGATTTTGCTTCGAGATTATCGCTTCAAGCTGATCTTCAACTTCTCAACCTATCCGGCCGCGAAACACTACGAAAAACTGAGCGCTTTTGAAGTTCTCGATATGTCGGATCTTCACGAGCTGGCAGCTCCTCACCTACCCCCGGCTCAGCAGCATGATTTTTCTGAAATCTTAAAACGAGCTCTTTGCCGTCCCGGCACAATCTGGAACCCCGAGCCTGCTCATGAATAACCGTTTCTACATCAATGATTCTTTTGATGAAGCGCCGACTATCGACGGCTCTGAATTTCATCACCTTGTCCATGTCATGCGAGCCCAGATTGGCGACGAAATCGAGCTGGTCAATGGCCATGGAGTCATCGCTTACGCCCGAATCGAATCAATCAAAAAAAAGAGCGCATCCCTTCGCATTTTGCGTCGAGAAAACAAGCCAAAACCTTCCCCCTCCCTGATCTCGGCAATCGCAATCCTCAGGATGGAAAAGCTTGATTGGGCCATTGAGAAAGCAACCGAGCTTGGCGTCGATGCCATCACTCTTTTTCCTGCAGAGCACTCTGAAAAAAAACAGCTCAGCGAGAATCAAGTGGAACGGCTTCGCAATATATCAATCGCCGCCATGAAGCAATGCGGACGGCTCTATCTTCCAGCTATTGCCATTCTCTCTTCGTTAGAACGTGTACTCGAGCTCGATGCAATGGCTCTTTTCGGCGACACCGATCCAAAAGCACCCATGCTGGAAGCCATTCCCGACAGCTCCCCTATCCTCTTTATCACCGGACCCGAAAAGGGATTTTCAACAAACGAAGACGAGCTTTTAAAACAACGAGCCAAAGGAGTGCGGCTCCATATGAATATTTTACGGGCCGAAACAGCGCCGATCGTCGCCTTGAGTCTGTTGAGCCGGACGCTCAAATGAGCTTCACAGAGCTGCGCATGCGAAGATCAACGTTGCGGCTAGCACAAAACGGTGCCGGGATTTGGAGATGAGAGAGCGCATCTCTTAATTATCGGATTGGAACCCTCCGTGGAAGGCGCGAATCGCACCTGCCGCATTTTTACGGGCGATGCCACATCGCAATTTCTGATAAAAAACCTCTATCTGGCCGGCTTGGCCAACCAGCCGACTTCCGAATCCATATCCGATGGGCTCTCTCTGAAAGACTGCTACCTGACTGCAATCGTCAAATGCGTTCCCCCGAATCATCGCCCCTCTCCAGTCGTCCACCGCCGTCTTCTTTGAACAGAGGTGATTACTTCAATTCTGTCTTTAGAACTAGTCATAAACCTAGTCGTACTCATATGTCTTAGGAGCAGATTAGGTGGTCCTGTTTAAACGGGGAGCACTCCACAGACCAAAGCTTTCAAAAGCTCTTGGGTCGGATCAAATCTTCGTAGTCCGTAATGAAATCTTTAAATTGTCTTTAAACAGCGCTTTTTTGCTATCATCGTACTATTCCAAATGGAGATTTTATGTCTACTGCAGCGGTAAATACTTCAAAAATAGAGCCAACAGTTTATGATTCTTCACGGTCAGCCTCAAATCGTTTTTGAAACGCCTCTTCTAGCTTTTCCAAGGAAAGCATTCACTGAAAGCGATCGCATTTCGAGGGACACCCCATATCTGGGGTGTAATCGTTTGACATCACAGCTAGATTTTTGCAAAAAACATCCAACCAGTTTTTGAGATCGCCGAAAGATTACACCCCACCCTCTTATCCATGAAATAAAACCTTATTATAACTCATTTTTAATGACCTTCCCTTCATAGATCGATAGATAATCTGATCAAGTTCGTCTCTGTATGTTTGGTCGAGAGTTCGGTCAAAATAAGGGATCAACTGAGGACTTTCTTGCTGTAAATATTCATACAATCTTGATTTGATAAAACCCTTAAGGTTGATGTGTTCAAACCAGACCTCTTGAACTCCGACCTCTTGCAATTTATCCAAAAGCTCTACGAGTTTGTATTCTATCGCTGTGAAATAAGGAAGGATAGGACCTATAAAAGCATAGGTTGATACACCATCATCACGAAGTTTTTGTAGAGCTTTAATTCTCTCACTCGATTTAGGTGCACTGACTTCTAAAAATTGAGATACCTTATCATCAAGGGTAGTAACTGTAAAACCAACAATGACATTTTTCAGACGTTTTAAAACATCCAAATCTCTTACCACTAGAGGAGATTTTGTTTGAATAGATATCTTTCCTTCATATTCAAAATCTGCAAGAACTTCCAGACATCTACGGGTAAGTTGATACTTTTTTTCTAAGCCAACATAAGGATCGGTTACAGAACTAAGGAAAATCGATCCAAAATTCTTAGTCTTAAATCTATTAAAAAGTCTTTCGAGTTCAACATGGAGAAGCTCCGGAGCGTTCTGTTTAACATCTAAATAAGAACCCCACTCATCGTGCGGATGCTTCCAGCGAGCCATGCTAGCTGCATAGCAATACATACAACCATAAATACAACCATTATAAACATTGATAACCCAATCTGATGCCGGCAACCTTGATTTGATAAGAATAGATTTTGCTTCAACAAGATTGATCTTTATAGGCATAGATTAATTTTTGGTCAATTGTTCAATGAAATTTTGGTCGCCTTTTCAAGTCTTTTTTCCTCGAAAATTTTAAAAGTTGCATATAGAAGCGGAAGTACGCAAATCGCGAAAGGACAGCACATAGCCAGAGTAAACTTCGAGGAAGATAATATAGCATTTTCTGGTGCTGTATTTTTGAAAACGATAGCCGAAGAAAACGCCAAGCAAATAGCACCGCTTATGTACCTAGTTTGCTGAATAACTCCAGACATAAAACCTTCATTAGATTTGTCAAATTCATTGAGCAATATCCACATGCATTTCGTCAGGAGAAGCGTTGAAACAGCTGCAAAAAACACTCTTCCTATAATCATAGCTTCCAAGTTGATAAAATATCCTGAAGCGATGATTAAAAGCTGAGAAAAGGCTATTAAGCATGAGCTAATCAGAAGAAAAGTTTTTTCTTTCATGAAAGAACATATCTTGTTAGACAACAGAGGCGTAAAAATACCTATGGACATAGAATAAAAAAGTATAAGGCCGCTGTTTTGTGGTGTAAGGCCGAGGACTTCTCTGCAAGCAAGAACAGTTAGGTTAGATGTGGATAAAATGGACTGAATAGCGAAAATATTCAATAGACATAAAGCAATCTTCCCAACTTTCGTATGATTTAATGCGCATCGATTCAAATTCACTTTAATACCACACCAGAGTATTGCGACAGAAACACACAAAACAAGGATAGAGTAAATGTTCAATCCATACCGAATTAAAGATACGCATGCGATAGATGGAGCAATAATATATGAGCAGAATAGAATGTTGCTAAAGTGAAATTTTTTCGAAGAAGATTGCTGCGGCATACGCGGTAGCATAAGCAACAAAATCAACATGCCAATTGCCGACATCAATCCAAAAACCCATCTCCATCCAAACCAAGCTGACATAGCTCCTGAAATAAATGTGTTTACTATAAGAAAAAATGAAGTCACCGTCATAAATGTGTTAAAAACTGTTTGATGACTCTGTATAATCGATTGAGAATATCTTTTTATAATCAAATATGATCCTGGCATGCCAACGGCCATGCCTATCCCTTGAAGGAGTCTCCCCACAAAGAAATAAGAGAATTCATAAGCAAAAAAACAAAACAAACTACCAATGAAAAATAAAAAAATAAACAATGAAAAAATTTTCTTTTCGTGAAAACAATCCAAAAGCATTGAGCATGGAAGTAAAAGTGCGGCATTGATAAAATTTGGCAAAAACAACGCCCAGCTTATCTGAGAACTATTCATCCCCAACTCTTTCGCCGCCTCCGGAATAAATAGAGAAATTCCTGTTTGCATTAGGCCCAACAGCAAAAACACAAGAGATGTTCCTAAAAAAATGGATAGGAGGGCAATATTCTTCTGCAATGAAAATCTCCCCTTAGACTGGCACTAGCTTTCTATAACTGTACATATACAATCCCGCAGCCGCAGATAAAAAAGCAGCAGTCATCATTACTGCGAACATGGAGTGTTGAAATGCTATGTAGATAGCAAGACTTAAAACGCACCCAAAAATATGGCCCACCGTCTGAGCATAGTCCATTGAATTCCAATCGCATTCTTTAAATTTTTGGTTAATTTTATCCAAGAAAAAAATGGTTCCAGAAAAGAAGCTCGTCATAGACCAAAAAAGAAGAAAGAAAAACAGTTGATTGACAAATAGTCCCATCCCGATTGATATTCCCGAAAGAATAAAGTGAGAGAGGGAAAAATATGTCGAATAGGAAGATGTCTTAATCCATTTAGGTGCTAACGAATAAAAGATCCAACCTAGCACGAAAGCCAAACCACAAAACTCTTTTTGCTCCCGCAGAAGGAATCCGATCTGATAGAGAAGAAAATAGAGATAACAAAAATAATGCGCATGATGAAGAAAAACTAAATGGCATAAGCGCGTCCATCTTGTTTTAAAAACAGTCAATTTTTGAACATCCCACTGAGTAAAAGCGAGAAGAATGATAAAAAATAGTGATATTCCGAGGTGGACGGGAAGACAATACAAAGGACTTAACACGAACCCCGTCATTCGACAAAGTCTCTTATAAAGAAGAGGCGCTTCAGACAAATAAAATCCTCTTAATGATTGCACTGTAGAGGCGCTCAACAATCTTGATATAAGTAAACAAGGAAAGAAAAACAGAGATTTAAAAAAACATAAAGAGAGGAATACGCTAGCTACAGCTCCCAATGCTAAGTAGCAAGTCCCTGTTTTGCTAAATTTTATTGGATTTGGAACTAAAAGGCCTATCTGAAAGCATATGCCTAACAATACAACTTGTACAACACTAAGTCCTATTGAAACGCCCCAAAAAAGAGCACCCATTTCCAAAAAACCAGAACATAGACTTAATAAATAAAAACTAGCTATGCTGTAACGTCCCATTTCTCTTCTCCTTTACTTCTCTAAAGCAACAACAGACTCATACAAAGAATCTGTTTGGTGAAAACAAGAGTCTTTTTCTTTTGGATTGGCATAGTATGCATGCATTTTACAATGGCCAAAATTATCATCCTTTCTTTTCAGAAAATATTGAACTCTCTCTCCTTCTAGAATCTCACGTATCGGTTGCTTTGATAAATCGCCGAGAAAAAATTGTGAATCAACCACCTCTCCATTGATACCAATAGCCCAAGGAGATGCAAGAAGCTTTCCAAGAGGTGTAAGACCAAATGAACGACTGACGAGATCGCAAGGATTTTCTTTTACATCTTGGTTCCAAATATACCGCAAAGCACACTGAAGGCGTATTTTGGGCTTCTCGTATTTTGCTTCAAGTTCTTTTAGGAAAGTGATCGCCTTTAAATATTCTTCTCTCGTTAATGGATCTGCCCTCTCTTCACTACACCTTCCAGATGGAAAGAGTCTCATGATTAACAATTTGTCAACATTTGCATCGTGCAATTCTTCATAAACAATTCGCAACGAATCTTCATCAACATTCTTGCGTGATAAAGGCATTTCCCCCCTCGTTTTGACTCCAGATTTTGCAATTTCTCGAATTACAGTTAGAGTTTTATTTGTATAACCGCGTTCTCTGTATTGCAAATGTCTTGCGTTGGGTGAATCGTAAGTAAAATTCAACTCTCCGATATATGGAGTCAAATCCGGCAAGTGTACTTTTAATAATCCGCCTCCCGTAGACGTCAAAGTGACATTATCTTTTCCGAAGGATTCCGACGCTTTACGAATAAGAATGACAGTATCAGGGAGCAACAATGGATCACCGCCAGAAAAGTCAATCTTTACATCCATTCCTTTTAGATGATCCAAAACTTGGAGCTTTCTCTCAAAAGACAGCTCTATTCCATTTTTAACAAGTTCTCTTTCAGCCTCTATGTAAATATTACTAATTTTTTCTGTAGCTGGAATATATTCTGTTTTTTCTTTACGAAGTCCGCTAATTAACGCTAATTGATTCTTTCTTTTGATGACTTGTATTGCATCAACACAGCAGATTGAGCAATAACATCCGCAAATACGTGTGACATTCCATATAATGTCCAATTTTTTAGGAAGGGCTTTATTTTCTAATGCTTTTTCTGGAATTTGTTTCATACTACCTAGGTGATTACCCCTCCAAAATAATGCATTAAATACATCATTACTCCTTCAAATTCAATAATCTCTTCACCAGAAAATTCTTCAAAACTACCTGAGCCGTTACACCGGTAATTCCAGTTCCCTAAGGAAAAATCACACACCGAATGTAGTCGAGCTGTAAATTTGAGCTCTACCAAAGATTTGCGAAGGAAAGAATAGATCTCGTCAGTTCTCCCGTCGATTTCAGCAGCCCCCCTGTAGCTAAAAGACCAAACAGGTAGTTGCTGTTTAAAAACAACTTCTTGACCTTGAAAGATTTTTGCTTGGTCGAAATATAAATCCTGATAAGCGAAATCACCTTTTTTAATGAAATAACGTTTGCCCTCACCCTGTTCCGGTTCTTTACCAGAGGCATATGTTGCAATTCGAGCATATGCGACAAAATTGGCTAGATTTTGATTCATTTATTGATTTTCTCCAGACATGCATTCAAATTTTGGATGCCAAAAAACATGCTCTAACTAAGATGTATCTTCTTTAAAAAATCATCTTCGACCTGCATTATACATTCACATCAAATTTGTGACAGCAAAAGACAACAATCAAATGATTGAAGTGGAAAAAAAATTCAGGCTCAATAAGAATTTCAGAGATAAAATCGAGCACGAAGCGAAATTTCTAAGCAAAAAGATTTTTCACGATGTCTATTATGACACTGCTCAATGGATTTATACACTGCAAAATATGTGGCTAAGAAAAAGAGAGCAGGTATTTGAGCTGAAAGTGGGGGTTCAGAAAGAGCGCGGTCTCATTGATCGCTATAATGAAATCACAGACCCAATGGAAATACTTAAAACCCTCAATCTACCCATCACCCTTCCCATTCGTCGTGCATTAAAAGAAAACCAAATTACTCCTTTTTGTTCCTTTCAGACCGATAGAAGCAAATATCAACTGGAGGAGTTTACAATCGATATCGACACTGCTTTTTTTAGAGATCTAACTTATTCTATTGCAGAAGTCGAGCTGCTCGTTCCGAGCAATAAAAACATACCAGAGGCCGAGGCAAAATTGATCCAGTTTTTGGAAAAGGAATTTATCGATTGGCGTGTGGCTGTTCCTGGCAAGCTTCCTTACTTTCTTTCACAAAGTTGCCCCCAGCATTACGCGGCACTCTTTCAAGCCAAGGTTATTTAACCAAGAAGCTTCTCATTAACAATGATCATTACGAATCTCACTTTTTATTAGCGAATTCGTATCTGAGGAACCAGTGTTAGCGGATCTACCGGCTCGCGAATCCCAAGCAATCGTCTGACATCGGCCATAATTAAAGGGCTTCCGCAAATTAACAATGGCTCGGGATTTTGTAATACCTCTTCGATGGGTGCTACATAAGTCTTTGAAAAGCCAACCTCATTTAAACGGTTGGCCAACTCTTCGGCTGGGATATGACGGGGATTTATGTTACTAACACAGACAATCCGAGATACAATAGGTCTGATTTTTTCCACACATCGAACAGGGTCTCTTCCCTTACCTATCGCAAGCATAACATGAAATAATCGATTCTCAAATTGCTCCTTAACAGCTTCGCAAAGATGAGAAAAACCATCTGGATTATGCGCAACATCAAGTATGATCGGTCGAGAATCAACAATCTCGAATCGACACGGCGGACGACATGCAAGACCTCTCACGATCGCGGCTTCGGAAATTTTTAGCGCCTCTAAGGCACTTCGTGCGATGGAATTATTCTCGCGATCGTAAAAACCTTTGGCGGCCGGCGCGAAAATGAGATACCCTTCAGCGGCACGCATGATCGGCTTAAAACACGCCCTAGGACCGACGACGGTTGGGATGCCAGGTTTGATGATTCCCGCTTTCGCGGCCGCGATCTCATCCAATGTTTCGCCGAGAATTTCCATGTGATCAAAATCAATTGAAGTGATTACCGAAAGAATCGGCGTCACAACATTGGTTGCATCAAGACGGCCCCCCGCTCCTACTTCCACAACAGCGATATCTACCTTTTCATTGGCAAAATAAGCAAAGGCAAGAGCGGTAAGCAACTCGAAGAAACTTGGCTGAATCGATTCTTTCTCAATAAAAGAAAATAATTTTTGTAAAAAGGCTGTGACAAATTCTTCAGAAATCAAAACACCATTGATTTGAATTCGCTCGCGAAAAGAAGAAATATGAGGCGAGGTATAGAGACCAACGCGCAATCCCGTCGCTTGCAGCGCCGTCGCTATTTTGAGAGATACCGAACCTTTGCCATTAGTACCTGTGATATGAATGGATGAAAATTGTCGATGAGGAAATCCTTGCCAATGATCGATGCGCTGCATATTGGAAAAATAACGTTCCATTTCTCCATAACCGACATAGGAAAAGACTTTTTCAATGAGCTCACTATATGTCATCTATCACCGGAGTTTTAATTTTCAACAAACTACCTTCAACTATACAGTTGAAAATATCATTATTTTTGAGCAAAATCCTAAATTCATTATTGATTTTTTGCAATAGTTTTACCCTGTTAAGATTCTTAACCCAAGTTCGCAGCTTTTCTGGCTGCGAAACACTACGAAAAGCTAAGCGCCTTTGTAGTTCTCAATATGTCGAATCCGCTCAAGAGGATACAAAACTGTTACCCATGTTGGTGAACCGAAGTGTTACCTATGTCGGTGAACTTACCCCCTCCCTGATCTCGGCAATCGCAATCCTCAGGATGGAAAAGCTTGATTGGGCCATTGAGAAAGCAACCGAGCTTGGCGCCGATGCCATCACTCTTTTTCCTGCAGAGCACTCTGAAAAAAAACAGCTCAGCGAGAATCAAGTGGAACGGCTTCGCAATGTATCAATCGCCGCCATGAAGCAGTGCGGACGGCTCTATCTTCCCTCTATTGCCATTCTCCCCTCGTTAGAACGGGTACTCGAGCTCGATGCAATGGCTCTTTTTGGCGACACCGATCCAAAAGCCCCCATGCTGGAAGCCATTCCCGATCGCTCCCCGATCCTCTTTATCACCGGACCCGAAAAGGGATTTTCAACAAGCGAAGACGCGCTTTTAAAACATCGAGCCAAAGGAGTGCGACTCCATATAAATATTTTACGGGCCGAAACAGCGCCGATCGTCGCCTTGAGCCTGTTGAGCCGAACGCTTACAGAAAAGCAACGAAATATTTAAACTATCTTTAAAAACACTTTTTTGCTAACATTGTACTGTTTCACAGGGTGAGTCTATGTCTATTACAACAGTAAAAAGCCCAACAACACAGCTAACATTTCATGTTTCACAGCGATCTAATAATTCCAAGCTGGATTCCTTAATCGATCAGACGAAGACGGTCGCAGCAGTAGTATTGATTGGCCCCTTAGTTGTTGGTGTGGCAGGAGGAGTCTTTTTAGCGCCTTACATTGCACTGGAGGGGGGGCTTTCGTTGATTATGACTACATCATTTAGTTGGAATCATGTATTCGGTTTTGCTCTGACAGGGTTTGCATTGCAAACGATGATTAAAATATGAAAGAAACTTGATGTACGTCCATTACCGTTGCCGATGAACCGAATCGTATAAATCTTTCTCTGTGATATCTATCTCTTGTGGTGGATATCTACGCAACAAAGCCCCTCAGTTCTCCAAAATCTTCACAAAAGAGACTTATTCAGCGTCTTCTTAAGCTTCGAAACCGATCTCCGGTGAAGTAGATAACTCCTCCGTCCCGCGATAGATCAGGCCGCGATGGGGATCAAGCGTCACGACTTCTCCCTCTCGTAAAACAGCCGTCGCCCCATCCGCGCGGCAAATCATGGAAATGCCATAGTTCTTCGCAAGGGTCGCTGCATAGGTTTCCGATTCCGTGTCGCTAATAAAATTCTGCACAATCATGCCCGCTGCAAACTTGAGAACATGCAAAAAAGTATGATCGCAATGAGCCATCACGACAAGACGGCCTCGTAATGACTCGGGATCGCGCTCCTCCGGAGAAAGGAGGATCGTAACTTGTCCTTGAACCTTGCGGCCCAAGCCCTTGTATCCACGAACCACGACATCTCCAATATTTTCGAGCATCATCATGTTCGTCGTCCCTTTTTTGCCAAAGGGTGATCCGGCAGTGAAAACAACGACATCTCCAAAAGAGATCAATCCCCGCTTAAGAGCGAATGAGCTCGCGGCATGAAACGCCTCGCGCACATTGCTGCACTTCGGAAAGAAAACAGGAATGACTCCCCAATTTAATGAGAGCTGCTGATAGACCTTCATACTCGGCGTCATTGCGAGAATGGGCATTGATGGACGCAGGCGCGCTACAAGCTGAGCGGTTCTTCCGCTGGTCGTAAAAACAAAGATCGCTCGCGCATTCGCACTATAGGCCGTCTGCACAGCCGCCAAAGAAAGTGCTGAAGCAGCGTCGTGATAATCGCGCAAAGCTCTCTCTTCAAAAAATTCACGATAATTAAAATCAGCCTCAGACACTTCAACAATTTTCTTCATGCACTGAACAACTTCGATGGGATACTTCCCTGTCGCCGTCTCACCGGATAACATCACAGCTGAAGAACCATCATAAATGGCATTGGCCACGTCGGAAACTTCTGCACGCGTTGGCCGCGGATTGACAATCATTGACTCAAGCATTTGCGTAGCTGTCACGACGGGTTTGCATGCCTGATAACATTTGCGGATCATCAACTTTTGCAGCTTGGGGACAAGCGCCAGATCCAATTCAACCCCAAGATCGCCGCGCGCAACCATGATGCCATCGGAAACCTGAATAATATGATCCAGGTTTTTTATACCTTCACTGCTTTCAATTTTAGAAATCACCAGAATCTCAGGCTTTCCCTCTTTCGCAAGGAATTCTTTGATCGCCTGGACATGATGCGCCGAGCGAATAAACGAAGCCGCCACCAGATCGATATCTTGAGCGCACCCAAACTTTAGATCAGAAATATCTTCCGGCGTCATTGCCGGCAATTTAAGATGCGCCTCGGGAACATTAACCTTTTTTCCGCTCTTCAAAACTCCGGCAAACTGAATTTCCACTTCGATTTGATCTTTTTCAACCTTTATCGCCTTCGATACGATATAGCCATCGTCAAACAAGATCGCCATTCCGGAGGCCACCGATTCGAGCGCTTCAAAAGGATGGACCGGAATATGGAGAGGATCTTTACTCGGCTTTCCAACCAGCTTCAGACGCATACCGGGAGTTGTCTTCACCTCGTTTCCCACAATTTTTCCGATACGAATCTCCGGCCCCTTTGTATCGAGCATAATGGCAAGAGGATTCTGGGTCGCCTCGCGGGCTTTTTTGAGATTGTTGATCGTGATGAGATGCTCGTCTTGCGTTCCGTGGCTGAAGTTGATGCGAGCGACATTCATTCCCGCGTGGATCAATTCAACCATTTTTTCATAGCTTGCCACTGAGGGACCGATCGTACATACAATCTTGGTGCGAATAAAACCCATTTTTGTGCCTTTGATCCATTCCTAAGAATAGTTCTTTTTTCTAGAGTTCAGTAAAACCCACCACGTTTGATAAACTGTTCAAATATGACGCGTGACCCCATTATAT
>Ga0209777_10005984_pt1 | contig 13838 bp, 24 predicted proteins | sample FrelakmetHBP12HB_FD_187147 | JGI IMG/M metagenome (GOLD analysis project Ga0209777, IMG submission 187147) | Freshwater lake sediment microbial communities from the University of Notre Dame, USA, for methane emissions studies -HBP12 HB (SPAdes)... | ecosystem: Environmental > Aquatic >...
TATCGCAACGTATTGCTTAATCCAAAAGTACTATCCACAGTACCTTTTGTGAAATTCATCTCTTGCTTTCACCTTTCATTGATATTACTTGACACATGTGATAAATCCTTTCATAAGCCCACGCTGGATCAGAATAAGGCAAATTTTTAATATCATTGCATGAAGAAACGATTGTGCGTTTAAAATCATATCGTTCTGATAAAATTTCTTCAATAGGATTTCGATCAAAAATCTTTAAAGCTTCGCGGCCAATTTCAGGTATAAATAATATTGGGCAATATTTGCAGAGATTAATCCAATATTCATCATTTTCTTTACCAAAATATGTAGTTATTTTAACTGCCGTTCGATAAAGGGGTTTATAAAGTTCATCTACATTCTGATAATGCAATTCTGAATAAAACTTATACAATCCTTCAATTATGGCACTTTTTCCAGTTCCATAAGGGCCATAAAGAAATATACCTTTGCGCCGATTCTCATTTGTTTTAGCCCATTCAAAACATATTTTGATTGCTTTTATATTTGATTCATCAATCAAAAAAGGCTTTTCTAAATTGTATTTATTTTCATAAAATGATTCCCGAATTAATTGAATGAATCTTTTCTTTAACTGAATTTCAGAAGTCGGTATTATTAAGCTTTCTTTCATATCGGACTTATTTAATATCTTGGGCGCTTCTATCTTTAACATTGATAATATTTCCTTTATTTGAAAAGTTTTTCCTGTTCTCATTTTTTGCCAGACATAAAAATGTATCAATATATTTTACATCATTTTTATCAGTATTTCTAAGTTTCAACGGACTTAGAAAATTCTTTTGCCAAAATGGATCACTTTGCGCCGCAATGATTGCTTTTTTAATTTCTTCAATTGAATATTTATCAATTCGAATCAATTTTTCAAAACAATCAAAACTCTTATCATTGATATATTTTTCATCAAAAAATTGTTTTGAAAATTCATTTAATAAAATAATTTCATTTGGAGGTTCCTTTCCTTTCCTTTCCTTTTCCATTCCCTTCCTTTCAGAACTGTAATCATCCGGGATAACTCTGGGAATATTCAGTGAATCATCAGGTAGAGTTACGGGAATATTCAGTGAATCATCAGTGAATGATTCAAGAGCTTTATTTATAACACTTTTAGGAATTTTTGAAGCCACAGGATGATTTATTACTTGGTGAGTTTTAAAAGTGCGAATTACGTAGTAGCCTATTCCGCTAAAAGAAAAGGGTACAAGAAAACGGGCTTTTTGTAACTGGCCAATCCATTGTTCAATTTGTGTTTTTCTGATTTCATCGCGTAAAGGAAATACTTTACTTTTAATCCACACAGAATTTGATTTTACAACGCCTTCATCGTCTGCAAAATTCCAAAGAGCTATAAATAATAAGTTCACTTCTAAAGGAAGTGCAGAAAGTTTTTCATCTTCCCAAAATTCGGGTTTAATAGTTCGAATGCGAGCCATCTTAATATTTCAACAATTTATCATTTTTGTAATTCATAAAATCTGGTTAAAAACTGTGATTTTGATTCTTCAGGAGTTAAATAATTTAATGTTCTAATGCCTTTATAAAAACTATCAAATTCGATTTGTTTTGCCTGATCATCAAAATATTTTATCACTTTCATTAATTTTAGATTTAGAGAATATTTTAATGCAATTGCTTCCACTATTGAATTTTCAATTTTTTGAAACACTGGCAATAATATTTTAATCGGAGTAATCATATCGCCTATATATGCTTCAGCAGCATCGTGAAGCAATCCTAATAATATTAATTCCGAATTTAATTTTTGAGATTCTAACAAATCGGCAACTAAAATTGAATGTTGTGCAATTGAAAAAAACTGTGGAGTTTGCCCGGCAAAATGGCCTTTAAAAGCCAATCCCTGTGCAATATCTAAAATATCTATCTGCTCGGGTTGTGGATCTAATATTGAAAATAATTTACCAGAATATGTATTTATAATTCCGTTTAAATTGTCAAGTTCCTGGATTTTCATAATATTTATTATTAATAAACATCTAAATTTTCCATTAACAAAAGTATATTTTGCATCAAAATAAGTTTTTGTTGATTATTCATTATTCTCTTCTCGGCCATTTGCATATCAATAATTGAAAGATTTTTTATTCTTTCAAATGAGTCACCAACTTCTTTAAAAAGTTTAATTTTTTTCTTAATAAGTTTGATTATTTGATTCATATTTAAAAATTAAAATTTTTTTCAACACAATTTTCAGGCAAGCGATTCCTGGTTATTTCTGACTGTTGCAAAATATTATCTTTCCAATAAATGGTTATTCCTGAATCTTTCAATAATTGATGAACAGAAATAATGAACATTTCAATATCTTTCCGAAAAAATGATTTCCCTTTTAATAATCCGATTTTATAATGGCTAACACAATCGAAAGATTGTGCAATCATTTTACAGCTGCTTTCAAAATCAATAACTGGTTCAATTGATGCCCACGTTTTATAACCTTCTTTTTTAAGATATTTTAATGTAGAAATTCTATTTTCATTACGCGCGCAATTGGGTTCAAATTCATTGTGACCGGTTAATGTCATGCCAATTTTAGTAGATTTAGGAAACAAAGGAATTTCATTTAGCCACCAGGTCTGTTTTGTTAATAAAGTTGTAGAAATTAAAAATTCATCGCAAAAATGAATTGCTTTTATATTTAAAGAAATGGTTTGTGGCAAACAGGGATCGGAAACGAAAGAAAAGAATAAGCCTGATTTTTTAATTTCCTGACAATTTAACATCGCTTCTTTTTTGAATATTTTAAAAGCTTCTTTTTCGTCAATTAGCATTTTTTTTAATGTCGGTTTATCGCCACCTAAAATATGTTTATATCTGCAGAGTCGATTAAAGCAGTATGAACACATTCCTGAACAGCCGTTGTAAAAATTACAGGCCCATTCACTATATTCATTTGCTTTTCCTGCTGCTTTATAAATTGCTTTTCCCATTTTATTTTCATTTATTTTTTTCCACAAACCGGACAAGCTTTATTTTTAGATTTATCATAAGGATGACCGCCAGGACAGATTATTATTTTGCTCATTTTATTGCCAGTTCTTTCAATTCACGCATTAATGCAACTTTTTTTTATCTCCAAATTCCTGTACAATATTGAATATTTTCAATTTTATTTTTTTTCGAATGCTTTTATCGCTATCGAGTTTTTCAAAATTCATTTTAGAACGCCTGATAATATAATCGATATTGTGAGGTATTAAATGTTTGCATACCAATTTGGGCTTATTTACGCCATCGTAATATATTTTAGGCTTGAAATATTCACTGATTGTGCTTGTTTTTTGATTATAACACTTGCAGGCACTATTTAATTCACAATAATGATTATTGCATTTTTCAATTAACATAATTTCTATTTTTCTTAATAAAAATTATTGTTCGATGATAAGCAAATCAGGCGCTATTTTGCGAATCCGGTCAATTTGATCATCAATTGCAGATTCCCGGTATTTAACAATCAAATCATTTGCATCGGGACTGCATAATTGACAATTCAAAGTTTCAGGATGTATATTTATTTCAACAGGAATATTTTGAATTGGCTGGCCAACAAATATTGCAATATTCACTTCGAAAGAAGGTGGCAAATTGCTTTCAACAGCCTGTGCTCTTTTTACACTATAATTGGCTTTATCATCTTTAAAATTTTCGACAATTTTATTAACTTTTGTAGTGAAATCACGGAGTTTTTTAACCAGATCGGCGGCAACTTCTTTTGAGGCAAAAAATGAACGGTTCACTCTGATAAAATCAGCTAAATCAAAAGGTGTCCAGGATTCGCCGGTATTTATTTTCAATTTTTTGAAATCAGTGTGCAATTTCAATCCACCTGTAATTATTCCTTTTTTATAACCATCAGTTTCATCAACAGATAATATAATCTGCATTGTATCCCGGTTAAATACAAGATTGCATGTTTCTAATGTCAAAACATTAATACGTTTTTCAAGAAAATTACCTGGGCTTTCAATGGTACCATTCAGATTCAATTTTTCAGGAGCTTTTGGTGCCAATACCGAACCTTCAAGAATGGTCAATGTCTGACCTTCAAATTTTGCGATGTTTAAATTTACTATTTCCATTGGATAATTATTTATTGTTAGTACTTTTTTTTCTCAATTCTGATAATATTGTGGGATCATGTTCGTCTTTAAATAATGGACGGCTCCCTACTTCAACGCCTGCAGAATTGTAATAAATAGCTTTGCCTAATTCCTGTTCAAATATTACATGACAATCTTCTGTTACCACTTCTGCTTTTTGATACAATAAATTAAGCAATTCAGTAAGCTTGGTTTTTATTGGTTTCATTTCTTTTTTGAACTCATCTTTAACTTTTTTAAGTGCATTTTCCAACAAATTAAATTCAATGGATTTATCGGTGAGCTCAATTCTCATTGCTTCCATTTCTTCGGAAGTCAAGGACCGCATATAACTGAATTTCTCAATTTTATCGGCCAGTGAAAGGTTTGAATTTTCCATAATAGTTTTTATTTATTTAATTTTTTGAACGATATCCATAACATGAATGCTTTCCTTCGCAATTAGTACAATCATTTAAAGCAACCAAAGTGTTATATTTCCAGCAGTGTCCCTTTTGAAAAGAAGATACATGACTTGTTATTTTTTGAAAGTGAATACAAATTTGTTTATCCATATTATTTTGTTATTTTGGTAAATAATAGCCATTTATCGAAGTCGGTCCGGCTAATCCAGCGCTTAGAAGTACGGCCACCTTTTTTTATTACTTTTAATTCATTGGCTTTAATAGCTTTTGTAACTGTTTGGCGACTGGCCATTTTATATGCCTCTTGTAAACTAATAACCGGTTTTAACTTGCATTGCATTTCGAGCACCCGGTTATTTGCATAATCGAAAACACTGGTTAATATTTGCCTGAATTCAATGGAATTTAAGGTTATGTCCATTATTCAAAAGTTTTAATTTTTAGGTACCGGGTTTTATATTCATTTGACGAAAGGCAATTTCGAGAACGAAAAAAGGATATTGATTGATTGAACCAAATCGTAGATGTGCAATAGATTTTACAGGAAATTCTTTTTCCTGGCAAATCTTTTTTGCTAATTTTCCAATTTTAATCTGAGTTGGCAAATCCAGGTAAATAAAATTTCGCTTCATATAACTGATGATGGAGATATAATTGGCTCTCTTCAGCGATTTAATTCTTACTTTATTTTCTACAAGTTCCATGGAAAGCGTGCTTTTAAAGTTGATGCAGCTATATTTTCCTGTAATTTTTGACGGGTTTCATAAGGCGATAATTTCGAAATTTCTTTTTTAGGCGTACGCGAAGGTTTAAGTTTTTTTCCATTTTCAATAAAATCCCACCACGCAATATTGACTCTTTTACTCACAATCTGGCAAGCTCTTTTTATAGATTTGCATTTGAAAGAATCAACTTTTCCCGATTCATATTTTATAATCAATTTTCCCATTTTATGTTTTTCAAAAAAGCCTTCCTGCCTTTCAACAGGAAGGCTCTAACCTAAAATTAAACCTTAAAAGAACATATGAAAAAATCAACCCGTTACCAGCAGGATGATGCGTTTAAACATATATAAATTGATTACTTAATATTGGCCTGATTAAATTGCCAGTTGCTTTAAAATATTCCTGGCATAATAATTCGTTAGAAAATTTCGATAAAGCATTACAATAATTTTGAAATTTCTGTTCACTGATTTTTTTCAGTGCAGAACCGCACATATTAGCTAATCCTTCTATTAAATCTATTCTTGTTATCATTGCTGTATAGTATTAGATGCAAATTCTTCGGGATGGGTGATTTTATATTCTAATTCAGCTTTTTTTAATAAATTCTTAAGCTGATATTCGTGAGCTTTTTCAATTATATTAATGTTAAAACGCTCGCCATTTAAATTCTTAGTTATTAAGCTGATAGAACAATTAAAATCTGTTGCAAGTTGTTTAATGTCTCCATCAAATAAATCACTTTTTAGTTTGTCTAAGGCTGTTTTATCCAATTTCATTTGGGTACGTCTCATAATTGTCTTATATTTGTCATATTAATAACATACAAATATATAGAATTTTTATAATTAAATACAAATAAATTATAGAAATTCTTTAAATTTTTCGTCAAAAATATATTAATGACTGAAAATGATAGACTTAAAGAAATTAGAATTCAATTAAAAAAGTCACAAAATCAACTCAACCAACTATAATAAATCAAGAAAATTTATCACAACAATTAGAAAGACTATTTGAATTAAAGCAAAAAGGTGTATTAACCGATGATGAATTTAATCAGCAAAAAACAAAATTATTAAATTTATAAGTTGATTTATGATCGATGACATAAATAAAAGACTTTATGAAATATTCAAAGCATTAAAAGAATTAGGATTTGTAAAAGACAACCGTGATTTCTGCAAAAAGATAAAATATAATGAACATTCGTGGGGTTTAGTTAAAGCAGGTGCCCGGAAGCTGCCGGATGAAAAGATTAATCTCATTTGTTCTATCTTTAAGATAAATAAAAATTATATCATCAATGGCAAAAGCTTTATGTTTAAAAATCGTGCACCAATAATTAAGAAGATAAAGACTCAAAATTTGAAGATTTCAAATATAAAAATACAGTTAGTTTTAACTTTTATTGATGAATATGGCATCAAAAATAACCTTACTTTTTTGAAAGATGTTTGAAAAATAAAATGGAAGGCCTATAAATAATTAATAATAAACTAATTGCAAAAGTAATCCGCCTGCTTTGGGAGCAGGTGGTCCCTGGTTCGAGTCCAGGTACCCCGACAGGGGGTTTCAGAACCTAATAAGCCTTTCAGCGAGATGTTGGGAGGCTTTTTATTTTGAAGTTTGCAAGTTATTTTGCTGTTTTAGGATATATTTCTTTGAAAAATATTTGAAATATTTATGTGATATTTATCGCATAAATATATGATAAATATAAGTTATAAAAAGAATGGCCAGTTTTAAAGCAATAATTCGTAAGGATCAAAAAAATAAACAGGGTTTAAGCAATATCAAAATCCGAATTACACATAATGGCAAAGCCGATTATATATCTACTGAATATTACATATTGCCAAAATTCATAAATGCTGCTGGCTTAATTTCAAATAAGCATCCCAATGGTGAATATCTAAATGAACAATTGACCAATGAAATAAATCAATATCAAAGAAAATTATTAAAGGCAAGTTCGCAAATCAGGAACTGGCCGGTTAAACAAATTAAAGAATTTCTGAGATATGAACCCCAAGAAGATATTGACTTTTTTTTCTTTGCTACAAAGCGAATAACTGAATTAAAAATCCAAAATAAAGCAACCTGGTTAACTTATGATGGAGCTTTAAAAATATTTAAAAAATTTATCGGTTTAGATTACCTGCAGTTCAATGAAATTGACAAGCAATTACTTGAAAGATTTGAAAGCGAATCGCTGGCCATGGGCCGGTCAATAAATACAATATCGGTTTATTTTCGTTCAATCCGGGCCCTGTTTAATGATGCTATTGATGAACTGAATAAAGATGGTATGGAACCGGTTATCAAAAATTATCCATTTCGCAAATTCAAAATTAAAAATGAAATTACCCGGAAACGAAATCTGCAGGTTGAAATATTGCAAAAAATAATCAATTACAAGCCTAAAATTAAACTTGAAATTATTGCCAAGGATTTATTCATTTTAATGTTTTATCTCATTGGAATCAATTCTAAAGATTTATTCTATGCCCAAAAATTGATTAATGACAGGTTAGAATTTAAACGATTTAAAGGAGGCAAGAAATATTCAATCCGAATTGAAGCTGAAGCAAAAGAAATAATTGATAAATATCAGGGCGAAAAATATCTATTGAAATTTGCTGAAGGAAATTATAAAGATCATCGGGAATTCAGAAAAATGATTAATGTACGACTCAAACAAATTTGCAAAGATTTGGAAATTGAGAAAATAACTACTTATTGGGCCCGGCATACTTGGGCCACAATTGCCAGGAATGATTGCAATATTTCAAAAGATGATATTTCTCTTTGCCTGGGACATTCGGATCCTTCAAAAAAAATTACTGATATTTATTTGAATGAAGATTTAAGTAGGATTGATAATGCAAATAGAATGGTTATTGATTTTATTTTTTTTTCTTCCAATAAACGCCTGTCGCATCAATTGGAATTATTTCTTCTGTAATATAATGCAAATTGCGATAATCATCTATTGCTTTTTTAGATTGTGGAATAGATCCATAATCATCATCAATAAAATAACCACCGACAGAAAGTTTATCATATAAAGCACTAATGGCATCCATTGTGCTTTCATATAAATCGCCATCCACTCTCAATAATGCGAGTTTTTTAATTTGAGCAATTGGTAAAGTATTCTTAAACCATCCTTTTAAAAATATAATATTGCTATCAAGCAAATTAAATTTTTTGAAATTATTTTGCACTTGTTCTAATGATATAGCTAATTCAGGAGCAGCAAACCAGTTGGAATTAGCATCTGCCGGATATTTAGCAACATCTGGTTTGGGACATCCTTCAAAACTGTCAGAAACCCAAACTTTCCGAGTTGTATCATTATTAGATTTTAATAATGCTTTCATAAATATTGTCGCCCCGCCTCTCCATACACCGCATTCAATTAAATCACCAGGAATATTATTCTTTATAATATCCGCATACATAAAATCAATTGCATTAAGTTGTTTTAAACTTAGCATAGTATATGCATTCGGATTCCAACCAATACCATTAATCCTGTCTTGTATATTATAACCGTCTGTGTTTTGAATTTGATATAAATTTATTAAAACCCCTTTCATTAAATCCAGGTATAATTTTTGTGTTTGATCTGATTTTATCAATGATATATTATTGACCGGTTTTTGAATCACACAATTTTGAAGGCACAAAAAAATAATTGTTGTTAATAGCAATAATTTTGTTTTCATAATTAAATTTATTGATTATTAAAGTATAATTTGTGAATTACCATATTCAGTACCATCGTCTTCCCAAAAAAATATACAATATTCTCCAAAACTATCTTTCGAATGAAAATGATCCGAACGAACATCTAAATGAATACATCCTTTTTCAATTCCAAAACCAGTAATACCGGCATCGCGCAAATCAACTATCAATTTGCTTTTCCTGATTTTCTGATAATTCAGGCATTCTTCTTTAAAAATTTCTTCACATTCATTCCATTTAGATATATCAAAAGGTTCAGAATCTATAGCCAGACCATTAATATGATATCCGAATGTATCTTTTGGACGAATTACAGAAGTAATACGCCAGAACAAATGAAAATAATTTCTTAAAATTTCCATGGCCAACATTAATGGTTCCGGCATATCGAATTCAATGCCGCCACCAAATTTGGGTTTAAAAAATTCATGAAAAGTAAAATGACTGCCTTCAATTACTTTTTCTTTCGAATCAATTATATGGATTGTTTTCATAAATTATTTTTTAAAAAAATAAACCAGAATTTGAACAAAAAATAAAAAGCCATACCCAATTAAAAGCCATGTATGATTTTTTTGTGTTCCTTTCAAATCTTCAATTTCCTTATAAATCGGAGCGTATTTTTTATCCAGACTTGGAATTATATGCTTATTAACAACATCTTTCATGGTAACTTCAATAGTAGTTATCATTCTTTCATTTAATGGCTCAATATTGATAATACATCCGCAACTAGAACATTCTAATTTTTCGCCAAAATCATTAGAATAATAATTAAAAGTTGTCTCTAAACATTTCGGGCAACTCTTGATTCCTTCTAATTTTTTTTTTGCCATTATTCCTTATTTTTTACTCCGATTTTAATAATCCTGTTGTTAAATCGTTTTTTTTTAAAGAATCTTCCTGATAAGAAATTCCTTTTAATATTTCTTTTACTGTTTTTTTATTCAATTCCTTAATAGAATCGACTTCGGAACTTACAAAATGTACATCATGAAGCCTGACAGAATCGAAATGATGAATTATTTGAATTGATTTTAATGCCAAAGAAGTTTTTAAGGAAATAAATGATTGATTTAAATCTTTCACATCAGCAGAAAGATTATCTAATTTTACATTTCTGTTATTAGTCATTATTACATCGTGATCATGTCTTTTAATCAATTCACTGCCTTCATAAACAATAGATATAATAACACCTGTAAATGTTATTACAATCCCTACCATTTTAAACCAACCAAAATAATGATGTAATGCCGAACCCGTTTTTTTAAGCATATTTATTAATATCAGAAATTAATAAAAGTGACCTCCATTTTTGAAGGTCACAAAATTTTATTTTTTTTGATCCATTGGATTATTAGGATTTGGAGCTGAAATAATTCCCAGCCAAATAGCAATCCCGTGAAATATACCATTAGCTTTTGTTGGCAAAAATGGCATTATTTCAGAAATAATCCAGACAACATAACCGACAATAGAAATTACTATTGCTATTGTTGGCCATATTTTTTCTGCACTGGGAATTCCGGAAATAACTTTATGCAACGCAGTAGTATCAACAATACAAAAGGCACCTATTGATATTACTAAAAAAAATAAAATGAACATTAATCTTTTCATGATTTCAAAATTTTAATTATTTAATTGTAACGGACTATCTTTTTTAACTCTGAAAAATGGAGTGGATCCTAAGCATTTTTCTAAGGCCTCTATTGGTTGAGAATCATTCACATTTCCTGTAAAACATTTTGAAATGCCTTGGCCAAAGCAGGCCCAGTTTATCATTCTTTCGCCAAGCTCGATGCATTCTTGTTTCCACTGCGATTCATCTTTAAATCCTTCAATATCGGTGGTTTCACCAAGCCAGGGAGAACATTCTATGGGCAAACCAAATAATTTGTGTAAAATCCATCCTAATCCGATTTTTTCGGCTTGCTCAGGATAAATCAAATAATCGTAAGGGATTTGATGTTTAAAATAAAAAGCACCCCAAACCGAAAGTTGTTTCAGGGCCATTGCATTCCACGAAATTACCGGCTCTAATACAAAAATATTTTTTGCATTTAAATAATCACTGCTTTCAATCGCGCCCCCGCATAAGCCATTTGCTTTCATTTCTATAATCCCGGTACCACCAACTGCAGGTTTGCCATATAAATGTTTTTTAATCCATTCCCTGCTGTCAGGATAATCAGTATCTGTAATAGCAAACTTTTCCAACATTACATTGATGAAATTTTCATCAATTGGAAATGTGGGAACACAGTGAGTAGGTATTTTATCTTCCGGAAAGTAAGGATTAGTTATATGAGCGCCTTCAATGATTAAAGCATCAACAAAATCATTTCTATCGCCTACTTTTAAAATCAAATCACCTGGTTGTATATTATTCATATTTCATATATTAATTGCTAAATAGTTTAGCAATGTTGTTTAAATTTTTAAAATCCCTCCAAAATTATCCATCCGGTTGCGCCTAAACTTACCGGTATTGTTATTGCGCTTGTTGTTATAGTCGATATAGTCAATCCTGTTGTATTTGAAATAATTGCAGGAACTGAATTAAATGCAATAGGATAAGTTATTGAAACGCCTGCATCATTAAAACTATTGAATTGAATTAAAACTTTTTTATAAGAATTTCCCTGAAAAGGCATACACCAAATAATAATACCAGAAGTTGAACCAATTATAGTAGTTTTTAATAAAGCAGTATTAATAGAACCATCTTTAGTGATTGAAAATATTTCATCATCATAATAATTTGTTATTTTTATGGGTATACCTGTTGATTCATTTTTTATTTTAAAAGCTATTCCTGTAGACACATCTGAATTAACAACATACATACCAATTCCTGAAGAAAAATTTTCAATATAATTTCCGATTCCAATATTTGCATTATATAAATAATTACCTATTCCAGCATTATCATTATAAACTCCAATCCCAGTACCAACACCTCCTATACTTGAATTATGTACATAAATTCCATAATTTAAGTTTGTAGTATATATATCTATTAAAGAATTATTATTAAAAGTTGTTCCTGTACTTAATTTTATTGCATTCGTTTGATTACTACCAATTATTGGAAATTGTATATCTTTATTGGCTAGTTGAGTTAACGATCTTCTAATTCCGGAATTATTTTGAAAATAAATTTCGCCGCCATATGCTGAAATAAAACCTACATAATCTTCATTTTTTCGTAATAAAATATAAAGACTATCTGAATTTCCTTGAAAAATAATAGCATCTTTATTTAAAACTATCACATGCTTTCTACTAAATGCTGAATCAGTTCCATCAAATGTAATATTTGATCCTGCTATCTCTACATTATCAAAAGATTTACTTTGTCTTCCTAAAATAAACTCGGAAGTATTTGTATAATATGGATCTACATAAATGTGATTTTTATTTGAAGGAATCGAATCGCCCATATTAATTTTATGATTTGCATCAATATTTATTCCCTGACCTGAATAATATATTTTTCCAGAACTAGAATGCTTTTTTATAGTATCTATTAAAGCTTTTCTTGTTACATATTTTTCAAACCAGCCAACACTATCTATTTTTAATAAAATTTTATTTAAGAAATACGGACCTACCCAGCCAAAATTGCGTAAATAAATAGAATCAACTTCTTTAATTGATTTTGTGACATATAAATTTTTGCAATAAACATCGCTGTTTTTTTGTGCACTGCTAAACAATGTAGCAAACAATAATATAAAAAGGATTAATTTTTTCATGGGATTATTATTTTATTCTAATATGAAATATTTAACTTCTCTGGGACTTGCTAATCTCTCGGCTAGTTCAATGCCTTCGCTTACAAAGCCAGTACCTATGTTTAACCCTATTTGTATTTTATTTTCTATCATAATTTTTCAGGTATAAATTTTTCAACTTTAAAATGTTTGACTTTAATTTTAAATTCTTTTGTGTATATTGGTTTTATTGTGAAATCTGATTTTATTTGTATTTTATTTTTTATCACCTTATTGTTTTTATATTTTATTTTATAACTAGATTAGCTCTTAAAGTTCTCCAATAATGACCTGTTGCCTCTCCTGGGAAATATATTATCAGTTGACCATTATCTAATTTCATCATTGATGGTCTATACATTCCACCAGTAACTAATGTATTTTGCCACTGTCCAGCTATTTGACAATTTCTAGGAACAGTAAAATTTAACCCATCTGTGCTATATGCCATATATAGTTTACTATATAATGTAGTATTAAATTGAATCCAATAAATATTATTTACTTCTAAAATATCCATATGCCAAGGTTGATCTGTACCGTATCCAGAAACATTCACAATTTCTTCATTAGAAAATACACTTTCTAATGAAGTTGATCTAGCTCTTTTAAATACAAATGTAGAAGGATCAATATAATAAATATAATAATATAATCCAATTTTTATTACTGCCGGAGAAACTAAAGGTTCTGTAGGCATTGTCCGATCATACTGCCCATTCCATGTTATTCCATCTGTAGTTTTCAAAGATGTTAAATAAGTATTCCCCGTATTATCTGTAGGAAAAAAACAATATAAATATCCGTTATCATAAAATAAATCTGGATCAGGAGTAAAATCGCTAGTTCTAACAGGATAAATTGGATTAGATAAACCGATTGGAACAGTCCAATTAATACCATCATTTGAAGCCCATATACACGGCACCTCATATTTTGAATAATCAGCAGGATATAATGTTTTAGGCAGTGGCGTATTTGCCATCCAATATTTATAACCGCCAAGATATA
>Ga0209777_10005985_pt1 | contig 13836 bp, 17 predicted proteins | sample FrelakmetHBP12HB_FD_187147 | JGI IMG/M metagenome (GOLD analysis project Ga0209777, IMG submission 187147) | Freshwater lake sediment microbial communities from the University of Notre Dame, USA, for methane emissions studies -HBP12 HB (SPAdes)... | ecosystem: Environmental > Aquatic >...
GAGGTCCCTGAATACCCTGAATCCCTTGTACACCAGTATCTCCAGCAGGTCCTTCTATGCCCTGTGTGCCGGTAGTTCCTTGTATTCCCGTTGTGCCTTGTATTCCTGCGCCGGTTACTCCTTGTAATCCAGTAGCGCCAATACCAGTTACCCCCTGAATAGCAGGACCAGTATCTCCCATGATACCTGTAAGTCCTTGTTCACCGTCTAATCCAGTTAAACCCTGTTCACCCGTTGGACCTATAGGACCCGTAGTACCCTGAGGACCGGTTTCACCACCGGGACCGGCAGCCCCCATAGGACCAGTAACCCCCACACCAGTTACCCCTTGATCTCCCTTTAGTCCAGTAGCTCCAAGTATACTTGCACCCGTAGCTCCAATCACACCAGTCTCACCTTGAGGACCCTGCGGACCAGTACTCCCATCATTTCCATCATTACCCTGTAAACCTTGCTCGCCAGTTACCCCCTGCGCACCGGTTGCACCCGAAAGTCCAGTATACCCACGAATACCTTGAATGCCCTGTATCCCCTGAATGCCCTGTACACCGGTAACACCGGCTGGTCCTTGAGGTCCCGTAGAACCCTGTAAACCAGGTACACCGGTTACGCCTTGAAGTCCGGTAGCACCTACTCCACTACTACCGCCACCATGAAATCCAGTACATTCTAAATCAGCTATGTCTCGAAAATTAAGATTAATTGCATAGTTAGGCCCACCACCTTGTAAATTAAAATATACTTCAGAAGATGGAGGTAACCCATATTTACAATAAGGTGTTGGTTCGCTAACTATTGCATACGCTTGATCTGCGGGCTGATCATCAGCTAACGGAATTTCATCCCATAAAATAGTGGCATCAAAGTTATCAAATGACTGATTTGAAATGGAGGTTATTATATAACGATGATACACGCCCGGAACTAAAAGCATTGATATGCTATCTCTGGCTTGAATATACATCAAGTCGCCGACAACTATATCTAATGCACCATTGCCAGTCTCATCGCTTTGATTATTAAAAACTCCTCCTGTAAATGTATATTCCCCTACATTTACAGTAGCTGTATATAATTCAACATAAACAGTACCGTTTATTATCCGAGACATATATTTTCCCTTTAAAATTGCAAAAGGATAAATCTTGAAAGAGTGCCTGCTCCGAGGTTACCAATTGTGAACGTAGAATATCCTAGACCGAGTTGATTGACCGCTATCGTACCTGCAATTGCAGCGAGAGTATCACTATCAGCTCTTACACTAAAACTCGGAATATTTACATCTGCGGGGCTTGTGTTTTGTCCTGCACCGTTTGTTACGGAAGCAGGTACAACAACATCGTAAGTAGTACCCGCTCGCTCACCAGTACGAATGCGCATGCTTATAAGCTGCACTTCGCCACCAGTAGGTGCAAATAGATTACCACCCGTACCGCCAATATTATGTGCGTAAGTGAACCCTAAACTATAACGAGCAGCACTTCCTGAAGCAGGACCAGTGTTTGCTACAGTAATATCAAAAGTATTTGTAGTAACATTAGTAATAATTGCATAAATATAATCAGTATTCGTATTACGCAAAATAACTGCATTACCCAATGAATGACCGTGCGAAGGATTAGTTACAGTTAATGTAGTTCCCGAGCGAGACCACGCTAAATTATTATAAAGAACACTAGTGGAAGTAACCCACACTTCGGCGTTTAGTTGACTGTCGGCTTGATATCGATTAACAACACCAAATACAGTTGTAATGCCACCCCCGCCGCCTCCACCACCAACACCTGTGGTACCCTGATTACCTTGTGGTCCGGTAGGTCCTTTAATATTACCTTGATATGCCCATACCGCACCGATATATTTATAAACATTACCAGTAGAGAGATCTAAATATAAATCTCCATTATTGGCTGTACCCGAAGGAGCACTATTACCCTCATACCATTGTGAGCCAGCTATACCAGTATTACCCCTAGATCCTTGCAATCCCGTAGCGCCTATGGGACCAAACATGCCAGTAGCACCCTGCAAACCAATACCAGTAACACCTTTCACTCCTGTCATTCCCATAGGTCCTTGTACCCCGGTAACGCCCATAGGCCCCCCTAATGGACCAGTCACTCCTTGTAATCCGGTATCGCCTTGAGGACCACCGTAGGCTCCAGTTGGACCAAGTAAGCCTGTGACTCCTTGTAAACCAACCCCAGTATCTCCTTGAGGACCCTGTAACCCAGTAGCGCCTATAGGCCCCCCTAATGGACCAGTTGACCCCGACATACCAGTAACCCCTTGCATACCGACACCGGTATCTCCTTGTGGCCCGGATAAGCCCGTAGCTCCGATAGGACCACCTAGGGGTCCAGTTACCCCTTGAAGCCCCGTATCGCCTTGAGGACCTCCGTAAGCTCCTGTAGGACCAGATAACCCAGTAACACCTTGTAAGCCAGTAGCACCTCCTGCAATACCCGTAGAACCTTGTTCCCCCGTTGAACCCTGTATCCCTGTTGCTCCACCAGTACCACCATCGCAACCAAGTTCCTGTTCATCACAGGGAACTTGAACATGATCATCGTAATAAATTTTACCTTCTTTTCTTAAGACTTGAAAAATTTCCCGACCCATTAAAAATAGATCTCTATCTACATTAGTGGATTTGTTTTTTTCAATTATAAAATTTCTAAAAACATGACCACCATAAGGAACGCTTATGGTTAATATTGCATTCGTCAAATTATAGACGGGTATAGTATATTCATCTTTAGGGATGTGTATTGTTGCCATATGATATCACCACTCTTTTTTAGTTTAGGTCAAAAAGTTTAGTTTCGATGATCTTCTTGGCTTCGGAAATGCACTCTTCCTTAGCCGCGAATAGTGTTGTGATCCCCGCATTTTTGTTTACGGTAGTTTCCCCTAAGAAAAGCCTGAAAGCAAAATGGATATTTCGGGGATTACTTTTAAGCGAATATTGATAAACCATACCAATTACATCGAGAGGATTGCCCTGTTCATTTAAAAACTTCCCAAAAGGACAAATTATGTAACTTGTAGGTAGGATAATTCTACCTAACTTTTTTTCTTCTACATCAATAGTGTCTGTATAACTTCGGGGGACATCCAATTTATAGTCGTGAAGTAACATCCACTCCGGCTCTTTATACTTGGCACCAAATATAGCCCTTAAATCACCCTTATTAACCTTTTTGCCATGTATCCTTATGCCCAATTGTCGCAGGGCTGATATGATTGGTATGCGGTAATTATTCACAGTAAAATCCCCTCTATAAAAATGACTAAACCCCATGCATTAAAGATAAGTTAGGACCATAGTAAATATAACTAAGGAGGAATTCAGTGTTACTTGGCTAACAAAAAGTTAATTTTCGGTTACCTTAAAAATGTAACCTAACAGGAAAGTCAATCACCCCCTCTCTAAAGGAAAGGGCTTGGAGTAAAATCTATGAAGATACCAACATTCTTTAGTAAAAAAGTTAGCCAAGAAAAAAATATGCAGAAATTTTTAAAATTCGTCGAAGATCAAACTATCTATACAGAAGCTGAAGATGAAAAAACCGGATGGGAGCGTATAAACGAAGCCAAAAAATCAGTTAAATTAGATGAGATTTTGAAAAATGTAGATGACTACGCCTCGGATAAAATAATAGCTTTGATAGCTATAGCCCAAGAAGAAAATCTCAGTGATAAAGAATTATTAGCATCTATCTTTGACTCATTATATGTAGAGACCTCTAGTGGCTATGGTGGCGAGGATTACGCCTTTAGAGCCCCCGTTAAAGAAGAAATTGAGGTAGACTTACATAAATTTCCGGGTAAGTTAGATACCAAAGAATACCCCGATATTTATGCCGAATTAGAGAAGCTTCTAGACGCAAGAGAGTTAGAGAAGATACTAAGCTACAACCCATCAGATATCGAGAAAGATATCATGTACGTCAGTATTCCTAAATTTTATTGGGTAGCCCGTATAGATGAAAATAAACTTCAGGATAGCTTAGTCAAAAAATTAGATATGACTGAACAAGAAATCGAGCACCTGGCTAAAGTTGGGACGTATGACTAAAGTTTTCCTTGGTCTGCCCACCATTGTAATGACTTTGCGTTAGCATCCTTATCTGATAGCAACGGTACACTGTCAATGGGCCATTCTATCCTAATGATAGGATCGTTCCACAAAATAGAAATCTCTTCTTTCGGGTTATAGTACTCAGTACATTTATAGGAAAAAAGTGCTGTTTCGCTTGTGACGTAAAACCCATGTGCAAAACCCGCCGGAATCCAAAATTGCTTCTTGTTTTCTGAAGTAAGAAAAATCCCGTACCATTTTCCAAACGTAGATGACTCTTTTCTTAAATCTACTGCCACATCGAAAATAGACCCATCGATAACCTGCACTAATTTACCTTGTGCGGGTTTCTGTAAATGCAAACCTCGCAGTGTACCTCTTCTCGAAAAAGACATATTATCTTGTACAAACTTATTAATGATACCAGCTTCCTCGTATCTAGCCGCCTGCCAACTTTCCACAAACCAACCCCTAGGGTCACCGTATATTTTGGGTTCAATTATCAGTAGATCGGGAATTTCTGTTTTAACAATCTTCATAATAACCTTCAAAAAAACCTACCACAACAAAATATAAAAGAAAAAACCACATTAGAATTTTTCTAATGTGGTTTACTAATCATAAAATAACATTAAAATCCGAAATTATTAGTATCCACAGCGTAAAGACCGAAAATGCGTTTAATATTACTACGTACAAAAAAGCTGAACCATACATTGTATTTAGTAAGGCTTGAAGTATCTCTTAAAACTATAATATCTTTATTAGTATCAAACTCACGAACGTTACCATTTTCATCTTGATACTGTGCTATAAGACTTCTACCTAAAAGACCGAGTAGGATTTGAGCTAACTGCGCCCTGATAACTGAGATACCGGCTTGTGCGGAGGGAACTACGATACCAATAACATTACTATCCAAAGTACTACGAACTACTCTAGTTACATACTGTGTTTGAACCGTAATCGCAATCAATTGATAAATTTCACTTAGAGTATGGACAGTAATATCTTCTTCGAAGCGATATACACTATTACCCTGATCCGACATCCAAGTAATAGAGGCATTACCCAGTATAAGATTTTCAGGCTCAGAATAGGTCTGGATGTGGTCAAAACCGGACAAATTCCTTCTTAGGATACTAGTAGCCGGATCTGTAAATGAATTCACCAGAGCCGATGTAGCACCCGCTACAAACGAACCATCTAAAGTAACACTTTGAGCTATTCCATTATCCAATGTAATTGTCACACTAGCTGTAGTTGGGGCTAATAGAACACGAGTACCCATTGCTACCGACTGTGGTGGTACTTGTAGAGTATTGCGTGCCAAAAAGACTAATGAGTCTGGTGTATTGATATCCCCGATAGGAGTACCAATTGGGGCACCAATCCAAAGCATTTGTTCCCTACGCTCAAAAGGATCATTAGCTTGCTCATTTACTGCCAAAGCATCACTCAATGATTCAAATTGAGAAAGAACACACAAATCAGTTGCCCTTGAAGCAGTTGCGTGAGCCTCTAACGCTAACAAAACATCAGTACGGGTTAGTATGCCATCACCATCCGCATCGTATGGTTGAGTGTAATAAGCGGCGGGAGCCCCCTGCGCAAATACTAACTCATTCATGATATACAGATGGTTTTCTGTCTCTGCGGGGCCTAAGAACAATCTGCCGTCATTAAGATCCAAAATCAGAGTAGGGTTATTATAAAGATTCGTAGGTCTCAAATAATATGCAGTTAAATAATACAATTGACCGGGTGAAGGTTCTGCACCAATGTATTCATAATTAATAAGAACAGTATTAGTAGGCGTAGTCACAAATGCAACAAATCTTGTGTTCGGTATTTCAATAAAGGAAATAGGTATCAAAGTATCTGCATCGACAACCGACACCGTACCTGCTACATATGCATTATCTAAGATGACGTAGGTAGTCCCCGCCGTGCCAGTAACCGCACCGATAACATCGGTCACAAAAGCAGAAGTATCTCTAGTTTCTTCTACCTTGGTAGTAAGAGACCAATTAATAACATTCTCGCTAGTAACTGCAGCCGTATAAACATCGCCAGCGGCATATGAAGTCCCATTAATGTTCCCTCGCATAGCATTGCGAACGGCAAATCTAATATTATCGGGTAGCACAAAATAACCAGTTTCTTGAGAAACCCCAAATAATAGATTCACGTTAGCTTGCCAAGAGCCAAATCCGCCAGTAGCGGTTCCCGTAGAATACGCGCCAGTAACCACTCCCGTATCTGCGCCTGGATTAGTAGCTGTGGATACTGTCAAAGTATAAACTCTGTCATCTTTGTTTTCATAGAATATCTGAGGTGCTTTTACCGTAAAATCAAAAGTATCACCGATATTAAAATTAGAAGATCCCCAATCTACTGTTAGCTCTACACCTTGTGTTAGTGTAAAACTATTATTAACGGCTTCACTTACTAATACTATAGATGTTGCACCAATAACTTCTCCATATTCCGCCCATACGAAAGTTACAGTACGTGAGCCAAACGCTCCTGCGGAATTAGTAACTTCCAATCTGAAATGGGTATTTTGTACTCCGATATAAGTATTTTGCGTGCCATAGGATAAAGTACCGGTACCCGTAGAAACTAACGCTTCAATAGGATCAAAAGTTAGATATTGATTAGTATTGGTATAACGACCATCCCATTCAATAAGACCAGGACCTACGCCATTAAAATAAAATTTATCACCCAACGCAAAATTATTAATACCATCAAATGCGACAGCTACCTTAACACCTAGTTCAAGATCTTGAACTAAAGTAACGGGTATGCTTTCTTGAGCGGTAAAGAAAGGTTTAGTGGCCGAAGAATCCAGCGGTGTAGGAGGCAGCGCACCAATACCACCAGAATATCTAACAGCGGACCATTCAAAAGTAGCAGTATATGCTCCAGCTATCCCACCTACACCAATTACGGTTAGTTGATAAAATCTATTGTAGTTATGAACATAAGATGCAGATGGATCAATAGCAGTGGTACCACTTCCGGTATTTCCCGCATCAGGAAAAATAGAAGTCAAAAATGAGGACGTAGTACTATTGGTACTCGTTGGCGTTGGCCCCGTGAAGCTATAAGGAATGTAAAAATCTACCAAGTCTTCAAATTCTGCCTTGCCCTGTACCGTACCTAAGGTTTTAATCGTTACTAAACCCGCTATAGGCAAGGGATCAAGTACACTTCTATCGGTACTTTGATAATCCAAAGCATACACAGCTAAACTATTATATGCGGAAGGCGCTATTTGAATTTGTGTAAATTGACCAGCTATTTTAATAAAAGACCATTGATCGGGTCGAAGTTCAACCCCCGTAATAGTATCATATAGCCTTACTGGAGGATCTTGTGTCCCATCTGCCGCATGACTTAAGTTTGCTTGATAGGGTACTGCAGTAGTGACTATTAAGTCTTCCCCGTAAACGAAAGAACGACGAATACCTAAGTTACTGCCTACCGCAAGTTTTGAACCTTGGCCAATATAGTCGCAAACCCGCGCATCTGCACTTAAACTGCCCGCACCGGGTTGAATCAATTGACCGATGTATACACCAGGTGCCGTATATCTTGTAGTTGTAAGAGTCTGTACCATTATTTTAATCTCCCATTAATAGTATTTGGTCAAATGACTGACCCCATGATGTTAAAATAAGAATGTAGCGGTAGTGTTAGTTTTAATTATATAATAACGCAGTGTGTTATATCATTAGATGCTTTGGGGGGATCTGCCAGTAGAAACAAATTTTGTCATCGAGTAAGGAAGATGGGTGAAAACTTAGAACGGGTAGCGGATTATTTTCAAAATAAACTACATCTTCGTCATCTAGATCACGGATAGTATATTTTGCTTTAGGTTCTAAAAAGCGCTTAAGAACATCAAAAATTAATTCTTCTAATTCTATATCATCTTCTACTTCAGGCATTAGTAAAATCAGGGTGTATTCTCGATTATTACGTGTAATCACATCGATAACAAACCCCTTAACATCCTCTGGATGCTGATCCCCGAAATCAGGATCTAGCTCCAAAGGAAGTGCAATTTTACGCACACGGGTGTCGATATCCAGCACCGCCTGCCCCCACCTTTTATTTTGTATTGATTTTACTCTAAGAAAAGGATATCAACAAATTTCCTAAAAGAAAAGCACAAAAAATATAAAGGAAATGATATGAGATCGAAGGGGCCAGAATGGACAAGCAATTTGCAAACTATGCTTGTTAAACTCGATGAGATTAAAAAGATAGGTGTAGTAGAAAAAGGGGTACACCTTCATTTGGGCTGCGGTCCTCACATACTTGATGGTTTCATAAATATCGATAAATACTATAAGCATAAAGAAGTGTTGCAATATGATATGTATGAGTTACCTTTCAAAGAAAATACGGTAGATACTATTTACTCATCCCATGCGTTGGAACATCTCCCCATTAGATATGCTAATGCGGCCTTGTTCAATTGGCATAAAGTTCTACGACAAGATGGCAATTTATTTCTAGCGGTACCCGACCTCGAAGAAATTATGTCGATACTTTTAGATCCTACAGTAGATGAGCATACTAAATGGAACTGGTATGTATACACGTTATTTGGGTATCAAGTAACTCCCGGGCTTCAATGTGTGTATAATGATGCTGAATCGCCCATAGATCAGGGGCAATTCCACACTACTGGCTTTACAAAAAAGCGGCTAACCTTTCTTTTAGAAACCACGGGTTTTACTATTTTGAAAATATTTAGTTACGATGGGTGGGGTACGCCTTCTATTTGGGTGGAAGCTAAAAAAGCTAAATAACAGTTATTTCCTTTTCCGCAATAACGTTTCCCGATGGATCAGTATAGTCCACTATCTTTATAGTCACCTTACCAAATTGTCTCGGAGTTAGTACCATATTATACGCAAGTGTAGCGACCTTCGCATTACTCAGAATAATTCTATAATTATCTTGAAAATTCTCGATAAAAATAACAGGCTGACTATTAATAGGCACAGTATCCGTGATATGTATGATAGGAGGTTTAACCGTTCTGGGTAAGTCACCATTATTAACAAAACTCCCACCCAGTTCAGCGGTAGGCATATTTTGCTTTACTGCCAAACAATCCTCAAATGTCACATTTAGACTGGAGTCGGTATACCATATTTTTTCTACTGGATCACCTTGGACCTCTACAGAAGATAATGCACTCACTTCTACCGGTTCGTTAGGAAGTGAAATAACCCATGACTCACCTTGTTCTCTATTACCCGCAATATAGTTACCACCGGCCAGATTTCTCATCTCGTTAAACATCAAGGATAGAAGCCCGGACATTTCATCAGCCTCATCCATATCTCTTGCTGCAGCTATTATTGAAATAGGTATTTTACGTACCACGGGATAATATCCGCGCCATATGTTATTTTCAACATGAGCCGCACTAATCAAACCAAGGTTACCAGAGATTGGAATTATACCACCATCTACTATGAGAATAGACGGTATAATATTATACAATTCATTAAAGTACCGAGCTATTTGTAGTCTACGTTGAGTAGGATCTGTCTTAGGATCAAAAGATCTACTTGTATTGTAGTTAATAAACCTAGGGCTAACCGCGCTTAGTAAATCAAAATTATCTCCGGTTTTACTAAAAAAACTTTCGATATACTCTTGCAGCTTTAGTTTAGTAAAGTTTTTTATTTTATCATTAGTAAAAAGACGTTTAGCTTGATCTTTAGTTTTAGGAACAGGTCGCTCTACGCCTAATTTTATTTGGGCCACGAATTATCCCTTCGCCTTAGTTAAGCTATAATACAATGAAATATAATATCTTCTGGAGGTAACATCTTTTATAATTCGTTGCGTACCATGAGCTAGCGCCTCTTCCCTGCCTTTGGGGGTAGCTACGAGCCCACGTAATACATTCAACCCCGCATCATATTTAACAGCTTCGCTAGCTTCGATTGATTCTACAGCTTCACCTAGCTTTAGTATATCATATTTTGAATAAGCTTTCTTAATAAGATCTTCTATGCCACCTGTTTTTAAACGGTCTTCAACAAACTCACGGAGTTGATCTTCATTCAAAAGATTTAGATCCTTACTACGAATAACTCTATCTATAATAGTTTCTTTTATTTTATCATCTAATCCCGTGTATATCGAAATTTTTTCCATCTTCTCTCGTAAATCTTTTTGCATATTTTCAAATGTTCTTTCATCTTGAAAATACTTTTCTACCATACTTCCGGCTTTATTAATTGAATCTCTAATTTCTTTCAAGTTATCACGGAAATCACTTTGAACTTCTTCTGGTAAAGAACTGGCATTGGCTTCAATATCCTTAAGCATACTTTTAAGATTATTTAGTTGAACTAAAACTTTCAAAGTTTATTCTCCTTAACTCAAACCTTTCTCCGCTACTTTGTAGATTTCTCGAAAAAAATCTTCATAATGAAAAGTAGATTCCCCTGTCAACTCTATACCTTCTTCTTGTGCTTTTTTCTTTGTGAATTTTAACATTTTATCTGCACTGAAACTATCTAATAAATGCATCTCATCGATAAGTGCAGCATACTCTCCACTATTAAGTAGAGATTCTGCATATTCCTCAATTGGTTTTTTTACCGAACTAGCCGTTTTATAAAATACGGAAGCCAATCTCACAAATCCCCGTCTAGCAATCTCATCACCTAATTTTTTTAATTTAGATTCTATTTTCTTTTCTTTTTCTTGTTCATCTTCTTTTTCTTTTTCAGTATCTTCCAACTTATCTTCAAGCTTTTCTTGTTGTTCTTCTACGGCTTCTTTTTGTTCTTCTATCCCCTCTTTTTGTTCTTCCAATTCATCTAAATTATCTTCGGCGCGTTCTTCTAGAATTTCATCTTTTTTATCTTCCAATTGCTCTTGAGGTGCATCACTTTCTTGATCGGGTATTTCTGTACCCGTTTCCTCTTCCAAATTATCTTCGGCGATATCTTGAGCCGACTTACTTTGCTTTTCTATTAAAAACTCATCTATAGATCCAGCATAAGGATCTTTAATGTCAACAGCTTTTATTTTATATTTTCCCATAGTATTCCCTCCGCTTATAAAATAAGACAAATCTAGCTATCCCAGCTAGCGTCTAATGTCCCGCCCTTCGACCGTTCGTTTTCCCTGCGCTCAAAAGCTTCTTTCTCCCGTTTACACTCTAAACATAAAGTAGCCGTGGGGCGAGCTAGTAATCGTTTTGTACCGATATCATCCCCACAACCCTCACACTCACCATAAGTGTCATCTTCTATTTTTTGCAAAGCATTTTCTATTTTAGATAGGAATAATTTTTTACGGGATATAAAATGAGTATTGAGCGTTTTTTCGTTATCATCTATGGCGGCATCAAGGGGATCGGGGAGTCTCTCGCAAGTGATAGATTCATCTTTAAGATTAATTTGCTCCATCTGCTGATCTAATAACAATTTTCTAAACATATTGATATGGGCCGCGTCCATTTTCTCTCCTGCCAAAGATGATAGTTAATAACTAAACTAAAGAATAACCATTTATTAACACTATTTAACCACGCACAACAATTACTGAAAAAATAATTAAAGACCGCCATATCGCACCCCGATAAGCTTTATATTGGCGGTATTAGGTTTTCGCCAATAATTGAAAGGAGGTGTAATATATGGATATTTATGAACATCTTACGGCAAAAAGAGTACACACTATCTTTGCTCGATGGAATGACTGGGCCTATACCCGTAATGAGGATATCCCGCCTGAAGAAATACTAAAGCTACTCGAAGCATGCAAAAAACACAACTTGGTCGTAGAATTCTCTAATCATTATAAAATATTACAATTCATAAAGACAAAAAGAAGCGTTAAGAAAGGAAGAAGAGCATGAAAAAATTTACTAAACTTCTTTTGTATATTATGGATCTGGAAAATGAACTCGCCCAGCAAGTCGTCGAAGAAGCGCTATTAGGAAATGAAAATGCAGTACTGGTCAATGCCGCACATGATGCCGTTTATAAAATATTAGCTCAAGGCTATGCAATGCTCAAAGAAGACATACCAAAAGTACAAGTCCCTCAAAAGAAAAGTGTTAAGCTGCAGTTAGTAAGCAGCGATAAGTAAGCGACATATGTGTGGTAGTTTTCAATCGCAAGTAGGAGTCAATATGAGAGTTATGATTTACACACACGATCCCATGCTAACATTAGTTCGCAGCGAACAAGAGTCGGTTGAATTGTTTGGGCAGGACTATTTTGATGAAGATGCAAAAGAAATTCCAGATGAATTAGCTAAAGAACTGATATCGACATACAAGAAGCTTTGTAATCTTTCTGATCAACTCGAAAAACTTCAACAGAAAAACAAAGGATAAACGCAGGAGGTGAATATGGAAGATCGTGGCAAAAAAATAAAATGCATTGATAACAAAACAGTAATTACTGAAGAAGAAAGATTACGACCTATACCCGGTAAGAGATACATTCGTATTGTTATGGAAGAAAAACTTACACTAGGTAAGATATATACTGTTTTAGATTCAAATAAATACGGTTACAAAATAAGGGATGATAATAATCTAAGACGTTTTTACGACAAAACACGATTTGAAATGGAATCCCCTTAGTTATCTTTTCCATATAACCTCATATGGAGAAAAACTATGACTCGTATACAATGCCCCCCCGAAATGATCCCACATGTTAAACAAGTAATAGCCGGTGAGTATGATCTCCCGGGTTACCCCAAAACAGATCCAATCATTTTAGACATAGGTGCCAATGTAGGTTCTTTTGCTATTTGGGCGCTATTCAGATGGCCGAAAGCTATTGTTTATTGTTACGAACCCAATCCCGACAATTTTGCTTATTTAAAAGAAAATTTAAAAAATATACATCCTGACAAAACCTACAACCTTTCTAATGTTGCCGTAGGAGATCCCACTAAAAATAAATTATACCTCGGCAAACATAACTGCGGGGAATGTAGCTTATACGACGTAGGGGAACAACAAGAAAATTATATCGATGTGCTTACTGTAGACCCCTCCACATTACCACCAGCGCATATTTTAAAAATAGACACAGAAGGTTCTGAAATAGATATTTTAAAAAGACTAGATGTAAATGGATATGACGCAATTACACTAGAATTTCATAGTGAAAAAGATAGGCGTAAAATCGATAAAATATTAAAAAAATTTGTTGCGGTTCGTGGATATATTCGCACTAAAGATCGTGGGGTGATCTCATACCTCAATGTCAACAGTAGTCTCTAATTCTTCCTCTTTTGTCTGCATGGAATCTAATTTGTCATGCAGCTTAGAGATAATTTCAGCTTCGGTACCTACAAAAAATAAAACATTATTATTCAATTCAACTCTATAAAAACTGTTTTTATTCTTAAACTCATGCCCAAAATTTATACCTTTTTGAAAAATCTCTTTTTCTTTAGCCCGTTTCAAATAATAAACATCTGCCAGCGTAACCGCCACATCTTCATCCACAGTTCGTAAAAGATGTAGGATATTACCCGATTTTTTCAAAGTTATACCTAATTCTTGACCTATAACTTTGTGTAACGCTTTGATTAGTATTCGCATAGGTACCGCTCCTTAAAACCTATGCAAATCTATACATACCTAGAAAATTCTAGCTACACATAGCTTTGCTGTTTAATTCCTGTTTCAACGACACTAGTTACAAAGTAAGGGAAAATCTTACGTTGCAGAG
>Ga0209777_10005986_pt1 | contig 13833 bp, 12 predicted proteins | sample FrelakmetHBP12HB_FD_187147 | JGI IMG/M metagenome (GOLD analysis project Ga0209777, IMG submission 187147) | Freshwater lake sediment microbial communities from the University of Notre Dame, USA, for methane emissions studies -HBP12 HB (SPAdes)... | ecosystem: Environmental > Aquatic >...
AACAATAAAAAAAAGAGGCAATTGCCTCTTTTTTTTATTTTAATAATATAGTTTTTAATTCGCAAATAAGTGAAAATACGTGAAGTGGTGGATCTGTAGTTGTATCAAATTCAGCATTATATTGCTTAGTAAGACTTAATAATTCAAATCCCCTATTCTTAATTATATCTTTATGTTCTACAAGTAAATATTGATATAACGGACGTCCAAGTATATTGATCAAATCTCTTGGTTGATTAACCCAATTATCCATTACATAGTAAAAATTTTCAGAAAAATCATTACCTCCATTTAATATAAAATCAAATATTTCTTTATAATTACCACCGGCTGAAACCTTCTGATCTCCAGTGATATATATGTTCTGTATATCTTGAACAGATGCTCTTAGATCTGGGAAATTTGTGCTTATTATTCTTTTAAGCACATCTGGTTCAACTGTTATTTTAGCGTGTTTAATAACGCTCATTAGATATTTATGATAACCACTTAAAAGATAATTGCGCTCTTCATCATTTTCTGGATTAAAACAAATTTTATTAAATCTACCAAGTAAAGGATGAACTTTAATGGCTGATATGTCATTCATAGAAATTAAAAATCTAACTTTATGACTATAAGATTCAATAAAACCTTTAAAGGCGTCTTGAAAATTCTCGGTTGTTTTTTCAAATTCTTCCAAATAAACATATTTCATTTTATCATCAGTTCTAACGAATGGTGACGGCATAGTATCACAAAACTCCATAATTTTCTCTCTAAGGACGTCGACCCCATTAAATAGATTAGCATTTATTTTTATAGAATGTTTATCCTTTAAAAGAATATCTATTAATGTAGATTTACCTGTTCCTGAATGACCATAGAGTAACCAATTAGCTTCATCTATTCCTTTAGCGAAATGATTTTTGATTCTCGGTAAAAGAACCATATTATTTAATGTTTTTGGACGATATTTTTCCCAAAATAGTTTATTTGTTATAGACATAATTATAATTTTTCTTTTCTTATTTTATCATCGAAAAGTCGAATTGTTTTTTTAATATATAAGTTTATGATAACAAAATTTCAATTATTTGAATCCATCGAGAATTGGAAACCAAAATATAAAGTGGGTGATTATGTTTTAGTTCCACGCAACTCATGGGGTCCATTACCACCAGAATTAGATTTTGAAAGAGATCAAGTAATGATAGTTACAAATGTTGATAAAATGGACCAAGAATATTCTCTTGATTTTGTTATAGATGGAAAAGATCCAGAACTCTATGGTAATATATTTGATGAGGATGATATTATTCAAAAACTAAATAAAAAAGAAGTTAAATTTTTTCTAGAAGACGAAAGAAGACCTAGAAAACAAATATTCTCTGATGAAGATCCTTATGGTGAAGAAATGTGGGAAAGTGTAAAAGAACCAGAAAAATTAAAAGTTGGTGATTACGTATTATTTATAGATGATAAAAAAATACACATCGGCTCTAGTATGAAAGATAGATTACACGGTAAAATTGGAAAGATTATATCAACATCTTTTCACAGTGGTTATTTCAACGTAGAATTTTTAGATGATGTCGGTGGGCATAGTTGTAAAGGTAAAGGTAAATCAGGTCATTGTTGTTTAGTAGACGATAGATATCTGAAAAAAATTGATAGTAGAGATATATCTGGAGTTTAAATATCTGTATAGCTATCCCCAACAGTATATTCCCAATGCCAAGGTTCGGCTTGTTTGCAACCTTTTCTAGCCCAACTTGGATTTATTATTTTTCCATATTTTTTAGCCTCAGTATCCATCCATTTATATACAGCTGAATCATAAGATATTCCACCACCTACAGTTGAGTCTCCTATATCTATAGCTATTCCCCAACCGTGAAGAGATGTTCCAGGAGTGGCTGCCAATCTTCCTTTTCTATTTTTCACATCAACTTGTTGTGCATATGTTCTATAAGAATCCGTAATATATATAGCTTTACCAAAATGTTGCATATAAGCTGCTTGTAAATCACCAAAATGTTTAGCAAAATGACGTTCCAATTTGGCAGTAGCTGTTCCATAAACTCCACTGGCGTTAGCGGCTTTAACTGTAATCATATATTTTTCAGGAACTTCTCCATTTTTTATAATTTGACCGTTAACATTTTTAGTTTTCTGTCCTGTTTTAGTTTGACCCGATGAATAATTAGGTGGATTATTAGAACCAGTGGTTGATGACTGCGTTTTATCAACATATGTAGAACCTTCTGGAGCAACGTAAATATTATTTGGATCGTAATCATAAGTTATTTCGTCAGGATTACTAGAGTCTACATAAGTATCGTCGGTTTCGAAAGCCATACCAGATATAATATCGTCTGGATTAGCTTGATCTTCAACAACAAATTGCTCGGTATCTTCTGCGTTATTATCTGTTCCGTAATTAATTACTCCACTATCTTTTTGTTCTTTTTTCTTCATTTGAGCAGCATCAGATTCACTAACATATTTTACCGTTTGATTTTCTATTACAGGAACATCAACTTTAACATAATTTGGGGATGTTTTAAAATCATAATTTGTAAAACTAGTTTCGGTTCCTTTTTGCTCATATAAAGTTATGTTCTCATTACTATCTACACCAAAAGGAGTTTCGCTTATACCTTCTATTATTTTACCATTAGCGTCTTCAACTGGCACTGGTTTTTTATCTACTACTGCAGATGGAGTGGCACTTTTCATAGAATTATTTGCTGTTTGAAATTGGTTTAAAATATTTTCTTTTAATGTTTCATCTGTGGTAATTCCGTTGTTTATAGTAATCCCATCATGTAATTGGCTAGAAGATTTTGGAGTTCTGCTGAGTTTTTTAATTTTCCTATTATCTACTATATTTACATAATCAGAAACGAAATCTTTCCTAAGTTGTTTATATTCAAATATCAATTGTTCGATAGTTGGTTTCAACACAGCAGATCCTTGATTTCCAATAAGAGAAGAAGGTTTTAGTAGCTCATTCATGAATTTATCCATCCATTCAAAATATCTAGTTCCTAGCACAGCTTGTTGAGTTGATGTGGCACAACCTATGTTTAATTTTTGTTGAGCATCTTTCAATTCTAAATTAATATTTTCGTTGTCGATGGTTATCTTATTATATTGATAATCTAAAGTTAAATTAGTATCGTCTGCAAATATTTGTGTTCTATGATCCAATAATAAAGCGACAAACATAGTGTATTCATCATCAGACATATTTTTAATTTTATTGTAAACATTAACATTATAATGATCGGCATACATAAAATAAGGCTCATACAAATTATCGTTAGGAAAAAAAACAGATACCATTTTTCCAATAGCTGGCACTTCAAAAGCTCTAGCACTCAATGTTTTAATTGGAGTGGCCCAAGGTATATCATCTAGTGGTATATCATCGTATATACTTTGTACTCTAACTTTAACTCTTCCTATTCTATCTGGATCTTTATTATCTTCTACTAATCCAACCCATAGTTTATCTAAGTCTTTCACCGTTTAATCCATCTTCTTTTTTAATTACATCATTATTTAAGTGTTGTCCGTGTAGTGTGTCCTTTTCATGTTCGGACAAATCTGTATTTATCTTCCCAAGAACAACTTCTTTTTCTTGAATAATTTCATTAACATTTTCGTTGACATTTCTCTTTTCTATATATTTTTTATCGGTGGTCTGATTAGAAACTCTAGTGGCTTCTTTAAAATGATTATCTTTAGAATTAATCATATTAATATGAATTTCATCCATGTGTTTAACCACATATTCTTTTTCATATACTCTACCATAATCTACTATTGATACTTCTGTTTTCTTATCTGGTGTAAATAAATATTTAGTTTCTAATAATTTTTGAATATTTGATTGTTCATAAATCTTACCGACGTTTAATGATGGTTTTTTGTTGACATTATATTCCAATTTACCCAAATCTATAATATTTTTTTCGTCCACTTTTGTGTATAAATATACTTTTTCCATTTTCTTTTTATTTGTAGCTTCATCATATAGTTTTACTATCGGCATATCAGGTTTAGTTTTAACATCACCGTATAAATTTATATACGATACTGTATTATTTACATTCACATGATTATTATATTCATATAAATTATTTAAAGTCTTTTCTATATTTATATTATTATCATATTCATATACTACTGGCATCGGTGATTTAACACCATGAGTTTGATTAACTAGTAATGAATTTAAGCTTTTTGTTATGCTTGTCGCATTATTATATGATTTATAGTTTTCTAAATTATTAAATTTATTAAATTTAGAATATAGATAAACCACCTCTAATATATTATTTTCACTCACTTTTCCAAATAAAGTTCCAAGATCCACTGTTCTTTGTTCATAACTATTCTTATATAAACTTAAAGGACTGAATACTTTAGTTGGAGGTTGTGTAGTTAGATAAATTTTTTGAATAGGCGCTGTAGCGCCAGCTCCAGTTAGCTTACCTAAGAAATCAAATTTTCTTGGTGTGGTCGTATTGTCAACGTGCCCAAGGACAGGAACCACTAATTTTGGATTGTTATCTACACGTCCTAAAACTGGAACAACAGGTCTTGGAGTATTATCTATCGGTGGAAGATATGGAACAACAGGTCTTGGAGTATTATCAATTGGAGGAAGATATGGAACAACAGGTCTTGGAGTATTATCAATTGGAGGAAGATATGGAACAACAGGTCTTGGAGTGTTATTTATTGGAGGAAGATCTGGAGTAACAGGTCTTGGAGTATTATTTATTGGTGGAAGATCTGGTGTGACAGGTCTTGGTGTGTTATTTATTTTACCCAAATCAGGAGTAACAACTCTTGGAGTGTTGTTTATTGGAGGAAGATCTGGAGTAACAGGTCTTGGGGTGTTATTTATTGGAGGAAGATCTGGAGTAACAACTCTTGGAGTATTATCTATTGGAGGAAGTTCAGGATTAATTTCTCTTGGAGTATTATCAATTTTAAGTGGATTTCTACCACCCAAATTACCTGTATTATTCAAAGGAGTATTATTAATGCGTGGCCCACCAATACCAGGCAAGAAACCATGTACTCCACCGAAGAACATATTGATAAGAGCTAATGGCAATTGAAATATTTTATTAGCTAATACTAAAGAATTTATAATGTATAATTCTCTAGTTTTATATGATTGTAATTCATTTTGAGTCGGAACATGATCAAAACTATCTGCGTTTAAAGGATATAACCCATCTAATTGATATTCTCTATAATCATGATCTACATTATATACAGTATCTCCAGCTGAGTCTTTTGCCCACACAGGATTAACCCCACCTCCTTCTGGTGTCCAAATAATAGATTTTTCTGTATCTGTCCAATAAGAATTATTTTTATTGATAAATAACATATCATTTAAAGAATCCACTCTTGTTGTAGTTTTACCAACTTCACTGGAAGTTTGATCTTGGTATTTATCATGGTCGTCTTTTGTTGATTGCGAAACTTTTGTATTATCAATAGATGGATTGCCATCCACAGAAGCCCACTGTATAGTATTATTTGAACTATTACCAGTTTCTCTATTATTATTACTACCAGATAATTGACTTAACGTGTCATTAAAACCTTGTGCGCTACTTGCGTTATTAGAAAATACTGAATTTAATTCTACCGTGCTAGTAAGATTACTATCTTTATTATTAAGTTTAATTGTGCCTGAATTTTCAGATCCTAAAGCAAAAGATATCATAATTAAAGGATTCTCTGTTTCAATTTCAACTGATTTGTAATAAATATCAAAACTTAAACTTGATTCTTTATCTGGTTTACCCGCTCCAAAACCACCAACAGTTACAGTATCTTCGAAATTTTTAGATTTAAAAAAATCAAAAGTGCAATCTTTCAAATGAAATATTTGATAGGATTTATCAAATGATGTCTTACCACTACTACCCCAATACATATTTCTAACATCAGAAACTTTTATGTACATACTGAATCTCAATAAGTTAGCTGGTATCATAAATTTTTGATCTCTATATGAATAAGCTAAATTTTTATATAAAAAGGATAAATATGAAGATATCATGGACACATCTTCATTTAGAACGATAGTTATTTTATCTTTTTCGAAGTCAACGATTCTCTTATTTATGTCACCTAATCCAGCCACACTATTTATATAGTATGATTTATTTCTAGTAGTTTGATTGAATTCTGTATTAAATAAAGTATATAATGTTTTTAAAAATTCGCCGTGAATTTTTTGTCTTGCGTTTATAGAAGATATGTTACTATAATCATCTAGAAATTGAGCTAAACTATATTTATATTTTGAGCCTACAGCTATAAATAAAGGAGAATTTTCAGTGTCTAATACTATATCAATGGTCGGAAATAAAGGATCCTGAAAAAAGAACATTGGATCTGTTCTAAAATCTTCTACCGTAGCGTTTGGCCCATTAGTATCTTGATATTCTAAACCATATTTGAAATTTTGAGTGTCATAATCTACAGCTGTTTGTGTTCTAGTAAAAGATGGTTCTATGGCGTTTTTTGAGTCGCTATCGTAACCAGAACCATTTGGCCAACTTTCTGATTTTGGTACATATTTTTTATTTTTTATCACATTAGTATCTTCCATTTTAATAAATTATTTTAACTACCATTACTCCAAGAGTCGTGTGTTCCAGCACTATCTCTTTCACCTATAGCAGTAAGTTCTCTTTTAGCCACTATTACTTCTTGAATCATTTTACCAGGCGGTTTATCTTTTCCTCTTTTGGGTTTAGGTTTCATATAAGTGTAATTTATTCCTATTATAACCCAATCCCCGCTTAATCTTTCATTCAATTTATATTTATCAGTATTTTTAGCTGTTTCAACGTCTTTTTTTGTAACAGGATTTTCATTTGAATCCAATTCTCTTAATTTATATATTTCTATATTTACTGGTTGAAATCTATATAATTGAAAATTAACGTTTGGTAAATTAATACTCATTCTTATTTTTTGAAAGAACTCCATGTTATGTTCGTTTAATTTTTCAGAATATAAATAATTTATATGGGAGTTACTTTCATCAACTTTTCCAAGAAAATAATTTTTATGTTGATTCAAATTATAATTATTATCTTGAGGTTGTCCTTTCATTACAATTAGATTATTTTTATCTCCTTTTGAAGATATTGGATCTAATTTCACGGAAGATAAATTTTTAGATGTAGTATCATAATAATAAATATAAGGTTGATATCCTAAATTAAAATTGACTTCAGTAGAATTATTTACCAAATTATATTTATCAATATAAAGATTTGTACTATTTTTATCCGGATGATTTGATAAAATCAACGGTAATAAACTTTGTTTTCCATCTAATTTTTCTGTTCCAGATAAAGTAGAAGAGTCTTTTGTAGTTTCTTGTATTTGTTTTTCTATATCTATATAATTTAAATTGTAATAAAAATCAACATAAGCCCAAGTGAATGTATTGTCGTCTATATAAGATCTTTTTACTATTTCCGGCACTTGTTCTCTTATGAAATCAATACCACAATTTATCCAAGTCATTTCATCGTTAGTTTTTTCTATATTAGAAGCAAATCCCAAATCAATTTGACTTGCTATTTTTTGTAAAACGTCATAACTATTCCCTTTGTTGCTAGTATTTTGAATATAAAAAGGAACATTTAATTGAGCTTTTAATTCGTATGTTTTATCTTCAGAATCGCCACCATCACTCTTAATAGCGTCGAATTTTATAATGTAAAAATCCATTCTAATAGGTTGTAATAAATCTGAATTGGCTTTTATAAATATACTTAATAATTGTTGATCTAATGGATATTGAGCATCAAAAATTTTATTTGTAGGATCTTTAAATGTCATTTCAATTTCAGGCAAATATCTATCATTAAAAAGTTTAAAATATTCAACATCAGGATTTTCAATAGTCACTCCATTAATAAGAATATATGGTAATCTACCTATACTGTCAGCATAATCTTTGGCGTCTTTATTTTTTACACCTTCTTTATATTGCATTTCAATAGGAACCAATTTCATATTTGACCTACTTATTACACTTATCATTTTAATCTATCTATTATTTTTATCTTCTTAGCTGTATAATCTATTACAACATCCTTTAATCCAGCTGGTTTTATCGTTGGAGGAAGACCAGTGCCTGTTGTAATATTAGGATCTCTAGTAGGATCTTTCTGAGTATCCTTATTAGGATTAACAAGTCTATTTATAATTAATGTTTGATCAACCTTTGGCACTAATTGAAGAGCCACTAAATCATTTTCATCCAAGAAATAAATTATATCACCACTACGTATAGACCAAGGATTTATAATATTGTTTATGGTCAATAACTCATCAATATAAAGAAAATTTCCATATATACTATAACAAATTTGATCAATCCTCATAGCCTCCTCTTGCCCTACAACATAAGGATAATACACTAATGAATCATCTCTAAATATAAGAGGATCAACTATATCTGTAAGATTATTTTGAACTATATTTCTTTCTGCTATTTCTAAAGTATATAAATAACTCATATTATTATTTTTTTTTAAAAATTACCACCGGCTCCACCACCACCAAATTTTCCACCGCCGAATCCACCAAATTGTGGTGGGTTTCCAGTATTATCAAGATATGGATTTACACTATTATTTATGTAAGATAATGTTCCATTTGGTTGATCAGGACCTGAACCTAAACCACCAAATAAACCAGAAACATTATTTGGAGCTGTTGATCCATCTGGAGTAACAGGGCTATTTGGCTCTTCGCCGGCTGTTGCTGTTCCATCACCGCCAACAGGTTTAGCATAAACTCTTTTATATCCATTATTAAATAATCTTTCAAGTTCACTTCTACCGAGTTGTCTACCAAATCTACAATTTATTGAAGCATCTACTCTAATTGGCATATCGTTGAACCCCATATCGTTACTTAACTTAACATCTACATTAGAAACCCAAGCGTTACCCATATTAATAACCGGTGAATATGGATTGCCTATAGTTAAATGCCAAGGAGTTGTATTTATACCAGACATTAAAGCGATAGATCCTTTTAAAGGCCATCTATTTTTATAAATAGTTCCTGCTAATAAAGTAGATACAACATTTCCAACTATACTAGATGCGTTTCCTATTTCAAAATTTGTAGAATTATTTTTTTGTTCTTCATTAGTGTTTGTTGGTGGTTCTTGACTGAATGCTGATAAATCACCAGATGTGCCAGCAGAAGTTACTTCTTTTTTAAATGTTTCTACACCCTCAATAAAACTCTTTACCATAGTTTTAATAAAACTCATCCAAGCATCTGCTCCCTTATTGGCTGGTGAATATGTTGCTGTAATAAGTTTTTGTAACGCCTCTGAGTTACCCAGCATATATCTCATTTCAGATGTTCCCATTTTAAATAAATTACTTAGAACATCTAACATAGCCATACCTGGATCAATACCATTAATATATTTTTGTTCGTAAGATGTTTCTAAGGTTAAATTCATATCTGATACTAAACCCTGAGAGTTAATATCTCTCATTTTTGATGTTCTCAAAACATTTGGATCCCCAGTAGGAACGTTAGTGGCACTATAATCACCAGATAATCCCATTGCGTTCAATAACCCCCACAATAAACCCTGTGACCAACCAGGAACAGACATAATTTTATCTGCTCCGGAGATACCCATATCTTTTAATATTGCTCCGATTACTTTATCTAAAGTATCGTTTTGATCTATCCAATTTTCACCAAAACTTAAAGATAATAAATCTGAATCTTCTTTATATTTAAACCAACCAATTACAGTAGAAATTGGTTCTACTGCTTTCCCCCATGCTAATAAATTATTTGGAACTATGCAGTTATCTGGAAAACGTCTTAATACCCATAATCTATTGATAGGATAAACTCCCAAATCTTTTAAATAAGCGAAATCTGCTGCTTTTAATTTTAAAGCTTTTGTATTAGCATCATTAAAATGATTTATTAAAGCTATGTAAGGATCTTCATTACTATCATCGTTGGCAAAAACATTATTTTTTAAATAATTTTTAATTTTTGTTGTGCCTATTACATCAGGCCCTTTAAATACTAACACAGCATCTTGAGCTGGAACTGGGGTCGTTGAAAATTGACTTTGTGGAGCTACTGGTTGATTTGTAGCTGGAGTATTAGTAGAAGATGATGTATTATTATCTCTTCTGGGGCGAATTTGTTTTATTCTACCATAAATATCTCCTGTGTTATCTTTATTATCTAAAACAGTTTTATCTAACGCTGGACTAAAAATAAAACCAACTTCTGAATACATGCTAATGTCTTTTTTCTTTATATATAAAAAATGCCACCCGCAAAAAATAATTTTTTTTATTTAATATATAAGATTATGATAAAAAAATTCGAACAATATATTAAAGAAGATTTTGAAGACGATGATATGGAATGTGAGTGTGAAGAAGATGAGTCTCTAGAAACAACTGGCGCTAAATATGGAGATAAGGTCATTTGCATTCGTGATACTATTAGTGATCGTTCTAAATTTTCTAAACGTGGAATTGTTATTAAAAAAGGAGAAATAAAAAAAGTATTAGGTGGAACAGTAACTATGATGAATTCTTTTCCAATGAAAATTAATTATTTTACTGTTTGGTTTGGAATAGGCGAAGGAGTTTATCCAGGAAAAGATTTTAGATTATTATGATAAAAACATTTGAAGGATTTACACGATATGATTTCGATATAGAATTTGGAGACGTTGTTATTTATAACGGCATGAGTAAATTACATAAAAGAGGTGAGAAAGCTATTGTTCTTGGAATAGAATATAATGAAGGCAACGGATTTAATTATTTTATAATAGAATTTGCTAATGGAGATAAAAGAAGATGCAAATCCCCACTTTTAATAAAAAGAGATAAAAAAACTTATGATGATAAGGAGTTTTTGAAAATGATGAAAAAGAGAAAAAGTTATCTAGATAGACTAAAAGATGGACATGACGAATTTTTATTTGCTAAAGAAAGAGAAAAAAACGAACAAATAAGAAGAGAGAAAAAAAGAATAGCTAAAGAGAAGAAGAAAGAAGAATTAAGAATTAAAATGAAAGACATCGATCCTTATTTTGAGGAAGATTGGGGTCAAGATGACGACGATGACGACGATAAATCAAAAAAACCATATGATATATGGCAACCAGGCAACATGCCTTGGTGGGAATAAGATAAAAAAAATTATATAAGATCATGAAACATATTTTAGAGTTTAAAATGTATGAAAGTATTGATAATGAAGGATTTACTGATGAGGAAATCGATAGATTGAAAGGAAATGATTTTGAAATAAAAGATATGACGCACGCTCATAAAATTTTAAAACTGACTCGTGGAAAAGAAGTTTATGTTGAAATATCAAAACATCATAGAAGTGGAGTAAAATCTTACGAAATGAATATTTATCCTGATAGTAAAAAAGAAAAATTAATTACCAATTTCAAAACTTTATCTGATTTTAAAAGATGTATATCTGCTGTAATGGATTTTAGAAATAGAGATTTACATCAAAGCGCATCACGCGGCGTGGGGTTTAAATTTAAATAATTCTTAATAATCCTTCAATAACTGTGAGTTATCAAATACCCCAATATTAGTTAAAATATCATTTTGAATACGTGTATCATCTTTAAATTCGTCAAAAAACATAAGCACATTAAAACTAACACCATCTTTTAATATCTTTTTAATTTTTAATATCTCATTGATGTCTAGTTTTTCATTATGAAAATTTGGAATATAATAAATGTCTTTTCCTTTATTTAAAGATTGAATTATTCTGGTGTATATCATCAAGTTAAAATAATCATTATACTTATCGTCATATATCTCATTTTCTTCTAGGGCACTTTTTATATCTATTATCACTTTGTTTTTGATTCGGTTCACCTTCATAAATTTATCAACCTTTTTTCTATTTTTACAAAAAACAATAAAAAAATTATTAGCCATAATGTGTGTTTATTTTTTTAATATATATATTTAATAAAGAGTCCAAACACATGATTAAAAAATTAGAATTATTAAATAGATTTAAAAAAATTCATGGTGATAAATATAATTACGATTTAGTAGATTATAAAGGCATATTTAAACCAATAAAAATATTTTGTCAAAATCATGGAGTTTTCGAACAGACTCCAAATGTTCATTTAACTGGATCTGGTTGTCCTGAATGTAATTCCGTCAAAATTTCAACAGAAGATTTTATAAAAAAATGTAAAGATAAGCATGATAATTTTTATGATTATTCTTTAGTAGATTTTAAAGGAGTCGCGAATAAAATTAAAATTATATGCCCAGATCATGGTGAATTTGAACAAAGAGCGTCTAATCATGTTGCTGGTCAGAGGTGCCCATATTGCGCAAATCAAAAATGGACAAATGAAATGTTTATAAAAAAAGCGAAAGATATACATGGCGATAAATATGATTATACATCAGTAAATTATGAAAACGCTCATAAAAAAATTATAATAAAATGTCCTGAACATGGCGAATTTGAGCAAATACCTTGGAATCATTTGTCTTTAAAGGAAGGGTGTCCATATTGTGGTAAGAATAAATCTAACATGGAATTATTTTTAAAAAAAGCTAATTTTGTGCATAGAAACAAATACGATTATTCACTTTTTATAAAATACACGAATAATAGAGAAAAAATTAGAATTATATGTCCGGATCATGGTGAATTTATTCAAAATTTAAATAATCATTTGAATGGACAAGGATCCTATTTGTTTAGAGACAAAAGGAGAAAGAAAAATAAGAGAATTTTTACAAGAAAATGATATCGAATTTGAACCATATAAAAGATTTGATAAATGTAGATATAAAAATCCACTGCCTTTCGATTTCTATATACCAAATAGAAAAATATGTATAGAATACGATGGCCCTCAACACTTTGAACCAATTGTATATTTTGGTGGTGAAGATAAATTAAAATATACTAAAATATTGGATAAAATCAAAGAAAATTTTTGTAAAGAAAATAATATAAAATTATTTAGAATTAAATATAATGAAGATTTGTATAAAATGTTAAAAAACATTTTGTTCTGAAATAAATAAAACAAACAATATTTTGATAGATAAAATATAAAAAAATAATCATTTATTATGGCCAAACAAGTCACAAAAGGAAAAGAAAATGGATTTAATTTAGGTAGAATATCAAGTGTCATTGAAAATTTATCAAAAAAATCAATGATTACTATTGACAATCTAAAAGCAGAAAGAAAATATATTAGCACTGGTATTTATATACTAAACGCTCTTTTATCAAAAAGTATTCTTAAAGGAGGAATCCCCACAAATAGATTCACGATTTTTGCAGGACCTTATCAAACAGGTAAATCCTATATATGTTTAAACGTCGTTAGAAACGCACAAAAAGAAGGTTATAACGTAATTTATATAGACACAGAATTCGCAATTGAAAATAATGACTTCGATATGTTTGGAATTGATACATCTGATCCAAATAAATTCATGTTAATCAGAAGTAATAAAGTGGAAAATCTTAAAGTATTTCTCGCACAATTACTTGACGAATTAAAGAAACAAAAAGAAAAAGGAGAAGACGTTTCAAAAACTATTTTTGTTATTGATAGTCTTGGAGCACTCGCATCAAAGAAAGAAATTGAAGACGCTATCAAGGGCAACGATAAGCAAGACATGAGCCGAGCAAAGGCAACAAAATCAATGCTTAGAATTATTATAGACGATCTTGGATACTTAGGTATTCAAGATC
>Ga0209777_10005987_pt1 | contig 13832 bp, 11 predicted proteins | sample FrelakmetHBP12HB_FD_187147 | JGI IMG/M metagenome (GOLD analysis project Ga0209777, IMG submission 187147) | Freshwater lake sediment microbial communities from the University of Notre Dame, USA, for methane emissions studies -HBP12 HB (SPAdes)... | ecosystem: Environmental > Aquatic >...
TGCTTTTGGTAGGTGCTCAAGCAGGTTTTGTTGATGGACCACGTGTTATGGCCAACATGGCAACTGATTATTGGCTTCCGCATCGCTTTGCCATGCTCTCCGAAAGGCTTACCATGCAAAACGGCATCTTCCTAATGGGAGGTGCGTCAATTATACTATTGTTCTATACGCATGGCTCCATTTCCGCTCTGGTTGTTATGTACGCTATCAATGTTTTTCTAACATTTTCCCTCTCTCAGTTCGGCATGATTCGTTTTTTTCTTCATGATAAAGAAAAAGATAAAAATTGGAAAAGACATATAATCATACATGTAATTGGTTTTATTCTCTGCGTGACGATACTTTGCGTAACTGTTTACGAAAAATTTGGGGAGGGCGGCTGGGCTACATTAGTAATAACTTCCGTTCTCATAGGTTCGTGCTACTTAATTAAAAGACATTATCATAAAGTCCGGCAGGCGGCACTCCAGTTGGAAGATATTCTACAAAAAATACGTCCGGGCAAAAATTTTAATAACGAACCATTAAACCCAAAGGAGCCCACAGCAATCATGCTTGTTAGCGGTTTCAACGGATTTGGCTTGCATACGTGGCTTTCGATTAACCGAAAATTCCCGCATTTTTATAAAAACTTTATTTTTGTATCGATTGCCGAAGTTAATCAGGGATTTTTTAAGGGAACCGAGGAAATGCAACAATTAACTGCTTCGGTAGAAGACGGTCTTAGAAAATATGTGCATCTTGTCCGCTCTTACGGGATGGCCGCGGACTATAGAATTGATGCCGGAACGGATGTTGTGGAAAAAGCGACTGCGTTGTGTGAATCGCTGGCAAAAGAATTCCATAAATCAATGGTTTTCACTGGAAAATTGATCTTTCGCCAGGAACATTTGTTGCAAAGACTGCTTCATAACGAGACAGCTTACGCGATTCAACGCCGTTTACAATGGGATGGAATCGAAACCGTTATTTTGCCGATTCGTGTTTGACATAAAGAGCTTTACGGCCGCCACCACTATAATGTTACTTCCAGAAATATTTCGCGGGAACGCGTTTATTTCTATCTAAAGAAATACCTTCCTTTGTAAGCAGTTCTTTTTTCATCGCCGGACCTCCGCCAAAGCCGCCCAGTGAACCATCTGCCCGGACAACTCGATGACAAGGCATAATTAACGGGAATGGATTATTGGCCAATGCCGTTCCCACTGCCCTAGCCGCGCCCGTAGCGCCTATTTTTACCGCCAATCCTGAATAAGAGGCTACTTGGCCGCGCTGAATCTTACATGCTTGTTTTAATACCTGGGCTGAGAAATCTGTGAGCTGGGATAAATTCAAAAGAGAAAGATCGACATTTTCTTTTTTACCAAAATATAATTTCGCAATTCGATCATCAATACTGCCTGGAATCTTACGTGGGATTTTATTAATTTCAGGAAAATCTTTTATAATTCGCTCTTTCAATTTCCTTTTCCGATTGGGCAAATAAATATATTCCACTCGCGGCTTCTTTCCGGCATAGTCCCAAACAAGCCCTATTTCTTCTTTTCCGACTTTAATAATTTGATAGTACATATTACTTTACCCCCAATGATCAACCAAAATCTTTACACCAATTGCAATCAAAACCACACCGCCCACTATTCCCACTTTTTTGCCGAAGATTCCGGCGAGCCCTTTGCCAAATAACATACCAATACCCGTCATCAAAAAACATACTACACCAATAATCAGCGCGGGCAAAATAATGTCCGTCTTTAACAAAGAGAAACTGAAACCCACTGCTAATGCATCAATACTCGTGGCAATGGAAAGCAATAACAGCGGCAATCCTTTGGTCTGATCATTTGCTTCCTTTTCTTCTTCCTTCTTCAATGCTTCCCAAATCATTTTACTACCGACATAAGCCAGAAGCGCAAAAGCTACCCAGTGATCGTAATGGGCTATAATTCCCACGACGGTTAAACCGGCAAGCCAACCGATAATGGGCATAGCAAACTGGAAAGCACCAAAAGATGAGGCCAGACGTAAAACAGGTTGCCATGATTTGCCGTCATCATTTGCCGCGCCAATACCTATTGCCACGGAAAAAGCATCTACACCCAGACCAACGGCTAAAAGAAAAATTGTAATTAAATCCATATCGGATAATCACTCTCGCTCTTCACTTCTCAAATAAGCATATATTTTTTCTGCCAGTTCCTTACCAATTCCCGGCGCTTTTTGCAATTCTTCCAGCGTTGCGTTTTCAACCTGCTTAGCCGAGCCAAAATGTTTCAAGAGTATCTTCCTGCGCGCCTTGCCGATATCGGTAATCTCGTCAAGAATTGAAGAGAGATCGCTCTTTTGCTTCAGTTGATGATGATAGCTCAAAGCAAAACGGTGCGCTTCATCCCGCACACGTTGCAGTAACGCTAAAGCTTGAGGCCATGCTTTCAGGTAAACTGGGTCTTTACGCCGCGGTAGATAAACGCGATCTTCGGATTTTCCTGTTCTTTTTTTAATGATGCCTTTACTGGAAAAAAAGGTGCGTTCTTCCTTGGCTAGACCGATGACATCCACTTTTATTTTTAAATCCCTCAATACGGAAAGAGCTACATTTAATTGGCCTTTGCCGCCGTCAACAACGACTAAATCCGGTAGATTTTCCCCATGCGCAAACCGGCGCGAGAGCACCTCATACATCATCGCATAATCGTCCGCTTCCGCTACAGTCTTGATCTGAAAGCGGCGATAATTCGCTTTATCGGGCTCGCCATCCTGAAATACAACCATTGAGCCTACGGCATGCTTGCCGCTGATATTGGAAATATCGTAGCATTCGATTCTTTGCGGTAATTTTTCCAGGGATAATTTTTCCTGAAGAATTTGCAGGGCAGCTGATTTTTGTTCTTCCTTCTTTTGCCCGGTTTCCCAGAGACTCTCGGCATTGGCACAAGCCATCTCCAGTAAGTTTTTCTTCGCCCCGCGGATAGGAACAGTGAGCGCTACTTTTTTACCCTTCTTATCCGTCAGCCACTCGGCAATCACCGCCTCATCCGGCAAATGGCAGGGAATGAGAATTTCTTCCGGGAGACCCGCTTCGCCGTCGTAATATTGAGTGAGGCTGGAAGAAATAACTTCGGTTATGTCCGTCTTAATTTTTAGAGGCGTAAAATATTTACTGCCTAATAGTTTTCCACCGCGGATAAATAAAATGCACACCTGAAAACAGCCTTTGCTCTCATAGACACCCAGCACATCTATGTCATGGCTTTCCGCCCAATCCACATTCTGCTTTTCCAGAGTTTGTTCCACAGCACCGATGCGGTCGCGCAAACGCGCGGCTTCTTCATAATTTAAATTTTGCGAAGCTTCCTGCATTTGTGCTTTGAGATTGGCAATCAATGATTTTCTGCGTCCCTGCAAAAAGGAAACGGAGTTTTCCACCAACCTGCGATAGGATTCTTCATTAATTAAATCTTTGCAGGGCGCAAGACAGCGGCCGATTTGATGTTCCAGACATGGCCTCTTCCGCAACTGGAAATCATGATTGCGGCAACTGCGCAGGGGGAATATTTGCTGCACGAACTTTAGAGTCTCCTTGGCCGCCGCGCTGGACGGATAAGGGCCGAAATAAAGCACGGCATTATTAAACCTACGGCGAACAAGTTGCAGGCGGGGGAATTTTTCCGCGGGGTCAAGGGATAAATGATAATAAGTTTTATCATCGCGTAAATTGACGTTATAGCGGGGATGGTGGCGTTTGATTAAATTGTTTTCTAAAATCAGAGCTTCTTTTTCCGTGGCGGTCGTGATGAACTCAATGTCATTTATGCGCGACATCAAAAACGGCACCATGGGGCGCGTATCCTTGCCGGTGAAATAAGAACCGATGCGGCTTTTTAAATTGCCGGCTTTCCCGATGTAGATAATCTTCTGCGCCGAGTCCTTCATCAAATAAACACCGGGACTGCGAGGAGAAGTATTTACTTTTTCTTTTAAACTGTTATTTTCTGACATAGATTCACTATAAATATAGCCGTTACTTTTTATAATTGATTTATTGAGATTGTTCAATCAAGTTCTTGTTGGTTGGATGCTTTAGAGCAATGAGAGCATTGCCAAATCAGTAAGGTATAATTTAGTATAATATCCTGTGCTTAGAATAAAAAATTGAATGAAGTAAAATCTTGATCTTGACAGATAATTGACTTTTTACTATGTTCTCTCCAGAATAATGGGAATTTTTTAGAACGATTTCCCAATCACTCCTCAGCATCGGAAAGGAGATTTTATGACTCGTATCTTTCCGCTCTTGATCGGTTTTCTCTTTACATCGCTCTTCCTTGCAGGCTGTTCGTCCGGATTAAAAGTTCAATTACCCAAGGATATGGTTTCCTTCAAGGATACCGTTAAGAAGATGGAATTCCAGCTGCCTCCCGGATGGGAACAGGCGCCGGTCGATCCCGATATCGAAAAAAGCGCAAGCAAAATTAGCGCGACAAGACTGGTTGGATTCCGGAAAGCGGATAAAGGAACTTTGGCCGTTTGGTGCGACAAATTCGACTCTATGAGGGCACCTATTTTGCACATGAACGACGTCATTAGAGATTATACTCCCCTGGTTAGAACTGACAAACCCGCCGAATTTTTTTTCGAAGTAGACTCTCCGGGGTCGGGATCGTTTATGTCCCGTCCGCATGTCCGCGGCTACAAGGCAACCCATATCTTGAAGGGTGAGAAGAAGGAATTCCTGATAATCCTGGTCATGAAGGAACCTCCCGCCGTCAAGCTGGGCAGGGAGTGCACCTACATGCTTTTTGGGAGAAGCGCTTCCGACGAATACTCGGAGGAAATCAAAACCGATATCACGGCAGTCGCCGCCACTCTCTGGAATTCGGGGGATAGATGAGAAACCGAATCGCTATTTACATAATTGCGCTCGCCCTCTTCCTCGTTCTTACTGGATGTGCATCCTCTGTACCCCAGATGGAAATCGATAAAGATGCCCTCGTCAAGAAGATCTTGGAAAACATAAAGAATGCACCTAAGGGCGAAAAGCCTAAATGGGATGTGAATTATTCTCCCACGCCTCACGATAAATCGGTATGCTGGCAAGTTTTAGCCTCCAACTTGCTGTTGAACGACATAGCGGGTTTGAGGCTCGTATCCCCGGACAGGCTTCTCCTCTCTGTGGAAGAAGCAAATCCCCGCTTGATCGACACGGAAAACGGAAACACCGTATGGGAGCTCACGACCCTGATGCAGGGCGAGATCGAGAAGGACAAGAAGGCTACCTCCGCGAAATATCCCTCTTATGCTTGTATTACCGTCTATCGCGACTTGATTGTCTTCCGGGCTGATGGCAACGACGGCTCAAAAATCCTTGCCGTGGAGAAGGCAACGGGAAACAAACGCTGGGCGGCCGAGTTGAAGAAGTCCGGAGAGCTTAACCTGATCCCTCTCCCGGAGGTTGGGGTTCTCCTAGTCGTTCAGCAGGACAAGAGATATGCCACCCTGACCGCCTTCAATCTATCCACCGGCGCCATTGCCTGGCAGAGTGAGTCCGGGTATGGCAGTGGAACTGTCGAGCCCCCACTCCCCACCGCCGGTGATGACGCGATCTGGCTTTTCTACGATGGCGTGACAAGACTCTCCGCAGCCAACGGAAAAACACAGTGGAGCCAGCCGGAGATCCTGGCGGGCAACCAGAGCCCCCCCATGCGGCTGGAAGAGGGCCGTCTGAACCTCCTTGACGGAAAGAACACGCTTTACGTCCTCGACGCCTCCTCCGGCAAGACCTTGGCAAGCGGGAAACAGAGGGAAGCCGTCGTGTACACAAATATCTTCCCCATCCGGGATCGGGTCTACTTGCGCGGCGTGGAGAAAGGGAAATCCGAGGAACCCCTGTTCCTTGTCGCTGCCGTTCGCAGTTCGGACGGAAAGGAAATCTGGGGCTATACCGACAACGATATAAGCGTCAGCAACCTCATTGACGAAGACGGCTGTCTTTACTTTTCCACTCCGTTCACGGTAATTGCGCTGAACCGGGAGACGGGAACTCGCCGGTTCGCGGTCCGTGCGTCCGATATAGGAAAGAGCTTCCCTGTCCATATTGAACACTATGGAAACCGGATCGTCTACGTAGGCGAGCTGGTCATTGCCGCCTTCGATGCGAAAACCGGGGCAAAGATCTACCGTCATGGATTCGACCCTGTCAACCAGACGGCCCATATGGACGCCCTGAACGAGGCTATCGAAGTCACCCATCAAGCTCTTTCCTGGTTTACCGGTCCTTTATCAGAGTGGAAATTGGATCTGAAGGGCGCAGGTATGTCCAAATCATTCTTCGCGCAGACCATAAATTCTCAGAATCAATCCAATTACCACCACGAAATGGCCGAAAAATACCACCAAGAATACAGAAGTACCGGTGACCGGTCAAAGTTTTACGAATCACGTATACACATGGGAACTTCCACGATCGACAGCGCTTTCGCGAACGCCCAACTCTCGATCGGGATGTCGTTCGCGATGTTGGAAAGCCTGCAGCGGGCAACGGAGGCAGTGACGGCGACCGACCGGGCGAGACTTCAGAAACTGCTTCTCACCCGCCGGCTGCTTTACGCAGCTTATGTCATAACCCAGCAGGGTGAGTATGTTTACCGCCCGGTCAAGGGGTCTGACGGCTTCGGCATCTCGCTGATTCACCTCCCTTCCGGCCGCGCGAGCTACACCGAAATGGAGTGGGGTTTTGTTGGCCAACTCGGCATCTACTGCCTTGTGGATACCAAAAAGGGAGTCGTTTACCATGCCGGTTGGCGGCAGAAACCCAAAAAAGCTGTTTATTTCATCGCCCGGCCGGTAACAGTCCCGAAATAACAGGACGAAGCTGATGCCGTTTTTTAAATTGCCGGCCTTGCCTATGTAGATAATCTTCTGCGCTTAGTCCTTCATTAAATAAACGCCGGGACTGCGCGGAGCTAGAGCAACTTTTTCTTTTAAACCGTTATTTTCTTGCATAGTTTTAATTATATTACACTGCTCTTATAATTTATTTTCAGCCATTCTTCAATCAAGTTCTTGACTGGTGTTTGTTCTAAAAAAAGGAAACGAACGTAAAAAAGTCGTTATAATTTGCATAAACACATTTATATTGACAGATATAAATATATATATTATGCAGTATATAAATATATATACTTATATAAATGTTCGTTGGCAGTAACGATGAAACAAATACACACATAAACCATCAATTAACATCTGAGAAATTAACTATTTATGGAGGACAAATGGAAAGTATTCTTAAACTTCAGGCTGATATCTGTAAAATATTCTCCAATGATAAACGTCTGGAAATTATTAATCTGCTAAAGGACAGAGAAATGTCCAACAGCGAATTAATGCAAAAGACCGGTCTGGCTAAAGTGAACATATCTCAGCACATGAATGTTTTAAAGTCAAAGGGCGTCATTTTGGTAAGGCGTGAAGGCATCCAATTATACTATCGGATCGCCAACCCTAAAATCATTCAGGCCTGCAATCTGATGAAAGAAGTATTAGTGGAACAGCTTATGGAAAAAGAAAAGATGGCTTCCAGGCTGGTTAAATCCTCGAATAAGAAATCGTAAAAATAAAATTAAGTGAGAAAAATTCTCGGCAGTAAAGACAAATTTTTAGAAATTATTAAAAATTCATCGGCGCTCTATTAAGGCACTGAATCAAATGACGAGACTTATCTGCAACCTATCCCTTCATACGCCGAAGAATCTGAACTAAAAAAAATGGAGAAAGGAGGTGGATATAATTTTAGATCATGCAGCACTGAAGGGGGGGAGAGATATTTCCATTAACTAAAAATATTAAGGAGACTTTATGAAAAAAAATATTTATTTATCTTTTTTTATTATCCTGGCGACAATGTTTATTGCTGCCAGTGCTCATGCCACCAATGGCATGAGGCTGATTGGTTTCGGTCCTATACAGGATTCCATGGGCGGAGTAAGCGTGGGCCTTCCTCTGGACGGCGCATCAATACTAACAAATCCGGCTGGCATGAGTGTTCTGCCGGGACGGGTAGATTTCGGCGCCTCGTATTTCAGGCCTACTGTCCAGTATAAAGCAACCGGGGCTGCGGATGGATCTACAATTGATTCTGATCGTGGAGGGTCGCCTATTCCTGCTTTTGGCTTGATCATACCCCTTGGCGAAAAATTCAGATTTGGCATAGGTGCGTACGGCGTGGCCGGCATGGGTGTCGATTATCCCGCAAATCTTTATGGCAGCGTCACCTATACATCATATTCACAGATGCGTTTTGCGCCGGGGCTTTCTTACAAAATTAACGATATGATATCCATCGGGGCCGCAGTCAATGTTATGTATGCGACCATGGAATTTAATGCTGCCAGCGCTGTTGGCCAGCTACCGCATATGGGGGCATCGTCTTTTGGTTATGGGGCGACTGTCGGAGTGTTGGTGAAACCGATCGATTTCCTGCAGATTGGATTGGCCTACGAGACAAAAAGCTATTTTCAGGATTTTACTTTTAACACTGCTGCCGGTGAAGATAAAATCGAGTTTAATCAGCCCCAGACAGCAACAATAGGGTTGGGTATAAAACCAGTCAAAGACCTATTAATTGGTTTTGATATTCAATGGATACGCTGGTCGGAAACGAACGGGCTAAATCAGCCCAAATACACGGCCAACGCGAGTGGGGCTATGCCCTGGAATCTGGATTGGAGCGACCAGTTCGTATACAAGGTTGGTGTACAATACACAGTGATCCCAATGATTGTGCTACGCGCCGGTTACAACTACGGCAAGATGCCGCTCAATAGCGACCGTGCCTTTGAAAACATTGCCTTCCCCGCCATTGCCGAGCATCATTTTACCGCAGGCATGGGCATTAATTTGACCAAGCAGTTTGCGATCAATATTGGCGGCATGTATTCGCCGACAGCAAAACTTACCGGCTCTAATCCGGCACAGGGTATAAGCTCATATGAAACTGAGATGTCACAGTATTCCATTGATATGGGACTTTCCTACACTTTTTAAACTTTTTTGACTGGCGCGGCAGCGTAATCTGCCGCGCCAATTTTATGCCGTAAATAGTTTTTTGCTTTTTACCCATGCTTTTGCTTGACGCGCAAGAAAAAGCAAGAGGTAAAAAGACGAACAAATCAAAGGGGTATTCTTAAAGGCTTGCAAATAGAACTAAAGCCGGTTAGAGAAGTTATACTGAGTTACGAAAACAGGAGATTGATCATGAAAAAGATCCTGATCATCGGAGCCGGAACAGCGGGAACCATGATGGCAGTCCATCTGTCGCGCAAGCTGAACCGTAAAGAGTGGATCATCACAATTCTCGACAAGGATGAGACTCATTATTACCAGCCCGGGTATCTCTTCATCCCGTTCGGGATTTATACAAAAAAAGATGTGATCAGGAAAGGTGCGAAGTATATACCGGCAGGGATAGAATATCTGCTGGCCGAAGCCGGAGAGATCGCTACCGATCAGAACCGGGTCAAGCTTACGGATGGCCGCGAGATTGCCTATGACATCCTGATCATTGCCACCGGCACCGATATCCACCCCGAAGAGACTCCAGGCATGGCGGAAAACGGCTGGCGCGAAAACATCTTTGATTTCTATACCGCTGACGGCGCCTGCGCCCTGGGGGAAAAAATGAGCGGGTTTAAGGGCGGCAAAGTGGCGATTCACGTTGCTGAAATGCCCATCAAATGCCCGGTAGCTCCGCTGGAAATCGCTTTCATGGCCGATTGGTATTTCACTAAAAAAGGGATACGCAAAGATATACAGATCGATTTTGTCACCCCTCTGTCCGGGGCATTCAGTAAGCCGGCCACTGCCAAGGTCATGGGACACCTGATGGACGAGCGGGGAATCAACTTGGTCGCAGATTTCGGAACCGAGCGTGTCGAGCGCGGCAAGCTCATCAGTTATGACAACCGCACAGTGGAGTACGACCTGCTCATCACTACGCCGACCAACATGGGTGACGCGCTCATGGCACGCTCCAACATGGGAGACGATCTCAACTTTGTGCCGACGGACAAACACACCCTGCAGGCGAAAGCCAAAGACAACATCTTTGCCCTGGGCGATGCTACCAACCTGCCTAGCTCCAAGGCCGGCTCGGTAGTCCATTTCCAGACAGAGATTCTCACCAAGAACATCCGGAGCTATATACAGGGCAAAGAGCTGAAAGCCAGCTTTGACGGGCATTCCAACTGTTTTATAGAATCGGGTTACGGCAAAGCCTTTCTTATCGATTTTAATTATGATCTTGATCCGGTGGAAGGCACTTACCCCCTGCCCTTTCTCGGACCATTCAGCCTACTGAAGGAAACTCGCCTCAACCACATAGGCAAGCTGGCCATGAAATTCGTCTATTGGAACATTCTGCTCAGAGGTATTCCCGTACCCGGCATTTCCTCAAAGATGGGCCGGGCAGGTAAGATAATTTCAGAGGCTTCAGGCGTCACATCAAAAATATAACTTATTGGGCAACCGATTTTTGCAAAGGAGATCATATGGCTACAAAACAGATTGCTGGAAAAATAGTCAGTGTATCGGAAGAAGGGTATCTCACCGATCCGTCCCAGTGGACACGGGAGGTGGCACAGGCCATCGCTGTTGAAGAAGGCATTACCCTGACAGATGCGCACTGGAAAGTGATAGACTTTTTAAAAAAAGATTTTGCCGCTACCGGCACGCTCGCGTCCATGCGGCGGATTAACAAGACCGGCGGCATCCCCACCAAGGATCTGTATGAACTGTTCCCGGACGGACCACTGAAAAAGGCCGCCCGCATCGCCGGGCTTCCCAAACCCACCAGCTGCGTATAGCAAGGAGGATATTATGGCTAACGAAAAAATAAAGAAAGTATCGATTATATGTTCCAAAGGATCTCTAGAAGGTATCTACCCTGCCCTGATCATGGCCAACGGCGCCCGTATGGAAGGAATAGAGGCAAACCTCTTTTTTACCTTCTTCGGACTGGATGCTATCACGAAGAAGAAAGTGAAAAAAATTAAAGTCGCTACAGTGGGTAACCCAGCCATGGGCATCCCAACTATTATCGGCGCTATACCCGGCATGTCTGCTATGGCCACCTGGATGATGAAGAAACAAATGGATAAACTTGATATTCCGCCCATTGATGAATTTATCGAAATGATCAGTGCGGCCGGGGGGAAGCTCTATGCCTGCAAGGCCAGTGTTGATATGTTCGGACTTGAGAAAGACGATTTTATGGACGAGGTTAAAAAAATCCTGACCGTGGGCGAATTCTATGCGCTCGCCGCAGGGGGACAGATTATTTTCACATAATGGCGCCAGGGGTTATCCCATCACTCAAAGTGAAGATATTCAGAAATTCTGAAAAATGAGGTATCATATCCCTCAATATGCCCCATAATTTCATTCGAACAGAGTGTCATAATTTTCTGAATGGTAATATTAATATTTATTTGTGAGACTCAAATTTTAAAAGTGAAACGCATTAAAATTTGTAAGTCGAACAACCCCGCCAAAGGCGGAGGGTTGAATACCCCGCAGCTTGGTGCGGAAATAAGTTTCCAACGCTTGCTTTGGGGTTTCCTACCCGTGATTATAGCTGTTCTTATAGGTTTTGGTCATAACGCATATGGCCTAGATCAACTTCCTGAAAATGTATATTTGAAAAACTCTCAACAGGGGATGTCGTACGAGAATTACTATGCCCTGAAAGACGACAAGATTTGGATTAAGCCCAATGAAAGTACCACCGGCATCAAGGGAGAATGGAAACTTTTTGACAATACCGGCACACCATATGGGAAAGATGTTCCATCGTTCAAGCCCGATGATAAAATTGCCGCCTTTTCCACTGATGGGACGATGATAGCAGCAGTTTCGGGAAGCGGCAGATTCTATTTCTGGCAGCCAACCCTCAAGGAAAAAACAACCTGGGACGAGGAAATCGGCTCCCCGTTCTCCGATGCACTCTATCTACCGAAAAATAAATTGTGGAGCTTTAGTTTCAGCGTCTTGCGCGCACCATGGAAAAGACTTACTCCGATGCATGATATCGTGACATACTGGGAGGATATCGACGGAAACAAAACCCAATTTGGCTTGACCGCGACCATTTATGTCGTTGACCCCGCCGGGCAAAAAATCTACTTTACCGATACCGGCTTGCCGGCAACATTCAACAGGGCATTTACTTCCCCTGGAAGAGGCACTTTTATTATTGAAAATATGAGCTCTGCTGCTTCCACCGTTTTTGTAATTAACGAAACAGGAAAGATGTACACAAGGATGATGGACGCGGAAATAGAAGGGGGCGGTCCGGCGCTGCTGTTCACCTATAAACGGGGAAAAAGAACTAAGGCCGATGAAATCGTTCCGATCATGGATGCCCTGCGGTCCCTGCCTCTTCCCGATTGGCGGGAACAGGAACCGATAAGGGAAGTACACGATGATCGGATGAAACAGGCGGCCATTACCAAGAACATAACGATACTTCAGACCGGAGAAGGCAATGCGGCCCGCGAGCTCCGGGTTCAGGGACGCAACAGAGCCGGCAAATACGGATATTACTTCAAAAAGATATTTGATCCGTCCTGGAATTTTAAAATTACCAACGAATATTTCGATAACAAGATAATAATAAAAAACTATTTACAAGAAGCCCCCAAAGGCCAGAAGCTGGATAAAACATATTCCGGCAGCCTTGAGCAGATATCCGCGCCATCATTACAGGTCGAGCTGGTCGATTTTTACTACTTCAGCTCGTCAGCAACAATACGGGTACATGTCAAAGGCAAACAATTCGATATGAAATTCCACACCGTGGATCAGTGGGGCCCAACCGCCCAGGAAAAAGGTCATCCGGAACTGGTGGGCAATCCGGCGGGCGAACCTAAACTCTTGCAGGGCACTTTGGAGATCCCGGAACCGGTGCTGAACTCGCCAGACCCCGATATTAAAGAAACAATTGATCGTTATTTAAAACGCTTCCATCTGGCGGCATTTGCTTTTTCCGTCATAGCTGATGATAAGAAGGTTTTTATTCAAAGTAAAATTGTCCAGCGAGCCTCATTATCCTACATGGATTATGACTTTCGCCGACGTATCACTATGGATCTTGTCAATACCGATAGTAACAGTATCGTTATCCCCGATCTGACTTCTACCGCCATGGCCGGGTCATCCAGGCTGGAAGTTCCGAAGAATTGGCAATCAATGACAAAAAAGGACATTCCTGAAATCGGAGAGCTTTTGAAGCAAAACAGCAATGTTTTATGGGAAATGAGAATGTTAAATCTGAAAGGTAAATTCGAACATATCCAAATCGGCCTGATGAACCTGCTCGGTGCGGGGATCTACTATGCCTATGACGGTATAATTAATCTCATCGGCCTGCCGTCATATCCGTCTCTGACCTCCGACCCATACATCAATGAGGAACTCAGCGAGTTTGGAGGACTTTCCTATACCGGCGGCGATCCTATGCTTGATAATGCCCGGCTGAATTTTATGTCGGCTTTTAAAGAACCCCTCGATTATAAAAAGGCTGAAGAGATAATAAAACAGAGAATAACATTATTGAAAAGCCTTTATCACCGCTTGTGAAGTACCTTATTTCAGCTGACTTGCAACAGCCTCATTCAACTCTTTTTGCGCCTCAATGAGTTTTTTGTACTTGGATTTTATTTTTTCCACATTTCCCGACTGAATCGCCTTCAACAGGTCACCTTCCAATTCGGCAACATCAATTCTTCGGTAGTAGTCCATAGTTTCCTTAAGATGGGCTATAACAATCTTCCCGG
>Ga0209777_10005988_pt1 | contig 13830 bp, 12 predicted proteins | sample FrelakmetHBP12HB_FD_187147 | JGI IMG/M metagenome (GOLD analysis project Ga0209777, IMG submission 187147) | Freshwater lake sediment microbial communities from the University of Notre Dame, USA, for methane emissions studies -HBP12 HB (SPAdes)... | ecosystem: Environmental > Aquatic >...
TTCAAACCCAATGCTCTTTGGTTTTTAACCTTAATATGGAAAAAGTTGGATAGTGGTCGTAACAAAACAGACTTTGCAGGTAGTTAAGACACAGTCTGAATGACATACCAGGTTGGAGCGGGTGCTTTAACCTACCCAAGTGAGGCAACGTAGGGGCGCGGTTTCCGCGCCCGATTTGTTTTTGTAGGGGCACAGCGCGCTGTGCCCCTACGCGTACCCGATTCGTAATTCCGTAGGGGCAGACAATGTGTCTGCCCGAATTTGCGCAAGGGCGAACACACAGGTTCGCCCCTACGTGTTTTGCGTGGTTCGACAGGCTCACCACGAACGGGTTATACTATATCGAGTTCTTTTTCAGGATGGGCTGACTTGAAACAAGCATTCGCCATTGAGACGAAAAACCTGACCAAGAGGTTCGGGGCGTTCACGGCGCTGAGCGAGCTGAACCTGAGGATTGAAAGCGGCGTTATCCACGGGCTGCTGGGTCCCAACGGTGCGGGCAAGACCACCGCTATCAAGATACTCTGCGGCCTACTGAAACCGACCTCAGGCGAGGCTTATGTCTTCGGCAAAAGGGTTCCCGACAGAAGCATCCTGCCCCAAATCGGTTATATGCCCCAGGAGACCGCCCTCTATATGGAGCTGAGTGTGCACCATAACCTGGCACTGTACGGCGAGGTGTATGGCATGTCCAGAGACAGAATCGCTGAGCGGGAGAAGGAGCTGCTCCAGTTCATAGCCCTGGAGAAGTGGAGGAACGAGCCGGTATCCAACCTGAGCGGCGGCATGAAGCACAGGGTGTCGCTGGCATGCAGCATGATTCACGAGCCTAAGCTGCTGTTTCTGGACGAGCCCACGGTGGGCGTGGACCCCGAGCTGAGGGCGTCGTTTTGGGAGTACTTCAATACGCTGAAGCAGAAGGGCATAACGATTGTGCTGACCACGCACTACATGGATGAGGCGCAGCACTGCGATAAGATAGGACTGCTCAGGCTGGGGAAGCTCATTGCAGAAGGGGCGCCGGCCGAGATCACACGCCAGACTAAGACCACAAATCTTGAGGACGCATTTCTGGCGCTGTCCAGACAGGAAGTGAGAGCATGAACAACAGTCTATCCGTTCGCCCTGAGCCTGTCGAAGGGCACGTCATGTTTCCAATAGGGTGCCGTTCATGGTTCGACGAGCTCACCACGAACGGCAAAAGGTGAAGGCATGAACATCCGTAGAGCGTTGAGCATAACCAAACGGATTTTCCGGGGGCTGAGGAACGACAGGCGCACGGTGGGGCTGATGTTCATCGGGCCGATTATCGCCATGTGCGTGTTCGGGCTGGCGTTCAGCGGTGATGTGAAAGACGTGCATGTGGCTGTGGTGAACCAGGACGAGGGATACCAGCCATCGGGGATACCTGTCCCCGTATCAATATCCAAGATGATTATAGCGAACTTCGATAAAGATGTGCTGAAGGTGGACTATGTTGATACGGAGGATGAAGGTGTCCAGCGTGTGCAGAAAGGCGGGGCATATGGGCTGATTGTCTTCCCGGAGCACTTCACTAGGGATATATACACCAAGATTCAGAATCCTTCTCTGCCGCTCAGCACTACAATCCAGGTGAGGCTGGACAAAAGCAACGTGAATGTGGCAAACGCCATAACGAAGAATATAACCGATGCTGTGCTACAGACAATCAAGGAGACAGGGAATGCGGCTCCTATCTCTGTGGATGCAGATAATGCTATCTACGGCAAGGGAGCCAAGTTCATGGACTTCTTTGTGCCGGGCATTATGGCCTTCGTGGTGTTTCTGCTCACTACCTTGCTCACCCTGATATCCTTCGTGGGGGAGCGGACCTCGGGCAATCTGGAGAGATTGCAGGCCACGCCTCTGAGGGCGAGCGAGATCGTGATAGGGTATGCCATCGCCTTCAGCATAATAGGCATGCTGCAGACTGTGGTGCTGCTTACGATAGGCACCTTGGCATTCAATATCATGATAGTGGGGAACATATTCCTTGCCTTCTTGGTCATAGCGTTGCTGGCGATAGTCAGCCTGAGCCTGGGCATATTGCTTTCCAGCTTGGCGAAGAGGGAGGCGCAGGCGATACAGTTCTTCCCCATTATAATTCTTCCCACATTTTTGCTGGCGGGGATTTTCTGGCCTGTGGAGGCGATACCGTCGTGGCTGAGGCCGTTATCGTATGCCATTCCGCCGAGCTATGCTGTGGATGCCACGCGTTCGGTGATGTTGCGGGGGTGGGGTATAGGGGGCATCTGGGTGGATATCGTGGCGCTGCTCGGGTTTGCGGTAGCGTTCCTGGGGTTGGCGGTGTGGTCGCTGCAACGAGGGCGCGGATAGTTGGGGCGTTCACCGCAGAGAGCGCAGAGACCGCTGAAAAGGTAGGGGGGAAGATTCCAAAAACCCGAAGGGCAGGGTCCCACGGGCTTTGCCCGTGGGTATCTACGTTGTAAAATTGAAAAATAAGCCATCAGCTTTCAGCGGTCAGCTTGGGGAGTGCAGAGGGGGTGAAGCGATCTTCAGGCGGGTTGTAAAAAGGACGAAGAGATTGCTTCGCTTCGCTCGCAATGACATAATGATGTTGGAGTGGACTTATGTCACAGGAAAAGATAATCAGAAGCCCGGACATTGAGAGAAAGAACAGGGTTCCTCCGGGGCAAAGGCTTACCGAGAAGTGGCCTGTGCTTCAACACGGGGGAGTGCCCAGTATCGATGTCTCCCAGTGGACATTCAGAATCTGGGGCCTGGTGGAGAAGGAACGCAAGCTAAGCTATGAGGAGTTCTTAGCGCTGCCCAGCGTGAGGGTGTTATCGGATGTCCACTGCGTCACTGGCTGGTCGAAGCTGGATAATACCTGGGAAGGGGTGAGCGCCCAGGTAATAAAGGAGTTGGTCAGGATATTTCCTGAGGCTAAGTTCGTTATAGTACATGGATCAGGAGGTTTCACCACCAATCTTACTTTTGAGGATTTCTTTGGGTCGGATGTCCTGTTCGCTATCAAGCATAATGGCGAGCCATTGACGCCGGAGCATGGCTATCCGCTGAGGCTGGTAGTGCCCAGGCTTTATTTTTGGAAGAGCGCCAAATGGGTGGAAGGCTTGGAGTTTACAGCCAAGGACAGGAAGGGGTTCTGGGAGTCCCGCGGCTACCATAATCGCGGCGACCCCTGGAAAGAGGAGAGGTACGGCTAATTGAGTATAGGGGTGTGAGATGAAAATAGGTGTATGTGGAATTGCCTGCGAGAAGTGCCCGATGATGGTTAAGGGAAAGTGCCCCAATGGTGAGAAAGGGTGTGCTCCCAAAGAGAACAAGTTTTGCGCTATAGCTACCTGTGCTTTCAAAAAGGGTGTACGGTTATGCTTCGAGTGCACAGAGTTCCCCTGCGAGACGACCAAGAAGGGGCCCATCAGCTACGATTACTGCAAGTTCATAGCAGGCGAAGCGTTTTGAGCGAACAAAAATCTTTTTACTTCTTTATTGACCGCACCTATGGCAGCCGTGTTATCATGGGGTATAAGGGGATAAACGTAAGGAAGGTTCTTTAGGGTGGACAGGTCATGTGGAAATATACTGTTGTCCTTTTGTCAGAAGAGGAGGGTGGCTATTCTGTGGTAGTTCCTTCTCTCCCTGGTTGTTACACTCAAGGAGATACTAGGGATGAGGCGATAGCAATGGCTAAGGACGCTATCGAGCTTTACCTTGAGGACTGCAAAGCCTGTAACGAGCCCATACCCGACGAATCTAAGGTTGAGTTTTTGGTTGTTGAAGTCAATTAGCCCGTGGTGTGATATGCTCTTTTGAAAGGGTAAGTTCATGGAAGAGTTGTTGAAGCAGGCGAGTAAGGTGGCTGAGGAGGCGGAGGTCTTCGCGGTCTCGCATAGCGAGACCGACGCTGTCTTTGAGGCGAACCGCCTGAAACAGGTGGTGACCCGCGAGACCTCGGGCAGGGCGCTGCGCCTCATCAAAGGGGGCAGGATAGGCTTCTCGGCCAGCAACAAGGTAAACGGCACCAAGGAGCTGGTGGCTATGGCGCTGGAGATGGCGCCCTTCGGCGCTGAAGCCAAGTTCCAGTTCCCCTCGCTTCAGTCTTATCTCAAGCTCGAGGTCTATGACTCCAAGGTAGAGAAGGTCACCGAGGAGCAGATGGTCGAGCTGGGGCAATCCCTTATCGACAAGGTGCGGGCGCATACGCCTGAGCTGGTTTGCCAGGGCGGGGTATCCAAAAACACTATCTCCGTTGAGATAGTGAACTCTCGGGGTGGGAAAGCGACCTACAAAAAGAGCGTATTCAGCCTCAGCGTTGAGGGCGTTTTAATCAGGGGCACGGATATGCTCTTCGTGGGGGACAGCGAAAGCTCGTGTCATCCCATCTCTGACCACAAGACTGTGTCCCATAACACCTTAGAGCAGTTGGAGCGAGCCAAAGAGACCGCACCCTCTGTGGAGGGAAAGCTGCCGGTGATTTTCACCCCGCTCGGGGTTGCCAGCACTCTGCTCATGCCTATAGCGATGGCGGTCAACGGTAAGACCGTGCTGCAGGGCGCTTCGCCGCTGGGGCACAGGAAGGGCGAGCAGGTCTTCGATAAAAGGCTCTCCATCCGGGATGACCCCATGATAGAGTATCGTCCCGGCAGCAGGTTCTGCGACGACGAGGGCGTGCCCAGCCAGCGCACTCCGCTCATCGCCAAAGGGGTGGTGGCGAACTTCCTTTATGACCTGCAGACCGCTGCCCTGGCGGGCACCAAGAGCACGGGCAGTGGTTCAAGGAGTCTGGCCAGCCTGCCCAGCCCGTCGCTGAGCGCCATAGTTATCGAGGAGGGTGATACCAGCTTTGAGGACATGCTTGCTGATATTAAGGACGGCCTGGTGGTCGAGGAGCTCATGGGGGCTTCCATGGGCAATGTCCTGGGCGGGGATTTCAGCGGCAACGTGCTCCTCGGCTACAGGGTGAAGAACGGTAAGCTGGTGGGGCGGGTGAAGGATACCATGGTCACGGGCAATATCTACGAGGCTTTGAAAGAGGTCAAGGCTGTGGGAAACAAGGCGAGATGGGTGGGTGGGGTGGTGCTCACGCCGCATATTTGTTGCCCCAGCCTGGCAGTATCGACAAAGGGGTAGCCTGGAGCACCCGCTCCAGGCTCGATTGGAGCAGGTGCTCCAATCCACCCGTAAATCTAAGGTCAGGGGAGATTATGTCGTCAGCTCTGGAAAACTATTTGAAAGACCTGCGTGATACCGGGAAGCCCTTGGTTGTCTCGAAGCTGGTCAATCTATCGGATCTCTCGCGAGAGGAGATGGAAGTCTTCGGGAGAATATGGCCTGCAATCGATGTGGCGCGGCGCAGGCAGATTGTAGATTTGCTGGTGGAGCTAGCTGAGGATAATTTCGAGTTGGACTACTATGAAATATTCCGTCTCTGTCTTGGCGATGGCGATAGTGAGGTGAAGGCAAAGGCCATTGAGGGGCTATCGGAATGCGAAGAACGCTCTTTGCTTGAACCCTTGATCGGCTTGCTGTTGGGCGATCTGGAGGGTTCGGTGCGTGCTGCCGCCGCCGCTGCCCTGGGTACATTCGCTATGCTTGCCGAATTCGGGGAGCTGCCAGCTAACGAAGCTGATAAAGTGCAAAAGGCTTTGCTCACTGCCTTCAATAATAAGAAGGAGCAGACAGACGTGCGCTGCAGGGCGCTGGAAGCGATAAGCATGTTGAGCAAGCCCCAGGTTGGGGATATGATCCGGCAGGCGTACCAGAGCGACGACCTGGAATTTCGCGCCGGCGCTTTGTGTGCCATGGGGCGGACCTGCAATTCCGATTGGCTATCTATACTTTTGCAGGAACTCAGCAGCCCTCACCCTCAACTGAGGTTCGAAGCAGCCAGGGCTTGTGCGGAGCTTGAGGCCGCGGAGGCTGTTCCCAGGCTCATTGAGCTCACCAGTGACGGCGATGCTCAGGTTCAACTCTCTGCTGTTGAGGCACTGGGACGGATTGGGGGCAGCGAAGCAAAGCAGGCTTTAGAAGAGTGCCTGGACAGCGCAGACGATGCAGTCAGCGAGGCAGCGGAGGAGGCATTGGACGAGATGAAGTTCTGGGAGGACCCCTTAGCCATTTAGTCCCAGGTATTTTCCAGTACCAGCGCCACAGCCCCGAGGAGCCCGGGATTGTCGCCCAGGGCGGGAGCAGTAATACGCACTGAGATGTCGCGCATTACCCTCTTGGCGACTACACGGCGTACAGGTTCAAAGATAAGATCGCCAGATTTGGAGACTCCGCCCCCGATGATGACAAGCTCGGGGTTGAATATGTGAACCAGGTTGACCACTCCCACGCCCAGGTTGGTACCTGCCGTATCCATGACAGCCTTAGCCACAGCATCTCCTGACCTCGCCGCCTTCTCCACCATCTCAGCGGTTATTTTGCCGGGGTCTCCGGCTGCAAGCTCGGTGATGGCACTCTTTTCGCCTCGAGAGAGCCTCTCTACAGCAAAGCGTACGATAGCGGTCCCAGAGGCGAGCACCTCCAGGCAACCTATATTGCCGCAGTTGCATCTGGGCCCGTTGAGGTCTATGGTCATGTGCCCTACCTCTGCGGCGAAGCCGCTGGTGCCCAGTAGCAGCTTGCCCCCTGTGATCACGCCTCCGCCGATCCCGGTGCTGACTGTAATGTAGATGAGGTCGTGGCAGCCCTTGCCGGCACCGAATTTATACTCACCCAGGGCAGCAAGGGTGGCGTCGTTGCCTACACAGACCGGAAGCTGGAGTTCTTGCTCAAAGATAGCTTTTATGGGGGTGTGATACCAGGCGAGAAGGTTGGGTGATGTGAGCAATACCCCTGTATCCTGTGTGACAAGCCCGGCAATAGCTATCCCCATGCCTCTAACCATAGCCCGGTTGATGCCCGAGAGCAAATCGGATATAGCATCCTTAATCTGCTCGATAGTCTGCTCGGGGTTATCCGGTTTGACGGGGGCTGCATGGCGTTTCAGGAGCTCGCCTTTGTCATTCGCCAGAGCGAGGCGGAAGTTTGTGCCCCCGAGGTCGAGGGCTAAGATGAGATGTTTCCCCTGGCTCAAGATACGCTCCTAAACTTTGTTTGTGATAGTATATCACTGCAATTGATTGCTGTCTAACATAGTTTTTTCTGGTTTATTCAACCCCTTTGGTATTTGCCGTTTATCTGTGATTCGGGCAAACACATTGGTTTGCTCCTACACCCCGCTGCACCCCCAGTTCTCGGAATGCTTATTGAAGCTGACCAGCCCTCCGTTTAACTTGACTTAATGTACACTCGAATGCTATACTTTGAACTGGCCTTTGAAGCTTTGCTAGTAGAGGTATGACTGAGAAAGGAGCACTATATAATGTCAGGATTCGGCTTTACTCCGGAACAGGAGATGCTCCGGGAAGAGGTAAGGAAGTTTGCTTTGAAGGAGCTCGCTCCCGGGTCTTTGGCGCGCTCCAAAATGGAGCCTGAGGAGCTTCATAAAGACCTGCATGATATCGATAAGATGATAGTCTCGCTGGGTTGGAATCACCTTAATATACCGGAGAAATACGGCGGACAACATATCGATCACGTTTCTCTGGGCATCATTGTGGAGGAGGTAGCCAAGGTGGACCCCACTGTGGAGCCTGTGGGTTCCATACAGGCGACCAGCGCCCTGCTCACGCAACTTCCCGAGGATATCCAGGATGAGTGGTTCCCGCCCCTGATCAGCCGCGAGAAGAGGCACTCCTTCGGCTTCACGGAGTCCGCCGCCGGCGCGGATGCTGCTGGCATTGTAACCAGGGCCGAACGGAAGGGAGACTATTACATTGTCAATGGCGAGAAGACGCCGCTCCCCGGCGCTACCGTAGCCAACGTGGTTACCATATCCGTCAAAACCGACCCCAAGGCCGGATTCCGGGGCGTAAGCTTGCTCTGGATACCCACTGACCTGCCCGGGGTAACCATAAGGCCTCTTCCCTGGATGGGGAATGCCGGATTATTTCCCAGTTTTGTGACCTTCGACGATGTAAAGGTGCCTGTGAGAAACCGCATAGGCGAGGAGGGCCTGGGTTTCTACCTGCTGATGGGCACACTGGACTGGCTGCGCATTATCGTGGCGCTTGAGTGCCTGGGCCGTGCTCAGGCCTCGCTGAATGATGCTATGGAATGGTCCAAGCAGCGCAGGACATTCGGCAAGCTCATAGCCTCCTATCAGGGAGTGTCCTTCCCCATCGCCGAGCACTATACCATGGTCGAGGCGGCAAGGATGCTCTGCTACCGGACGCTGTGGCTCAAAGACCAGGGCCAGATGCACACCATGGAATCAGCCATGGCCAAGTGGTTCAGCGTGGAGGTCTCAGTGCAGTGCATCAAGGACATGCTGGTGCTAATTGGGCATCCGGGCTATAGCACGGAACATCCTATTTCCATGCGGCTGAGGGATGTCCTGGGCTATCAGCTTGGAGATGGCCCCCCACAGATTCAGAAGATGATTATCGCCAGGCTCCTGCTGGGCAAGTCAATCGCGGGCTAACCAATTTCGGGCGACCAATTGTAGGGGCGTCCTTCCAAGAAGAACGGCCCTACAATTGGCAATTTTTTATTTTGCATTTTGAAATTGTGTATTTTTGGTCTTCCATTTTGGGTGAATTTCTGGTATAATGCGGCAAATTCAAAAGGAGGTGAGAGCGGAATTAAGGTTTGCCTCCGTGAAGCGGAGGCGCCAGATAAGAAATCCATAAGCAAAGGAGAGTGATAGCCTATGATGGAGCAAGCATTAGGCTTGGGTTTAAGTCTGGTGATTTGGGTGGCATCGATGGTGGGGATGGTTATCGGGTTTGGCCTGAAACCATTCAAGTGGATTAGGAAAGCGGTTTAGGAAAGGAAGTCAGTTAGAAGCTAAGGGAATCCCCCCAATCGGGGGGATTCCTGTTTTTTCGTGTCCATGCAGAATGCGATTACAAAACTTGAATTGAAAGTGAAGCTGCTGAAAACAGGAAGCTCCTTAGACGTAATTGTCGAAAGTTGGTGAGCAGGTTCGTGTTGGAGACTGATACGCAATAGACAAAAGGTAGCAGCGAGGTGGGCTATTGGTTTCGAGCTTCCAAGAAAGTAGACGAGCCTATCAATGCTCACAGGAAGTTCAGTCCGTTGGATAATATGAGGATTAGGTAGGGGGGAACTCTAAAAATCCGCAAACAAACTTAAACTACCGTTGTGTTCAATCGCTGTTAATGAAGACATGAATAGTTCTGTATGCTTTATATTCCGGCTATTAAAGCCTTCCTTGCCCGATGGAACGAAGGAGCAAAACCTTTTGTATGGACAAAAACGGCGGAACAAATCCTGGCAAAGGCTGTCAGATGATTAAATCTATTTCTGGGACTAGGCACTAGTATGCAATGTCATCTGTGCTATACTAGTACGATGTCGGAAGAGCGTCGAGGAGGTGCATCAGATCATGAGAGATAAGCCAGAAGTGACCTTTGGGAAGATAACCGAAGAAGGTCTGGCGAAGATGAGGGCCACATTTGGCAGGACTCATTACCCTCAGGTGCAGAATGCAGTAGCTTCGCAGGATGCCATAAGGCAGTTCGCCTGGGGGATAGGAGACGATAACCCGCTCTGGTGTGACTTGGAATATGCTAGAAGAAATAGATACGGGCACATCGTTGCGCCTCCCTTTTTCCCTTACGCCGTAGCTGCCCCCCAGGGTATGGAGGGGTTGCCGGGGGTACATGCCTTCCACTGTGGCTGTGCTTGGGAGTGGTTTAAGGTCATACACATTGATGATCGGCTTACTTGTGTGGACATACCTACTGACTTTGTAGAGAAGCACGGCAAGATGGGCGGACGCCAGTTCCTGCAATTGGGTAAGACATTCTACAGAAACCAGAGAGGCGAGATTGTGGCGGTCAATGAACGAGCGACCATGAGGATTGAGAGGCAGGCAGCTAAGGAAAAAGGTAAGTACGACAATATAAAGAAATACAGATATACGGAAGAAGAATTGCTTAAAATCGATGAGATGTATCAAAAGGAAGAGGTCCGGGGCCCAAATACCAGGTATTGGGAGGATGTCACTCTGGGTGAGGAGCTAACGCCGGTTGTAAAGGGTCCTCTCGCTCTCACAGACATGGTGGAATTTATGGTGGGGATAGGTGGTGGTCAAGGTGCTCACCGAGTCCGTTGGAAATATATGAAGAAGCATCCGATGTGGGGTGTGCGGGATCCCGAGACAGGTACGCTTGAACCCATGGCCGACGTCCACTACGAATCCGCTGTATCCGATGCGATAGGTGTACCCATAGCCTACGATTTGGGCATCCAGAGATTTTCATGGGCAGGGCACTTAATAACCAACTGGATGGGAGACGATGGTTTTCTAAAGAAACTGAGTGCCCGTTGCATACTCTTTAACATGTTTGGGGATACACAGTTTGTTAAGGGTGCGGTTAGTAAGAAATACCATGAGGGAGACGAATATCTGGTTGACATCGAAATCCGGACTGAGAATCAACGTGGAGAAAACACCATGCCGGGTCATGCAATAGTCTCTCTCCCATCAAAGTCCAAGTGGATCTAGGCTGGCACTAAACAGCCCTCTTTCTACCCATGCCTTGAGAGACGCACTACTACTCTCTCTAACGGCTCTCGCTTTGCCTCTATCTGTGACCGTTGCTGTTCGCTGACTTTCCGAGAAATGCAAGCCGCCTATTGCCCTAGCAAGTGAGGGCTGAGGACATGCCAAACATCCAGATTGTGCTACAATTCGCATGTTTTTATTTGCCCTAAGGCGTTTTCCTAAGTATACTGAAGTAAATGCTATGTGAATGCTTGCTATCTATACAGGCTCTTGCTATCACTGCTGTCTCCTATGTAGACCTGAAATTTTGATTAGGAGTCAAGATTGAGGAAAGAAACTGGCTCCGAACAGTCCAAAAAACAGACCGACAAACAGATTAGACAAGAACCCACCGGGGGCTTTGGGAAGGTGAAATTCCAATTGGGACAGGAGCGTAAGAAGCAAGAGCAGATAACAAATGTCGCTGACGACGTCCATGAGAGTTTTGAAAGAATCATTGAGGCCGCTCCAACGCCCTTAGCCATTAGCCGTATATCGGACAGCGTAATGCTGTACGCGAATGAATTACTGTTCCAGGCTCTTGGGATTACATCCGAAGCCAGAGCCAGAGACATAGTTTTGGATCGCTACTGTAACCCGGACGACCGTGACGAAGTCTTGAATATTCTACGCAGAGATGGCTATGTCCGAGATTTCGAGGTGCGTGCAAGAAAGGCAAACGGGGATGAATTCTGGGCAGCTGCCTCCATTCAGCCACTGGTATTCAAAGGGGAAAAGGCGCTATTGCTCGGTTTTTATGACATTACCAAGCGCAAGCTAGCGGAATCTAAACTACAGGAGCTCTACGAGCAGGAAAAGAACCTGCGCCAGCAGATCGAAGCGGAGATGAACAGAAGGGTTGAGTTCACCAGGATGCTGGCTCACGAACTGAAGACCCCGCTGACGCCGGTGCTGGCTTCAAGTGACTCGCTGCTCGCTGAGCTTCAGGATGAGCGCTTATTGAGCTTGGCTCGGAATATAAGCCGTGGTGCTCAGAATCTGAACAAGAGAATTGATGAGCTTCTCGATCTAGCAAGGGGAGAGATTGGAATACTCGAGCTGAATCGCGAACCAATCGATCTCCTACAATTGCTTCGTGAAGCGGCCGAGAGTATAGCGCCGCTGGCCATGAGCAAAGGCTTGTCTTTAAGTCTGAGGTTGCCTTCTTCCCTTACACCTGTCCGGGCTGACGTGTCCAGAGTACAGCAGATTGTGATGAATCTCCTTAGCAATGCCGTTAAGTTCACCCCCAAAGGCGGTGTCATCAAGCTCATAGCTAGTGCGCGAAACAACTTCGCCATAGTTGAGGTTCAAGATACAGGGCTCGGGATGTCCAGAGATGAGCAAGCCCGGGTTTTTGAGCCTTATCAACGCAACTCGCGCGATAAAGGGCGCCTGAGTGGGCTAGGACTGGGGCTTGCCCTGTGTAAAAGACTGGTCGAGCTACATGGAGGACAGATATGGATGAAAAGCCGTCCCTCCAGAGGCTCAACATTCGGCTTCTCATTGCCTCTCGATGCAATCAGTGGATCGGTATCGGATTTGAAGAGGTCTGAGAAGCTGTGGAAGGTGCTGCTTATTGAGGATGACAGGGAGATCGTAGATTCTGTCTCATTGGCCTTGCACAAAGACTGGCCGGAGGCTGAGATCATGTCAACCGCAACTGGTGAAGAAGGGCTAGATCTGGTAGAGACCGAAGCCCCAGCGATCGTCATCCTCGATCTTGGTCTCCCGGACATGAGTGGATTCGACGTTTTGAGGGAAATACGTCTCTTTTCGTCAGTTCCTGTTGTCGTCCTTACCGTAAGGGAAGAGGAAGACGATGTGGCCAAGGCTCTGGAGTGGGGGGCGGACGATTACATCACCAAGCCATTCAGAAAGAAGGAACTCTTGGCGCGCTTAAAGGCCCAGTTACGCAAGCAGCATTTTTATGACGACGAGACGCCTATACTTTGTGGATCCTTGTGTTTCGATCCTGCCACGTGCCAACTAAAGTACGGCGGAAGGGACGTGAGCCTCACTATCATCGAGGGACGCATCATACAGTGTCTAATGAGGCACTCGGGTCAAGTCGTCACCTACTCCCGCCTCGCCGAGGCAGTGTGGGGGGAGGATTATAGTGGGGCTACGGTCAGTCTCAGGAGCCACATACGGCGGCTCAGAAGAAAACTCGAGCCAGATCCGAGTAACCCCCAACTCATTATGACCAAAGCAGGTATCGGCTACTCGCTTGTCAAACCAATTTAATCAGGGTTCATAGTAAGCTGTAACCACGTGTCCTCGGTAGCTCTACTACGTCCGCCTTTTCGCACGTGACGAAAACCTCGTCCGTGTGGTTTTGTCACATCCTAGTCATTCTATAGTCATGCTTTCGTCATTTTGGTTTGGGATTATGTTATAGTGGAGTTATGGTGCCTATCCCTTGATGTGAATGCAGTATAAACATGGGAATTGAGAAGAGGAATCCTAAATAAGGAGGCCAAACATGGGACTTTCGCTATATGACCCGTACCAGCACACCGATGAGTGGACACCGGAGACGTACGATGCATTAGAAAGGGCAAGGGACATAATTGAGGAATGGTGGTTGCCCAACCGGCGTGCGTTTGATCGCCTGGGCGGGGTGCTGGCAATGACAGAGATGTCTGATGCTTACTATGGTTTGTACAAATCGATAATAGACGGTGGCTTTTTTGGCAGGACTATACCTAAGGAATATGGCGGTCCTGGATGGAGCCTTCTCCAGTGCGGGCTGTTTTCGGCTGAGCTTGCCAAGATGTCATTTAGCCCGGCGATCGACAACTTGTTTGCCTATGGCGAGCCGATGGTTCAAGTCCTGCTCGATCATACCCCGGATGAGGATGCAAAGAGAGAGTACTTGAAGCGATTTCTTGCTGGAGGGTACTGTACTATTTTCGCTACCGATCCCGAGTCGGGCATCGATATGGGCTCCATGCGGGGCTCAGCAGAGCGCAGGGGTGATTATTACTATCTCAACGGACCAAAGTGGTGGATGTCATCATGCAGCCCGGGGCCTGTGGGCCTCAATTGGCACTTAGTATTGATGAAGACAGACACTACCAAGCGCACCAGTGGGCTCTCGCTATTCATCGTAAATGACGATGCGCCCGGGATTATCCGAGGCCGAGAGGGCGATCTCATGGGACAGAGATGGGCTTGTGCCCGCTACGAAGTAATGATGA
>Ga0209777_10005989_pt1 | contig 13828 bp, 12 predicted proteins | sample FrelakmetHBP12HB_FD_187147 | JGI IMG/M metagenome (GOLD analysis project Ga0209777, IMG submission 187147) | Freshwater lake sediment microbial communities from the University of Notre Dame, USA, for methane emissions studies -HBP12 HB (SPAdes)... | ecosystem: Environmental > Aquatic >...
CTCAATGGGCCCACCCTTCCCTCCCAGCCGCAAAAGATCCACACCCAGACTCGAACCCAGGCGGCTGCCCACGTCCCCCAAGATCTCGACCGTTTCACCCCGGCGTAGGGCCTGCACCATTTCGCGAAAGCTGATGCCGCTCACGGTTTGATCCATGTCGAGTCTTCTGCCCTGGTGCTGCCAGTAAAAATCAAAGGTAAAATCGCAAAGACATCTCTCGCCCGAGGCATGAATTCGCAGCATTGCCCATCACCATTTATCGATTACTTGGCAGGCTGCTCTGGCCCTTCTCCGGCTATACGCTTGGAGACATTGACCCCTACCACGGTTATAAGGATGGCAACTATCGCCGATATGGCCAGATACTGCACCGATTCCACCATACCGATGCCGAACTTCAGGTCTGCATTGCTGGCCAGGATGAAGCCGGTTGCAGACCAGATGATAAGACCCGTTGCCAGCAAGAAAAAGAGATAGGAGATGGTGCGAGCATCTCTTATGCCCTCCAGATACATGTCCATGATCTTACCCAGATCCACACACAGAGCCGCGACAACATACCACCAGATGCTCTGGTTAAGATAGATCATAACCAGAATGAAGAATCCGGGTGATATGGGTTCATGGTAGTACTGCCAGGAATAGGCGAATCCTCTCACCGTGGCAATGATCACCAGCATGGCCGCCAAAATGTAAGTTATGAATGCGATCTTGCCCGCATAAAGGGATTTTCTTAAAGTCTGCTTGGCTTCTTCCATGGAGTCGTCCAGCCCGAGACCCCTAAATAAAAGATAAAGGCCCACCGCTCCGGTGATGGCCACCACAGCGCCGTTGGGGTAGCCCAGGAGGCTGAAGATGGCAAACATGAGCAGAGCTAAAGCGGGTGGAACGAAGAAGGTGTGGCTGATCTTGGGATCGTTAAAGACCTGCTTAAGAAGATAGTAAGTGCTCTCTAGATTGGGACTTTGTTTGATCAGAACCCGGCGTACCCCGTTCACCTTGACGCGAGAATGGATAATAGGCAGTATGGCCTCATCCTCGGCTCCATCTGAGACTACGATTACTCCGTCTGGATGCAGGCTCTCCAGTAGCATTTCCAACTGCGCGGCAAGCTTGCTGTCGGAGACCAGTCCTACCTTCAGGTCGCCGGCCAGGGAGGCGATTTCCACGGATTTACCGGAGAGAGCCAGCTCATCCAGGACCTTTATGCCTCCGAAGATGGTATTGACATCCGAATCCTCCGGGTCGGCCATGCCCAGCTTTAGAGCGGCATCGATATTGGCCTGCCTGCCCACAACCGGACTTATGACTCCACCCTTGCGGCCCAAGTCATTGTCGCGGTCAATACAGAGCACCAGGACATCCATAGTTTACTATTTGAAAAGATTGTACTTAAAGGATTCTGTGGTGATAAGATATTTATCTCATCAAGGGTGAGCACATGCTATGCAGATGCCCGTTCGAAGACACACGATCCTCTCTTTGGCAGTTTTGTTGATGCTCTCAATCTCCTTTACGGATGCGTTTTCATTTGACATGCCCACCACACAAAAATATATCAATACATATAATAACCAGATCGATAAGGTTCCTACTGTCATCAAGAGCATGCTTGGCAGCGAGAAGATCAACATGATCATAACCAGAGAAGACGGTAGCGTATTTAGCGTGGGGATGGATATGGTGAGCGCAAGGATCGAGAGAACCGTTGAGGGGGGCTTTAGCGATCCTACGATCATAGTAACCACCACACAAAGCGCCTTAAACGAGGTTGGAAGATCGAAGGATCGAATAGCCGCTTTTAAGACACAGACGGATGCCGGCCAGATTCGCTTCGAGGGGAAAAGCTGGTTGGCAGATGCCAAGATAAAGGCCCTTCTCTCCAGCACCAGCTTTCTTCAGTTCGGCTATGATCTCTTCTTCAGCTAGCTTGGCAGGTCGATATTCTCTTTTCTCTTTTATCATCTTTTTATAGAAAGTTATTAAAGTCTCGTCACCCAATCATCTATTTGCAATGTATGATCTGATCGTAGCGGGCGCGGGGCCGGCCGGATCAACCGCAGCCCGAGCAGCAGCCCTGCGGGGACAGGACACTCTGATCCTGGAAAAGGAGACTTTTCCCAGGTACAAACCCTGCGGCGGCGCTCTCTCCAGCAAAGCAGCCTCGCTGCTGGACTTTCCCCTTCCCGGCGATATTTGCGAGAGGACCATAACCGGAGCGCGTGTCCATTTTCGCGATAGAGTATTGGAGAAGCACAAGGGCTACAACCTCACCACCTTAATAAACCGAAGTCTTTTCGATCATCTTCTCTTGCAGAAGGCGAAAGAGGCCGGGTCCGGCATAAAAACGCAAAAGGTCATGGACTTCCAAGAAAAGGACGGACATGTGTCTGTGAAAACGAATGCAGGGATTTATCAATGCAAGTTTCTGGTGATCGCCTCCGGATGCCAGGATGGACTGAAAAACAGGATACTAGGCCCGGACAGGAAAGAGAGCATGGGGATATGCCTGGTTGCCGAGATCAAGGAAGACGATCGGAAGATCGAAGAGCGGCTGGCTGGCACTCTGGACATTCACTTCGGGGTGGCAAAGAGCGGCTACGGATGGATCTTTCCGCACCGGGGATACTATTCGGTGGGCATAGGCGGCCTGTCATCTCGCCTGCGCAGTCCTCGCCAGGCCATGCTACAGTTCCTGAAGAAAAACGGCTTTTCGGAAAGGCAGAGGCTGCACGGCCACCTTATACCGCAAGGCGGCAACAAGACCAAGGCCGCCCTGGGAAGAGTGCTCCTGGCCGGAGATGCAGCCGGATTTGTAGATGCTTTCACGGGTGAGGGTATCTGCTATGCGCTCGCCTCCGGCAAGATAGCCGGCCAGATGATAGGAGAAGTGCCCGCCCTCGAAGTGGCCAAGGCTTACCAGGAAAGAAGCAAAAAGGAATTCGGCGAGGAACTGAGGTATGCCTTATTCTTCTCAAAAATGATGTACAGCTATCCGGAAATATTCCTGCGCATCCTGGCTTGCCAAGAGGAGGTTTTGGACAGGTATATCGAGATTGCCGCGGCCAAGATATCTTACAAGGATTTTATGCGCTGGCTGCTGCCCCGCCTTCCCTTAAGCCTGCTTCGCACTCTTTGATTTAAAAAAATGTTTCTAGGTGAAGACCTCGCCCGTCCTCACCTTGCCCGACTTCTCCACCGGGGAGACGAAGATCCTGCCGTCCCCAAACTTGCCGGTGCGCCCGGCGTCGCAAATGGTCTTCATGACCGAATCGACCTCTTCGTCCGCTACATACAGCTCCAGCTTGAGCTTGGGGAGCATATCCACATCCATGGTTCCGCCCCGGTATTGCAGCTTGATGCCCTTCTGCTCGCCCCGGCCCAGCACCTCGATTACAGTCATGGCTACTACTCCTTTCTCTTCCAGGGCTTTCTTGATCTGCTCCAGCCTCTCCGGCCGCACTACGGCCTCGATTTTTTTCATTTTTTTCACCTTCAGGCATCTCTAAGCATATTCAAGCGTAAGCTTTCTCGCCGTGTTGGGAGATATCAAGGCCAACGTATTCTTCTTCCTCTGTGACCCGCAGGCCCATGACGCGGTCAACGATCTTGGCCAGGATGAGCGTCATCACGAAGGCATAAGTCACAGACGCTCCGGCGGCCATTACCTGCACCGCGAACTGATGATAGTTGCCGTAGATCAGGCCAGTGTAGCTGTTGACTGAGGCGGTGGCGAATATGCCCGTTGCGATCGCGCCCCACAGGCCGCCCATGCCGTGCACCGCCCAGGCATCGCAGCTCTCATCCAGGCCGCGACCGACGCGAAAGAGCAGAGCCATGTAGCAGATCACGCCGGAGATCGCGCCAATGATGAGAGCTCCCGTCACATCAACGTAGCCTGCGGCGGGTGTTATGGCCACCAGACCGGCTATGCCGCCGCTCACCATTCCTAAGGCACTGGGCTTTCCTTTCAGCCAGCTGGCGGCAAGCCAGGTAAGCGCTCCCGCAGCCGCAGAGGTGTTGGTGACCAGCAAGGCGGAAGCCGCCAAACCGTTGGCGGCGAGAGCGGAGCCGGCGTTGAAGCCAAACCAGCCGAACCAGAGCAGGCCCGCTCCGATCATGGCCATGGGAATGTTATGCGGCTCCATGACGTAGGCTCCGTAGCCCATCCTCTTGCCGATGACCAAGGCTATGGCCAGAGCGGAGAAGCCAGAGCTGATGTGCACCACCGTTCCCCCGGCAAAGTCGAGAGCCCCCATCTGGGCCATCCAGCCGCCCGCCCAGACCCAGTGAGCCAGCGGATCATAGACCAGAGTGGTCCAGAGGAGAGCCAGCACGATGAAGGAGCTGAGCTTGACCCTTTCCGCCACAGCGGAGGTGAGGATGGCTAATGTAACCGCCGCGAAGACCAGCTGGAAGGCCACATAGATGAGATGCGGAATGTTGGCGGCCAGAGGCGCTTCACCCAGTCCCACGCCGTTTAATGCAAAGTAGTTCAGGCCGCCGATGACTCCCGATATATCCGAGCCGAAGGATAGGCTGTAGCCGAACAGCACCCACTGTACGCTGGCTAACGCAAAGGCCAGGAAGGACAGGCCTATCATCGAGACGACGGTCTTGCTTCGCACCAGGCCGCCGTAGAACAAACCGACGCCCGGCGTCATGAGCATGACCATGGCTGTTGACACCAAAACCCATGCTGTGTCTCCACTGTTTATTGGCAAACTGCATCACCCTTAAATTAATATGAACGCGAAAGATCTTCAATTTTTTGTATCAGCCCAACGGACCTAATTCCGAAGGTCCAGGGGCGAGATTTGCTGGATAGAGCCTGTCTCGGGGTATTTAAAATAGTATTTGATATAAATTGGGAAGAGATAAGAAAAGGTCATAACGGTTCATAGATGTGCATAATTGATTTGACACCAGGTCTTTATGAATTGCCGATCTTCTTCTCCAGCCTTTGCCGATCCGCTTGGGCCCGGGCTGCTATTGGACTGCCCAATTCCATGAAGGCAGACTCTGCTTGCCGGATCAGCTCCAGAGCCTTATCAAAATTACCTTCCTTCTCTTCAAGTAAAGACAATTGGGCCAGGGAGATAGCAATGCCGCTCTTGCCTCCAAGCTCTTGTTTGATTTTCAGGCTATCCTGGTAGAGACGTCTCGCTTCGCTAAGATCGCCAGCTACATAAGCCAGATTGCCGAGTTGGTGAAGCGACGCGGAAACTCCGCTCTTGTTTCCAAGCTCCTGAGAGATTTTCAGTCCCCCCTGGTAGAGACGTCTCGCTTCGGCAAGATCGCCCGTGGCCTGAGCTAGCATGCCAAGTTGGTGAAGCGACGTGGAAACTCCGCTCTTGTCTCCAAGCTCGTGTTTGATTTTCAGGCTATCCTGGTAGAGCCGTCTGGCTTCGGAAAAATCGCCCGTGTCATAAGCCAGATTGCCGAGTTCGCCCAGCGACTTGGAAATCCCGCTCTTGTCTCCAAGCTCGTGTTTGATTTTCAGGCTATCCTGGTAGAGCCGTCTGGCTTCGGAAAAATCGCCCGTGTCATAAGCCAGATTGCCGAGTACGTGAAGCGACGCGGAAACTCCGCTCTTGTTTCCAAGCTCCTGAGAGATTTTCAGGCCCTCCTGGTAGAGCCGTCTGGCTTCACCAAGATCGCCTGTGACATAAGCCAGATTGCCGAGTTGGTGAAGCGACACGGAAACGTCGCTTTTATCTCCAAGCTCTTCAGAGATCTTCATGCTCTCCTGGTAGAGCCGTCTGGATTCACCAAGATCGCCCATAACATGAGCTAGTATGCCGAGTTGACCTAGCGACTTGGAAACGCCGCTCTTGTCTCCAAGATCTTCAGAGATCTTCATGCTCTCTTGGTAGAGCCGATAGGCCTCATTATACTCCCCAAGATAGTAACGAGTATTGCCCAAACTATGAAGAACAGAAGCCATGGATCTATCAGTTCTTTCTTCCCGTGGCAACTCCTGATAATCCCTAATTAGCCCTTCTAGGGCCGAGGCTTTTTCTATCTTCTCCGACAAGATTAGGCTGTCTGAAAATGAATTCCCCACCATATTCTCAACGGCGGCGACTATTTTTAACTCAGGCGAGAACTCGAATACGCCGCTGCGCCATCCCCAAAAGTCCGGGGCCTCGCGGGCCAGACGGGTCAGTGCATAATCAGGCAGCCAGATGAGAACGGGACCAGAGAAGGATTTAGGAAAATTTTCGCGGGACTGATTCAGCTCATCCAAGGCAGGGGCCGGACCCTCGGAAGGAATAGAACGCTCAAAGCCAAGTACCAGGATGGCTCTCTTTCCCAAAATGTCCTGCTTATCTAATTCAAGTGCCTGTAGGACGGCCCACCTCAAACTCACGACAGGCTCCGTCAGCTCCACGATAATAATAATCGCGTCATCACCTAGCATTTCCTTTAGCCGGGCGGTCATCAGGCGGCTTTGAATCGGCTGGTTGCACTTGACAAATCCCAGGCGAAAGCTTTCTGCCAGACGAACGAGGCTGGCCATTTGGAGCAATACATCCCGGTTTTGGGGCAATAAATCTTCATCCTTTGAAAAATGCGGCAATTCTGACATGCTCTAACCAGATGATTCGTCCTCGGGAGCTGGTTTACCCAATTTGCTCCAGGCATTCTTGAATTCAGAAAGCTCCCTTACAGCAGGATGGACATCGCACCAGCGATCTCCATTCATATACTCCAGCACGCTCAGGTTGTAAAGCATGGCCTGGTGCTGGGTATCATTTCGTACCTGCTTATTCTTGGCCACTTTGGCCAGAAGATCGAAATGCTCATCCGGAACCATGCGGCCGTACTCATTGATTAAACGTCGAAATGCCTTTTCCGCCAACTTTTTGGAGATAGGAATTTTTCCGCCTTCCGACTGGTCCAGCTCAACTGTGTAGCCAAGCAGCCGTATGAAATCCCGCAGCATCCCGCCGCTATTTTCGGCCAAGAAATCCACAACGCCCGTCTGGAAAAGCGATTCGACATCGATCCTCTTCCCAGCCACATCACAAAGAAGATCGATGCCCTCCTGGCAAGGCGATCCATCCTGCTCCTCGACTTTTATCATGGGCAGGATTTCATAATTAGGGAAGGCTCCGGCCAGTTGGGTGGCTTTAAGAGAATAAAACATGGATATGGGAACGGTATAGACTATATGCGCATCCAGAGCTTTGAGCTGTTCGGCGTGCTCCAGATAAAGAGCATCATGGGTGGTTCTTCCTGTCTTTTCATCCAGTACCCGCAGAACTATGCGGTCCAGGTTATCGATGATGAGCACCAGATCCCGATAACCGTTCTTTTTAATCTCGGGAAGAGCTGCCCGGATGAACTCATTGATCCTCTCAATGAATTGATAGATCTGGGGGTCCAGCTTGAGGCGAATATCCTTTCGTATCTCGTGACCGGTCCGAATTTGGCCGGTGATGCGGGCCAGCAATTTGGCAATCAATGGAAGAGGGGCGGGTGCTTTCAATCCCAGTTCAAATTCGGTCTTTAGCGTCGCCTCCATTACAGCTTCATCCTTCCATCCGTAAGCCACGTCAGCAAACCACATCATGATGCCATCAGACAGCCGCTTATCTATCTTGATTCCTTTATCGAATAACGTTCGCTCCAGGCGTTTGATTATGGATAGGAGAAGATCGGTATAAACCAGATTGCCCATATCGATATCCTCGTCGGCGGCAAAGTAAACGACGAGAAAATTCTCCCTCTCCAGGTGATTTACCAGGCGCAGAAGCTCTGTGGACTTTCCGCAGCCTCTGTGCCCGCTAATCAATTGAGCCGTAGGGCTTGAGCCTTCAATGCGTAGAGCCAAAAGTCCCATTACATCCGTTCCCCCCCGTGCGGGAGAGCAATCAACCCATCGGGGGTCTCCGCTTTGCAGAGGATCCAGCCTTACAGCATTGTACGCGTCTTTCAGATTTGTGGCAGGAGGGTCGCGGTTCATCATGAGTAGTTGTTACTCTATTTTCGTATAAATATTACTATGAAGATTACTGCGAAATCGAAAGAAAAGGAGGGAGGCAAAAGAAGCAAAATAAAGAACCGTGTCGATCTGGGCGTTTGAGTGTGCGGCCCCTAAACCGCCCCGCCCCCCCGCTCCTTGGTGCGCACCCGCACCACGTCCTCCACCGGATAGACGAAGATCTTGCCGTCCCCGGCCTCGCCCGTCTGGGAAAACTCGCAGATGAGGTCGATGACACACTCCACGTCCTTGTCATCGACCACCATCTCCAGCTTGATCTTCTGCATGAACTCCACCCGGTAGTCTCCGGCTCGCCACTGCAAGGTGATGCCCTTCTGCCGGCCCCGGCCCTTGACCTCGGTCACCGTCATTCCCGAAAAGCCCTTCAGGTCCAGCTTTTCTCGCAGCAGATGCAGCTTCTCGGGCCGAATTATGGCTTCAATTTTCTTCATCGTTCCTCATTCCGCTCAAAAGTCAAACAGCGACCTTTGCCCACCATTTCCTTTTCCCACCGCATTCGACACTCCCACCAGCCTGACCTCTCCGTACTTGCCCCCGCCCCCAGGTTGCACCTCTATCCGGCCCATGCGAAAATTCTGGATGGCTTCGATCACTCTCGGCTCCGCCTTCAGATCGGCAAGATCGACCTGCATCAATACCTCAATCTCCGTTCTGGACCGCGTCAGCTCGCTCCAGCTTTTTTGCACGCCGGCCGTCATGACGCTCTTGTGACCCAGGGCCAGAGCAATGATCTCGGCCAGGGGAATGATATGCAAGTAAGGTGGCCGGTGGGAAGGATGTAAGGGCTTTTCATAATCGGCCAGAAGATTTACCCGGTCTGCCACGCCAAGCTTGATTCGCCCCCCACAATCAGGACAGCGTCCCATCAGTTCGTCCTTCTGCTTAAGGGAGTATTGCCGGTAGCAGCGCGTGCATGCGGTCCGATTGTACTTTCCTTCCTCCGGGAAAAGGCCCACATTCATCGCTACGCTTTGCCCGCCCTCGCGCTTGATGGCCAGGATGAGATCCTGATAGCTGAAAGAATCCAACTCCATCTGGTTGAACTCTCGGGCTAGCTTGTTAGAGCGGGGCGAATGAGCATCGGAGTTAGAGAGAAAGGTCCGGGAGGAGAGCTCGGCAATCCTGTCCGCATAATCCGTGTCCGCAGAGAGGCCCAGCTCAATGAACCTGATCTGGTCCGCCTTCTCCTGGTAGCACTCAGCCAAAGTCCGAAAGTAAGCAAAGATGCCCGTCCAGGGTGTGAAGGCGTGGGCCGGACCCAGCAGGCCGCCCGCCTCAAGAACGTGATCGGCAATCTCAGAGCCGTTCAAATGCAACCGGGGCCTGCCGTCTGCCGACAGGTTCGTCGAGTAGGGGGCGAAGGCTTCCTGCAACTGCTCGACCTTGGAGGTATCAGGCAAAAAGATGAGATGATGCACACGGCTACTATCCTCCACCTCCACGCTGAGTACAAAATGGGTATTGCCCAGGAGAAAGAGCCCGTCTGCCTCGGGAAGCTTCTTTATGGCATCCAGCCACAAAGGATGCAGGCAGTCTCCCGTGGCCACGATCTTCACTCCTTTACGCGCTGCCTCTCTGGCAATCTCAGGTAGCTGCATGTCTGCGGAGACCGCCATCGAGTACTTGGAATGGATATGAAGATCAAGGTTTACAAGCATCTTCTTTCATTCTTTGTGCGGGGATAAACCCTTTATGCTTGACGATCTATTTTTAAGACTGTGCAAGAGAACCTCAGAGAGCTGCTGGAGTGCTTTGGTAGGGGCGAGATCACCCTGGAAGAGGCTTTGCGCCGCATCAAAAGCCAGAGCTTCCTGGCCGTAGGAGAGGTGGCAAAGCTAGACATCTGCCGGGCGGAACGCATCGGCATACCGGAAGCCATTCTCGCGGAAGGAAAGGATAAAAACGATCTCGTGGCCATCTCCCTGGCTCACCTGCGGGCAACCGGCAATGTGATCATCACTCGCGTCTCGGCTGAGCAGCTGGAATTGCTGCGGTGCGCAGAGCTGCCCGAGGGCAGTGAGCTGGTGCACAACGTTCGAGCCAGGAGCGTGGTCATCCGATCCGCGAAACCGCAGGCCAAAAGGGGATGGGTGGGCATCCTGGCAGCAGGCACTGCCGACATGCCGGTAGCTGAAGAGGCGCGCGTGGTGGCAGAGGAGATGGGCTGCAACGTCATCTCGGAGTACGACGTAGGAGTAGCAGGCATTCACAGGCTCTTTCCCTGCCTGGAGAAGATGGCAAATGTTGATGCCTTCGTGGTAGCAGCCGGGCGAGAGGGGACACTGCCGGCGGTTGTTGCGGGACTGGTAGAAGCCCCGGTTATAGGATTGCCTGTTTCTACGGGCTATGGTCTGGGTGGAGGCGGCCGGGCAGCCCTTTATTCCATGCTACAGTCCTGCTCCGTTCTCACTGTGGTAAATATAGATGCGGGCTTTGTAGCTGGCGCTTATGCGGCAAAGATCGCCAGACAAAAAGCATATGGACAAAAACAGTAGTAAATTATTTCCAGAAAAGTATTTATACGATTAATAAATTGTTGAGGCGAGAGCGGGTACACACATCTTTTTCACTAACCCCCACTCCCCTACCCGCTCGTTACTTATCATTGCAAAAGCCCGATCGCCTCGATCTTCGTCCCGGACTCCAGGCCGTAGTCCTTGATTCTCTGCAAAGTATGTCCTACCATTCCCCCGGAGGTCATGATGATGGAGCTCTTGCCTATCAAGGCCTTGAGGATGCACTTGTCGATAACGCCGTAGGTAAAATCTATGGTGATGCCGCACTTCTCCGCCATGACCTTGGCACTGGTACCCATCGCGCCCTTAAAGTCGGCCGGATTTTTATCGAGCACTGCCCGAATCTCGTCCCCATCTTTCTCATCTACGTTGCAGATGTAGATTTTGCCCCAAACCCCGGCCTGCGTCTCCGCTTTTGGTTGCAAGAGATCACAAAGCTCAAGGATGTTCCTGGGCGGCTTTGCTCCCCGGACAATGCTTCGACCCGCCAGCTCCTGGTAGAGATCCACCACGATGGGAAGCTTAAGCCGGGCATCCCTTATCAGCTCGGCATCTCCATGATCTCTTCCGAGCTGGCCGGATCGAGGTTGGTGGTTCAAATCATTCATTTCCGGTATCGTTACATCCATCAGAATCAAACCGTATGATTGCCGATCCATTGCTCGGAGCACCTCGATGCCATTGCCCGCCAAATACGCGCGAAGGCCCCTATGCTTCAGAATTCCTTTCCTAATAAAATCGAATTGCTGCATCATCAAAGGGAGATCAAGGCGAGGGTCTGTTAAGATGAGAGACAAGACCCTTGCCCCGAGGTTTTGAATGGACGCATGGAATGACTTATTCCATTTCACTTAACTTAAATCAATTAAGTTTTACTTAAAGGTTTCGGTAATATTATTTGGACATAGCGTAGCAAAGTACCATTTCTAAATGTTCACTTATGCGAGAGAATAAAAATTTAAAGCAAAGTCAGCCACTTTGAGTTGATATAAATATGACTATCAAGGTTCATAAAGATGACAACCGCTTAGCGCATTGTCGAGATCCTCTCTCTTTACGGGCTTGCAGATATAATCGTCCATTCCCGCCTGAATACACATCTCACGATCGCCTTTTTGGTTGCAACTGGTGACCGCAATAATCTTTATGCTTCGATCACGCCATTGCTGGCGGATAACTCTGGTTGTCACCAAACCATCCATCTCCGGCATCTGCACATCCATAAGAATCACGTCGTAAGACCGGATTTTTAGGGCATCGAGAACCTAAAGCCCATTGCCCGTCAAGTCTGCGCGTAGGCCCATGTACTTCAGCAATCTCAGTTCCAATGCCTTTCCTGATGCATAGAACCTTTTGCCGCCCCACTCAGAGATGCAAATGAAGCGGCAGGTCTCCATGCTTGTGCTCTCCCGGGCGGTGATTCTCTTCTCCCGAAGCTTTCAGCGGATCTACATGGATGGTGGCTCCGGATAGGTAACTCAGGTGATGGATTAGCTGGTGCTGAACCTCTTTGGCTATCTCGTGTCCCTCCATCAATGTGAGTTCATCGGACACTGCCAGGTTAATTTCAGCATGAAGCTGATGTCCTAGCCATCTCACACGAACATCTGTGACGTCCTTCACGCCCGCGACATGACTCGCAGCCTCCCTGACATCGTCTACCACCCCTGGATCTACCCCGTCGATGAGGCGACAGAATACCACCTTCACAGAACTCCAGACGATACCGAGGATGGCAAAGGTAATGATGACTCCGATGAGGGGATCTGCCCAGGGATAGCCCAGCCAGACAGCGAGGGCACCAACGAAGACCGCCAGACTGGTCAGGCCATCCACCCTGGCGTGGTAGCCATCCGCCATCAGAGCCGCACTATTGATCTCTTTCCCTGTACGGCAGCGATAAACAGCCACTGCCTCGTTGCCGAAGAAGCCGATCAAAGATGCCAGCGCCACTGCCCAGAGGTTATTCACCACCTGAGGATGAAGGAATCGATTGATAGATTCATAACCGGCAACGATGACACTGAAGAGGATGAGGAGCACAATGGCTAGACCAGCCAGATCTTCGACCCGGCCGTAGCCATAGGTGAACTGCTTGCTAGCCCTGCGATGGGCCAGGGCGAAGGCTATCCAGAGCGGGATGGCAGTAGCGGCATCGCCGAAGTTATGAATCGTATCCGCGAGAAGAGCGACGCTCCCCGAATAGGAGACGGCCGCGGTCTGGATCAGAGCCGTTGCCAGCAGCACAATAAAAGACCATTTGACAGTCGAGATCCCTTTCTGAGTAGCCAGCAGAGAAGGATCCACAACACAGTGAACATGGTGATAGCCGCAATGGCTCTCTTCATCGTGCATATGTTCTTCGTGCGGCATTACTGAGCCACCTCAATCAGCTTCGTGGATTCTTTTTGGCTCAATACCTTCTGCATATCGGAGTTCATGCTCGATCCTGCAGGCTGAGCGAGCTTGATTACCTCGATATTGGCCCCGGACTCTTCGCAATAGGCCCGAATCCTTTTGACGGAGTGATCCACCATTCCGCCGGAGGTCATAATCAGAGAATTCTTGCCAGTAAGGGCTTTGAGGATGCACTTGTCTATGACGCCGTAGGTGAAGTCCAGAGGTATCCTGGCTTGCTCAGCCATAATCTTGGCGTTCGTTCCCATGGCTCCGGTATAACTTACATGAACCTTTTCCAGGATGCCCTTGATCCCTTCGAGGTCTGGTCCGTCCACGTTGCAGATGTAGATCTTGCCCAGCAGGACTTCCTGGGAGGTTGTCCTTCTGTTTCCGGACACCAGGAGATCGGTAAATTCCAAGACGTTCCTGGGCGGCTTAGAGCCGTTGAGCAAACCCCGTCCGACCAACTCCTTGTAGAGGTCCACCACAATTGGCAGCTTTAGCCTGGCTCTCTTGATCAGCTCTGTGTCCCCAAACACTTCCTGCCCGGTGCCTCTGTGGAGCACACCACCATCTTCCATGAGGATTACCTCGTCTGCCCAACGGTAGGCCAGGTCCACGTCATGCGTTGAGATGATCATGGTCTTGCCCCCACAGTTCAGCTCGTCCAGCATATCCATAATCTCCTCAGAGCTGGCCGGATCCAGGTTGGATGTGGGTTCGTCCAGAATCAACACTTCAGGCTCCATGGCCAGGATGCCTGCTATGGATACTCTCTTCTTCTCGCCGCCACTGAGGTGGTGAGGAGGGCGACGTTCGTAACCGGAGAGGCCAACGTACTGCAGGGCATAACCTGCGTACTTCTTCACTTTATCTTCGGGAAAGCCCAGGTTCACAGGCC
>Ga0209777_10005991_pt1 | contig 13825 bp, 14 predicted proteins | sample FrelakmetHBP12HB_FD_187147 | JGI IMG/M metagenome (GOLD analysis project Ga0209777, IMG submission 187147) | Freshwater lake sediment microbial communities from the University of Notre Dame, USA, for methane emissions studies -HBP12 HB (SPAdes)... | ecosystem: Environmental > Aquatic >...
AATGGAATGGTCCATTCGCGGCGCCAATGCGATTCTTTCTCTGCGATGCATCATTCAGTCAGGTCGCTTCGAGGACTTCTGGGAGTCCCGAACGGCGTAATTTACCCCACTTTCATGACGCAGGCCCGGTTTATGGTTTCGAATGTATTTGTCTTTCCACTTATTAATCGGTCCACAATGGTGTGGACGCCGGAGACTCAATCCCTCCTTTCCTCCCTTCACAAAAGGCAAAAAAACGTCCCTCAGGAACCAGGATCAAACTGGCCCTCCACAAGTTGCGACAGCTCATAACGCCCCGCATTCTTTCCTTTCGCCTCTTTCATGTTCTCCTCGCAGCCGCTCCATTCAAGCAATCATCTCCGATAGACGACCGCCTCAACAATTCACCACCTCAATCGCAGAACCTCGGGGCAAATCCAAATATCCCGAATCTGCCCCCAACAACTCCCCTAAACTAACAAGGTATGCCTGAGTTGCATTTGAACCAATGTCCCCACCTACTTTCCTCATTTCCCAACGATGCTCCGCCCCTACAGGTCAGGACATGCGGACGGCGAGCCAGATGATGTGTCGGCCTCCCCCCCGGGGACCCCGCCGCGCCCGCACACAGACCTCGGTCACCTCGAAGCCGACCCGGCATAAGCGTTTGGCGAAGGCTCGATCCGGGCTGGCCGACCATACGGCCAACACGCCCGCAGCCCTCAGTGCCGCATGGGCTGCATCCAGTCCGGCCCGGGCATATAGCCAGTCGTTGCCCTTCCAGGTCAGACCCGCGGGGCCATTGTGCACGTCCAGCAAGACGGCGTCGTACGCCCGCTGCTCCGCCTGGAGAATCCGGGCGACGTCGGCCTCTCGAACAGTGACTCGGGCATCCTGGAGGGGCCGGCCGGCCAAGTCCGCGAGGGGTCCCCGGTTCCACACCACCACCGCCGGCACCAGTTCGGCAACCACCACCTGCGCATCGGCTCCGAGTCGGTGCAGCGCCGCAGCAGTAGTGTACCCCATTCCCAGTCCCCCGATCAGGACTCGGGGACAGGGGCGATGAGCGATTCTGACGCACGCGAGCTCGGCCAGAGCATCCTCCGATCCATGGGCACGACTGTTCATGAGTTCACGACCGTCCACCCTGATCGAAAACTCCCCGCCCCGCTGGTACAAATGAAGCTCTTCGCCGCTTTCGGGCGCCTGCGCACTGTCGAGAAACTCCCAAGGTATCATTGTCGTTTCTTCGGGAAATTGATCCTTTTCGACATCAGGGCGACTTCACCCCCAAAATTGCCAGTCTAAGGCCAAAATCAGACTCTCTTTTTCACGCTTGACTCATAACATCAATGGCTTCCCTTGATCCGACCATAGAGGACAAGCAATATGGCAGACCCTGATTCCTTTCCCTTCTGAAAGGAACAGGTTCTTTCATAGTGATGCCTCGCGTCAGACAGTAATTTATGGATTTATGGACGTCCCTTGAAGACTTTTCCTAATTTAAGTACGTCCCGTCTCCCTGCACATAAGATGGCAACAATTAGGTCTGATCCCCCAATCCCCCTTCCCGCGGCCGGCAAAACAATTTGTAGGTTTCTTAAATAACTAAAGAACGTCCCCGGAGGGTCTCCCGGGTACATTACGTATGTCAAATTTCACAGAATAATGTATTTATAGCATACTAAATGTATCATAATGATTTCATTGGCAAGTAGGCAAAATTAGAAGATTTATCAGGGCTTGGAGACAAATATTAGAAATTTAAGTCCGGGCAGAGCCTATGTCTTTAGAGACGTTGGCGCAAATGCAACTTCAGCACCACTCTTTGATTCAGGAAACTCCCTCGCTCCTTCTCGTCCATTTCTTCTGGGTGTCTCGCTTCGGTTGCGTTGGCACACGGTTCCATCCTGCCCATCTTTTCACCCTGCGTCAGGTTGCGTTCTCACCTTCGTCCCTTGCACGTCCCGGCATACCAATTCTCAGTGGTTAAGGCACGGAAAATGTGTTAAAAAGAAACATGCGGAAAGATACCCTGGTTAAAACAAATCCCTACCTAAGAGATGCGCAGCGACGGCAAAGGTTGCTTATTCGGACCGTTGTCTCGTCCACAGCCGTTGAAGGTGTCCATTTCCTCTCCGGCGAACTTGAAAGATTGTCTGAATCCAGGGAACCTACTGTTTTTCGTATCCCCTCAAAGTCCGCAGGATCACACCGCTGAAGATCTCCTCCATCGGTTTGTAGTCTCTATCCAAGCCTGCCCTGATCGCAGCGAAGTGCTCCTTTCGTTTCTTTCCTTTCAATTCACCAAAGTCGAGAGGCGGAAGTCCTGCCTGCAGCGCCATTTCATCTTCCCTTTGCCACTGGTCGGTTCAATCAATCATCCGGGAAAGGCGAAACATTGGTGGTTTACCACGCAGATCGGAGGGCATTAGGACAAATCCAAAGATCCAAAGCCCAAGGGTCTCCCCCTCAGTTCCTGTTTGCCCCTGATACCGCCACAAAATCGTCTTGTACCTCTTTGATATTGCAACTATTAATGAGAACTATCCCCTAATGCGATATTGATAGTCATTGCTTGCCATTGCTTGCCATTTGTTTGCCATCCAGGCTGGCAAGCAAATCACTCACCTCGTACCAAACGTGACGCCCCCCTCCGCACCGCCGAATCAAGCCCCGCTGTATCAAACTGACCAGTTCACGATTTGCCGTCCTCTGAGATACGCCAAATACTTTTTGATAGTCATTCCGAGAAAAACGCTCTTGCTCGCGGATCCATTTCAGCGCTGTCTTTTCATGTGTCGTTGGTTCTTCAACTCCCACTTTCAGAGGGGGTGGACGAAAGGTAACGCGAAAGAAATGGGGGGTGGATTCAAACTCTGGTTCAGGCGAGCCATGGCGTTGACAGTCTTCCAGTATTCGTTGAATCCCTGTTCCAAACTGTTCTATATACTTGATGAGAAAGAAGGCATTTGCAATCAGTTTGTTTCTCGGTCTCGAAGGATGGGGCCGCTTCAGGTCATTCACCGTCAATCCTTCCGGCAGGCCACCCGGATTAAGTATCTCTAACCGGTCATCAAATATTCTAACTTGGACATTGCCGGAATCCGCATAATCTCGGTGGCAAATCGCATTAATGATGGCCTCTCTTAATGCATCTAAAGGATATTCCCATGTTTCCTCTCGCTGAATCCCGTGCACCTCCGCGGCCATTCTAATGTTTCGCCGGATAAAGGCCATAGCTCCTTCCACTTGCTCGACGATGTTCCCCTCGATCACCTTCATATCGAGAAAATGAACTTCCGTCTTCCCCTTGAACCTTGCGCATCGCAATGCGGACTGGCGAAGGAAAACCTGCGGCCTCCGCCCAAAAAGCAGTATTCCGGCAACGGTGAGTTTCCCTTTTTTAGACAACCCAAGCTGCTCCATGACTGTTTTGGCCCTTGTCTCTGAATCCACGCTCCATCGTCGTTCAGAGCGCCCCACCCGTAGGAATCGACGGACTGCGTCCGCGTCGATATCGCTGAATCGGGCTTCCGAAATCACCGTCTGATCCCACGTAATCGATCGGCTTTCCATAAAGAGGCGCACAGCCTCTTCCGCAGAAAGACGTTGGTTGGTATTCCCGGACCGCCAGAACGGATGATCAAACGCGTAGACCGGTTTAGAGGCACTTTCAGGCGTATCCAAAACGATTAAAACAGCGCCGGAGACCATCAGGGTAGAAATCACGGGGGTAATACGAGGATTTGTGTTTTGAGCAATCTTATTGGCCAGATCCTCAATCGATCCCTTACCGATTTGAACACCTTTCACGCTGCCATCATTCTTCACGCCTATCCAGATACGTCCCCCCTTTCCCGTAGCAAACGCCGCGCATGTCTCGACGATCTCTTTCCATTCCCCGAGCGATTGCTTCCATTCAACCGTGCCGCTTTCAGGCGGAATGCGGACTGTTTTCTGTCCCACAGATCAACCTCCACGAAGTTCCGGAAGTACTCTAAGAACCCTTATTATTTCAAGAGAGATTGCTGAACCTGATTCACAAGCCTTTCGAGTTCTTCAACCTCTATCATTATCCTCCGACGTCGCCAGAAATAGGAACCCGTCCCCGTCTTATTCCCAGCGTCCTTCCAGAAAGTCATAAGGTCATGAACGTCCCTGAGGATTTCTCCTAATGTCGGACCAGATCAAGTTGCTGATAGTTAAGGAAACCAATTCCGGAAACGAATCTCCTCGGGACTCAGAATAGCATCTTCGAAGCCAAAATCAAACCGTTAAGCGCTCGGGGTGTCCCGGCAGGGCAAGCCTCCAACCTTTTAAACAGCCCATTTTATACGCAAAAATGCCATTCTAAGGCCAGAATCCCGACCTTTTTTCCGCCCTTCATTCGCCATCTCAATAACTTAACTTGGTCCGACCCCAAGGGGCGCAGTCTCTTCCGGACTCCCTCTGTAATCCTTTCTCCAACAACCCCTTCAAGTTTCTCTGAAGACTGCGGCGCTTGGTTTCCGGACACAGTTTTTCGTAGCCTTGGATGGCAATCCTGCCGCGCTCGGTCACCTCGTCCTTCTGTGTCGCCAATCCCTTGACGAAGTACTCGAGCAAATTTCGACGGCCACGGATGGTGACGTGAAAACCTTACAGGCGAACCGAACCGTGTACCACCCCGACCTTCTGGCCCCTGAGATACGGCTCAACGACTTCCAACAACAGTTTCGAATCGCTGTGGCCGTGGTTGATGGAGAGAATCCTCTTGCAGAGGTCAACGAGCAACTGCCGATTGTCTTTGCCACGCAATGCCCGGCCGTCGAGGAGACTCCGCAGGAAAACCGGACGCTCCCGGAAGTTCGCCAGGCGTGCCAAGAAAGAATTCATCACTCGCTGACCATCTACTCCTGAGTTCCGTAATAATCCACGGAGTCTCACCAAACCCTTTTCTGCGGTTTCGACAAATAACCGCCAATGCTCTTCATCGACGAAGAATGGGATCGATAGCTGCTGCTCAAGGTCTTTGACAAGCCGATCCACTGTCTGCCGGGCACTTCGCTCCTTTGAGGACCGCCGACAAAGAACGCTGAGCCGCCGACATAACGTGGAAGCCCATTCCAGAAAGTCTTCGTATTCCGTGGACTCCTCGAAACCATCGCGCCGTGCGTTCAACTTCAGTGCAGGGGTCACGTGAAGTTCACCGATGTGCCAGGTTGCGAACCGACTTTCCGAGAACAGATCCTTGAGAAAGTACTCGTCACTTACCGCAATGTTCCCTTGGCGAATCCGAATCCCTCTCATCGTCACATGCACAGGGAGCGCAGAAAGGAACCCAGTCTGAGCAAACCACCCCCGACACAATAGGTTTCCTTGTCGGCTGAGGCATTCCACGAATTCGACGTCACGGATGCCGTCGTTCAAACCCTCGCGCGCCTCGACATCTATCTGATATGGGCGAACGACAGCCGTGCCGTTCACCACGACATCGTAGGAGCGATACCCAGGCACCTCCACGAGGTGTTGCTCAATTCGCGCGGCGAAGGGGAACACGTTGCTTCTGTAGGCAACGGGAGCAGTTTGCGAAAGGTACTCGCGCAACTCCTTTACGCTCATTAAGATGTCAGAGTGGAATTGATGGACATTGACCATGCGGGCCCGGAAGAATCGGTCCGGGTCCACACCTCGCTCTGGTCGGCGATTGCTGACAAACGCGATCCTGTGAACAGCATCGGTCAACTTCTCGTGACTCGAAGCGTGCGTGACATGCTCGCGCAGTACTTGACCATTCCATTCTACTACGTGTATCGGTTCCCGAGCGGTCCGCCGTGTTTCAAAACGCAAGACGTCACAGTACGCTAAGCCACCAAGGCGTCCTATCCCACGGAAGCCGCGCTGCCCATCCCTGATCTTTGTGCTGCAACCGAGACTCCCAAGTCGCGCATCAACATCTCCGCCGTCGATCCCTGCTCCGTTGTCCTCCACAGTTATCACTCGCTCGCGCCCATCCAAGGTCACCTGGATGCGAGGTCTCTCACTCGTGTAAACCCCCTGTCCACACGCCAGGTCAATCGAGTCGGCCGCATTCTGGATGTACTCCCGAACCGCCATCCTCGGATCGGAGTACATACTTGATGTGATGACATCCAGGAGTTGCTTTCCAAGCTCACCGGACACTGCTCGGCGGGAACTTACTTCTTGAGGTAGCACTGAAGCCATTGGAGTATCTCCTCATCTGAGCAATGTTGAATTGCCCTCCGAACCTGTTCTACTGAGTTGCCCGAGACGGAATTGTGGAACTGCCGGAACCGGTCATCGCCTTTTTTCAGACACCTCAAAATGAAACTGCGAAATTCCTCCACTTTTCCACTCCCCATCGGGCGGTCTGGCTCATGGCGATGAACGCGTCGTTCATGCTTGTTTCTGTTCCGAAGCAACTCCTCATGCATGTAAAGGTTTGCGAGGAATTCCTGATAGGACTCGCCTATGGTACGCCAAGCAAGAGAGGGGGTCGGTGAAATAGCACCATGCGCAGCGCCTTTCATGATCTCAATGTTACGAACGAAGCGCCGCGTCCAGACGGCGTCCTCCAACCAGTTTCTTTCACCGGAATCGTCCCCGCGGAATACGTCTCGACGTCGATTCGCATGGTTACCACGCTCACTGTTGATGGGTGCGAATCTCATTGGGTAACTATAAATCGCTGCCCCGGCCTCCTTCTTGCCTTCCTTGCCCCATTCCTCATTCAGCCGAATATTGACAACCAGCCGGTCGTACAGGTCGCGAGGGCTATCCTTCCAGTTGTACAACATGTAGTTTGAAAAATCCCGCACGCCGTATTTCTTCGCCAATCTCAGCGCATGAACATACGGCTTCTCCTCGGAGGCACGGTCAAAAGCGAACCGCATTGGCTTCACGTTCAGTCGGGCGATCAACTCCATATTCTTTTCATTGAGGAAACTCGCATCGAGACCCTGGTTAAAGTCAACAACGCGCAGCTTACGCGGTCGTGTCTCGGTGTATCGGTTCCGGCCATACCCGACCTCCTCGAGGTCTGCGACGATCCGCTCAAGATTATTGGAAGCCAATACGTTGTTGTCCATTAACTTCAGGCGCGGTTTATCCCCGTACTTCTCCCTCAGCGCGCGAATTACAGGCTTGATGTTGATATAGGGAACATACTCCTGTTCGATCCGCGGGACCCCGCACCACGCACAACGGTTAACACAGCCACGTGATGTGTAGGCGTAGTACGTATCGTTGACAGCGTACAGGGTTGGATCCAGGATCTCGTAATCGGGAGGTAATTGATCGATGTTCTCGTTGCCTTCTAATCCGATTTGGGAAGGTGAGTTCAAAATGCCAGTAACTGGATAGACTCCCGTTTCTTTAAAGAGATCCTCTGTCATAAGGGGATATATTCAACAAAAAAAGGATCGATCGTGGGTACCGCGCAGAATGGAACTTTTCTCATGGTGGTTATATATATCCTACCCCACGACTGTCCTCGCACCTTCTTGTCCAGTCCTTTAACAAAGCAAACCTCGTCTCCGCGCCATATAAAAGGATTGCTAAATAGGGCAGATGTCTATTCCCAGAATTACAATGGGCATATCAAAAAGAGGCTTCAAATAGTGAAACTCTTTAAAGGCTTTCTCGAAGTGCATCATTCCAGAATAGGTCTTCCTTCCTCTTTGCAACGCCTTCTGTTTACCAATCTCGCACAGTACATTCGCAAAGCCCAATGTCGGTGTTATAAGGATGCCCAAATGAATTTGCTTCGAAAAATAGGAAAGCATGAACTTGATGTAATCCTGATAGTACGCTCTTGCATTGCCGAATTCAACTTCAACCTGCAGAGTCCTCTTCCTGTAATCACATTTGAGGTCAAGTTCGGGAATAACTTTTATTTCTCTCTGCCATTCATAGTCTGAAAACGCCTTTTCTATTTCCCGGTTATAGAAGGATTGACCTTCATCGACTTTGAAGCTGATGCCATTGATTATTTTTCCTATTTCCAGAAAAGAAGTTTCCTCTTTCAAAGCGTTTTGATCAGTTTTATGATACATGGAATCCGCTACATACAATTTCACATTGTGTGACATATCAATCGTGATCGGCGTCAGCTTGAAAACGTCAGGGCCTACTTTCTTAAACTCCAGGAACTCACCGATTGATCCCTTTTTAGTTTCAGCGAAAACCTCATTCAGCCACTCAACAAAAGGTTCTTGAGTTTTGTTTGTGTATTTAATCTGAACATGCTTGCGAATGTTCTCCAACCTTCTAAGGACAACAATTGCTGGCTGTTCATTCCCATATATAAGGGTAATCTCTCTTTTTTGTCCTGCGTCAGGGCTTTCAAAAAAGCTCTCAAGGTTTTTATGTATGGTAATGCCCTCTTTAAGAGTTGATTTTCCAACAAGATGTTTAAACGTGTTCATAAGATCAAGTTTGCCTTCAACCTTTCGATCACATCTCTGGGAAACTGGTCTTTATGAAGTTAGTTTTCGACTCCGATCTTGAATTCGAAACACCCCCGGGGGACGTTGTGGAATCCTTCCGCTTTTGTCCCCGCTTGTCGAAGAGTCCACACGTGCTGCATAGCAGGTAAACCCTCCAGAGACGCATTGCCCGCATATCAGGGGCCCTGCTTCCGTGTGGCACCCGAAAGGGATGCCTTTCCAACAAAAAAAGAGAGCACGGAAACGGATGGATTGCCACGACTCTCCCCTGAGGAAAAGATCTTTATTGGTCGTCCACTCTACCATGGGTGGTACCGCTTCTGACCGAATTTTGCCCAACTATACCAGGAAAGGAGAAGTCATTGCAACAGGACCACTCGTTCACCACAGAGACACGGAGGGCACAGAGGACTGCCAGGGGAGATACGGTTTCTTCTTTTTGTCCGGTCGGGAGATCGTAACCGGACAAAAAAACCTCGCCCTCCAAGAATGGGAATAAACCAGATAAACCGTGACAGATGATCTTCACCACAGGCACAGAGAACGCAAAGGATTCATGTTCTCTTTTATCCGGTCCTTCGAAGATCCCGGTAGAACCGGGGGAGATGGGGCCGGATAAAAGGCAGCCTCTCTGCCTCCGGCAGAGATCTGCACAAAAAACATCTTCTCTGCGACCTCTGCGTCTTTGCGGTGAGAAAAAGCTTCGTTAGCGTATTTTCGAAAAAAACCACTTAGTCACTATCTTGGTCACTGTCGTCCTCCATGTTCTGCCTATCTTCAATCAACCGTCGCTCCCGCTCAAGCTCTTCCTCGGTAGGTAGATAGAACATGTACTTGGATGCTAAAAGCTGTTTGCTGTTGTTCAGCACGGAATAGCGGGCAATGGCCTCGTTCTTTTCGGAGCAGAGGATCAGCCCGATGGTCGGGTTATCATCCTCGGCAATAAAAAGGTCATCGAACATTCGAACATAGCTGTCCATCTGCCCCACGTCCTGGTGGGCAAGTTTGCCGATCTTCAGGTCGATCAGCAAATAGCACTTCAGAATCCAGTTATAGAAAACAAGGTCGACATAGAAGAATTCGTCTTCATACTGAAGGCGTTTTGGGCGGGCGACAAAGGCGAAACCTTTACCCAACTCAAGCAGGAATGACTGAAGGTTTTCGATAATCGCCGATTCAAGTTCTGATTCATGAAGTTGTTTTGAATCCGGTAGCCCAAGGAAATCAAGGATGTAGGGATCTTTAATGGTGTCAGCCGGATTCTTAACCGCGTGTCCTTCCGTTGCCAATTTCAAAGCGCCGTTTTTGTCCCTGCTTTTCAGAAGCCGTGCGAAAAGGAAAGAGTGAATCTGTCGCTCCAGAACAGGAACGCTCCAGCCCTCTTTCTCGGCTTCAATTTCGTAAAAAAGGCGCTCGTTTTTGTTCTCAACCTTGGTCAGGGTCCGATAATGCGACCAGCTCAATGCGGGGGAAAACCCTTGAATATGTGGACTTTTCTCAACAGCAAGGCTCAAATCATCCAAAACATCACAAGCCTTGTGATGTTTTGGATGGTTGCCATACGCCGGGGGCAATTCATCACAAGGCTTGTGACGAATTTCAGGCAACCGCTCGGCGTAGGTCTGATAGAACAATCTAAAATAGCGCAGGTTGGTGACGGAAAACCCTTTGCCGTACCGTTTAAGCAGTCTTTCAGAGAGTTCCGCCAACACTCTTTTCCCATATGCCGCACGTTCATCACCAACTTGCAGTTCCTGAACAATTTCGCGCCCGATCAGCCAGTAGGCGATTACCATTGCGCTGTTAACTGCATGGACAACCTGGGTCCTTGCCCGTTCCAGAATGGTCACAACGCGCTCAAACAGACCGTCGCTATTTGAGGCCGTCAGTTGCTGTTTATCACTATTCTTACTGTTTTCATTCATCATTCATTATTCCGCATTCAGAATCGGAATTGGTGCCAGGCAACGGAAACTCGGTATTCTGCCCCCACCTCTTACGAGGCTAAAGCCTTTCCATGGGAATCCATGCACCCACCGGGCTGGAGAACCATTTTCCCACCCCCAAGAGACAGGGGACAGATGAAAGAAAAGTTGATAATTCTCTCTGGCGGGTCGAAGATTCCGGTAAGCATTGAACCGGAAGAGGTGCCGCCAGAGCAAAACCCTTTGCCCTGCCAGGGCAAAGGAGGATATGACCTTTGTGTCCCTCCGTGAAAATTCAGTTTTCAATCAGTGACAAATCGAGCTTAAGACAGCATATTCCGTGCCACAGGGCAAGAAATATAAGGACCCGATTTCAAAAGATATTTCTTAAGGGACCTTTGGGGTATGGCCAGGAAATTACCACAAGAACACTATGGAGTCAAGAGAATTTGTCAATTTTCGTCACTTCCAAGAGAATGACTTTCACCACCCACTCGTCCTGTGAGGCGGGACTCGTTCGAGGCACGGAGGGCATAACCAATTGCGGAATGCGGATTGTGGAATGCGGAATGAAAGACCGAAAAGAAAGGGAGCAATTGCGGAATGCGGATTGTGGAATGCGGAATGAAAGACCGAAAAGAAAGGGAGCAATTGCGGAATGCGGATTGCGGAATGAAAGACGGTCGGTCGAAGATCCCGGTGAAGTCTACCGGGAGAGATTACGACCGGACAAAAAAACATCGCCCTCCGGGAAAGGGAACGACAAACCGTGACGAATGACTTTCACCGACTACTCGTTCACCAGACACAGAGGGCACAGAACAAGGTCAACAAACTGTTGAGAGGGTTACTTGGGCTACTTGCCTTTGAACACAAAAAACCCAACGAACGCAATAAACTCAATAACTCTCTTGTTCACCACAGACACAGAGGGCACAACCAATTGCGCATTGCGGAATCGAAGACGGTCGGACCAAGATAGCGGGTCGATAGCGTGGACGAATTCTGAAGAAAAGCGGCTGATCTTGGAGTTGGGGGTCAAAAATGGAGGCATGGTTGGCGTATCAGAGTATCAACACTAAAAAAGCAAGGAATAGGGATTCTTAGGGAGGCGGGGCGTAGAGCAGGCGCTTGTCGGATATCTCTATCGCTATGATACCTGCTCCTGAATTTTTTGTTGTATCCAGAGATTGACAAGCGTGTCTGATGAGACGCCCTGTTCCTTTGCAATCGACTGAACTTTTTCGGAAAGGCCCTTCTCAACAGCGTAGTAAATTGCCTCACTTTCAATCCGCACATCGAACTTCACCTTCCTGGTTTTGTCCCATATCTCTGACAAATCGTGGGTGTCCCAATATTCTCCGATGTCCTTATAGGAACTTGCCTGTGAGATAGAGCTTTTATTTCTTTTCATACCTTTTCCTTTCTGTATCGGTCATGTCACGGGCTGACAAAATGAGAGCTTGGTTCTCCTTTTTCTACACAAAGACAACGGTAAGATAGCGACCTGCGTCGGTGCGCCCTAAAGCGGAGTACACATTCTCATCCCGTCGGTGACCTTTTTCAACAAATCGAAAGTGTTGGCAATCTTGAAGCACTTCCCGCACCTCATCCCTGGTTACGTTGTGCTTTTGAAGTAATTTCTCAACACTCTCTTCGAGCCAGATAATTCCCGAGATCCTCAATGAAGGTCCTCTGTAAAGGAGCATTCCAAAAGGTTTATCATCTCGCAACTCTTAACTAAATTTACACCTTTTGACAACCCCTGTCAATTGTTGCTTTGAAGGATCGGCAACCATAGGGTACGTTGTCGAATCCTTTCACTTTTGTCCCCACCTTGTCGAAGAGCTCACATGACCTGGCCGCGGGTAAGCCTTCCAGGGGTGCCCTGCTTCCTCGTCACATCTGAAAGAGATGCCCTTCTAACAAAAAAGGAGAGTCCGGAAACAGGAAAATTGCCGCGACTCTGCCCCCAAAGGACTGCAAAGCCTCATATTCACCACCAGACACAGAAGGCACGGAACAGTACAGCCGCAACCAAGAACCAAGATGGACGATGGACGAGAGACGATGGACGATGGAGGAGGCAGAACCACAAGCAAATTTAACAAGATTTCAAAAAATTGAACCCTGGTAGTACGGAGGACAGCACGGAGGGCACAACCAATTGCGGAATCCGGATTGCGGAATGCGGAATGCGGATTGCGGATTGCGGGATGAAAGACAGTCTGTCGAAGATCCCGGGAAGTATACCGGGGGTAACGACCGGACAAAAAACCCTCGCCCTCCGGGACAATGGGGATCAGATTTTGAAGCCCTGCGCCACGAAGTGGCTGACGGATGGGGGGTTGCTTTCATTCGGATTTCCTCCGCGTCCTCTGTGTCTCAGTGGCGAATCGAATGAAGGAAAAGATTGTTCAACACTTCTGAAATTCTGAAATACGCCCGCGAATTCTCCGAACTTGGTTGGGAAACCAGCGCTTAGCGAAAGGGGTTGATCACTTCGAGACCCGGATACTGAAAGTCGCCAGAATTCCGCGTCACCAACCGTAGCTCGTGATGCAATGCAGTCGCTGCAAGAAGGCTGTCGATGGTGGGGACCGGACGGCCTACCTCTGCGAGCAGCCGGCCCCAGCGATCAGCCACGGCAAGATCAATCGGAAGCACTCGACCTTCGAACCATGCAGAAAGCTCATGCTCCAGCCAGAGGCGCAACTTCTCCCGCCGCTTCCTGTCGGCGAGCGTCTCGATGCCCTTGCGAATTTCACCAAGTGTCAAAACGCTCACATAGAGCGCCTCGCCGGGAAGTGGATCGAGCCATGCGACTACCGCCTTGTTGGGATTGCGGCGGACCGTCTCGGACACAATATTGGTATCAAGCAGATAACTCATGAAACCTCCGCGTCGCGCGTGAGGGTTTGCTCACGCCTCAGGTCAAGCTCCAGGCCGTAAAGTGGAGAGCTTCGCATAAATTGGACGAAGCTGCCTTTGGGGTGTTTGAGCCGTTCGTACTCCTCGCTCGAGATGACGACAGCGGTCGGTTCGCCATGAACAGTTATTCTCTGTGGACCTTCCTTCACTGCTTTCTTCACAACCTCGCTCAAGCGGGCCTTTGCCTCCTGAAGTTGCCACATACCCATGAAATACCTCCTTATATAGTCAGTCTGGTCAGACCATTTTAGCACCTTCGGGGTATGTCTGCAAGGCTCAGGGACGAAGCAAGGGGAACATCCTATATTGTTTCTGTCAAGAGAAAAGGTAAGAAAAAAATAAATCCTTTTAGAACAATGACTTCAAAATGAAGACCTATTTCTGAGAACACTCCTTCCTACGAATCCCTTCGAGGATTCTGTTGGTTTGGTTTCGACGAATCTCTCGCCAATAACGAACTCTGAATCTAAGCGTTATCAATATCCGGTATGCCACACATCGGTGGCCACCCAGCATCCCTTATTCAGATTCCAAAGTCCA
>Ga0209777_10005992_pt1 | contig 13818 bp, 14 predicted proteins | sample FrelakmetHBP12HB_FD_187147 | JGI IMG/M metagenome (GOLD analysis project Ga0209777, IMG submission 187147) | Freshwater lake sediment microbial communities from the University of Notre Dame, USA, for methane emissions studies -HBP12 HB (SPAdes)... | ecosystem: Environmental > Aquatic >...
TGCTACACGTGGTTATAGATCATTTGCAGATAGTAGTAGTGGTTTATTTGTACCACCAACAGTTAATTACGGTATAATGCCAGCTACATGGAGTTTATGTCAATCTCCTACTAACCCATTAAATGATATTAACCCAACAAAGAGAGAATTTTTCTATAACAGACATAGTTTATTATTACAATTACAAGCACATGATTATTTATCAACTGTTGCTCCTGGTGGACCTTACCCAATGCAGATACAATTCCAAAATATACATTTCTATGAAGTAGATATGATACCATTTTTCATGTACACTACCGAAAGTCATGTAGATAAAGGTATAAAAGAACCATGGACTGCAATAGCACCATTTATAGATTACTCAAGTTCCAATTTCAATTATATCGGAAATGTTAATCTAACAGTAGATACTAATTCAATTGCAGCAAGCAGTAGCGTATATAACCTACCAAATTCAGGTAATATATTTATAGGTGCAATGGAAAGGATAGATATAGTTGATATAGTTGGTGGAGTTGGTGGAGTTGGATAAAAAAAGGAGCGAATTTCGCTCCTTTTTTTTTATCTTTTTAATAACCATAAATGCCCAAATTTACCTTTAACATCTTTTGAAACATTACCCATAAACTCAACTTTATGATCTATTTCATCTTTTGCTATGACAATTCCGTGTAGTTTTTGTTTACCCAAAATTCTTTTTTCTCCTTTGCATGTCTTACAACCACTACCGTTTATTATACCACTACCTGAACAATAGAAACAGTCTACTTCGCCCCATTTACCTGTACCGTCACAATTATTAACCAATAGACCATCAATTGTATATTTATGTGTATTATCCACTGTTATATTATAAACATCAGTAGATACAACATTTCTTTTCTTTATATCTCTAATTTTAAGACAAACGCCTTCTTTAATAACTTTTCTATATAAGCCCATTTTTGATGATTTAGTTATATAAACTCTATAATAAATTTTATGATTAACGCCATTATTATCTATATACCCATCATACACATTAACAGAGGAATTATATCCTAAATTTTGAGATAAATGAAAAACTTGATATGCCAATTTTTTGGAAATTGTCGTATATGTTCTTGTGTTTTTTTTCACACTTCCATCACACAAAAGTAATGTATTCAGTAAATCCTCATCAGAATTTCCTAAAATATCTGTATGTATATACTTGTTTTCGGCTAACTGACCGCAAAATAATTTGAGAAATTTTGCTAATTGAGAATTATATATTTCTAATTTAGAAACTTTATCACCCCACTCTTCTCTATCTTCAAGTATTTTCACTTTACCTCCAATTTTACCAATATAATCATTAATAAAATTAATAAGAGATATATCCTTTTCTCTATGAAAAGTAAAAACAACAACTCTGTCTCCTCTTGTATTTCCTTCTGCTATATAACAAGCAACAAATTTTACAAAATCTAAATCTATAGAAATTTCTTTAGGTTCTCTATTATGTGTTTTTTGTAAAATAACCTTATTTTTTGGCGAGTATTTTTTATTTTGATAAACGATAAAATCCGAAATGGTTAGGTTTTCGGCAGACACTTCCAGCATTTTATATTTATTTATATTTATTCTTCCTTGATTATTTCTATCAAATCTAACAATATTAAACTTGTGATTATTTGTTACACCGTTAATTTTTATACCAGATACATCTAAATCTAACACACCGCCCGTATAACTCCTTTGTAAGATATTGGTAACTATTTGATAAGTATTATCTTGTGATAATACCATATCACCTATTTTAATATTGTTTATCTTAACAAATCCGTTATCAGTCACCACATAATTATTTTCTTCAAAACAAAAATCACATTCATCTGATAATTCTAATAAATTTCTTTTAAGATTGTTCTCTACTTTAAGTATTATAAATGAACCATCACCTTTATTTTCGTATTTAACTTTTAACTTCTCGTATTCAGATGCAAGCATTCCTTTTTCAGCCAATTTATCTAATTTAGATAACATATCTGTTGCCTTTGCTGCCTCGGTTGTGAAGTTGGATATATTTTCATCTGATATAAATTTAATAGCTTCATCCATATCATCGAAAAAATACTCTAAACTTTTTGAGAATCCTACAGATATTTTCGCATTATTATCTTTACCACAACCATTACAATCTTTACAATAAACCCAACGCTCATACTCAACTGTACCATTAAATGTCTCGTCAATATGAACTATTATATTTAATTGATCTCTTCTTATAAATTCTTCGTAAATATCTTTATCCCAATTCTTAGCATCGTTCTTAAATTCAAAATCCAAATATTCTGTTAATTCATCATATTTAGAACCAAATTTAGACTTAGTATCAAATTCTGATCTATCCTTTACAGAAGATAATACTTTATACGCATCTGTTATTTTCTTAAATTCATCTTCATCACCTCCTTTATCAGGATGCACCTCTTTTGATATTCTGTAGTAAGCTAATTTTATTTCTTTCGCCGTTGCTGTATTCCTTAATCCTAAGGTATTATAGTAGTTTATATGTTTATCCATTAATTATATATTCAATCACAGTGTTCGTGATTACACTTATTTTTTTTATGGCGACACTTGTATGTCGTCCATATAGCAGGTAATATACAACAAAATACATGGAATTTTAGCCCATATACTACAATGAAAGCCAACCAACCCCATTTTAGTTGCGCTAAATCAGGAATTCCGAAAAAATACTCAATTGAGTGTTCTAATATTTCCATTACAACCAATGAAATTACAAATACCTTTAAGAATTTCAAAAACGATTTGAATTTTATATTTTTCATAATTAATCATTTAATATTTTATTAATCCTATATTCTCTATATTCAGCCAATGTCAATATGTACTCATTGTAAATAAAAGTGGTTGAGCAATTTTGATAATATTTCAATTCCATCATAAGATGTGTTTCTTTGTCCCACGTTTTACCCACTTTATAAATATCATCCTTATTTACAAATAATATGTCAGACATTTCTTTAGGTAATTCTTTAACACACACATACTTAAACATTATTAGGTACCTCCTTTATTTCGGAAAACACATTTTTTTGAATTTGGATTATTCTATCAAAATATTCTTTATTCATAATAGCGTGATGCACTACAAAGATATTGATATTATGCGAGACTGCAAAATTTTTGAGCAAAAATAAAATAGATTCTATGCCTTCCAAATCAATAGATGAAAACACTTCATCCAAAAATAATATATTTATATGCCTTTTTGTTCTTATCAATTTCAAATAAGCAATCAATATTGCCAGATTTAATCTCCTTGTTTCACCTGTTGATAAGGAGTCATGGTCCACTTCAACTCCAAATTGTTTAATCTCTGCGTTAAATGTTTCATCTAACTGAACTTGAAAAGGTAAACCCATATGTTTAACATTTTCTGCAATAAAATGATTAATTGGCTTTATTATACCGGCTATAATGGATTTTTTAACGCCATCGTCGCCAAAGATTTTATTTAATTCCTTATAATAAGCTTCCTTTTCTCTACACTCAGTTACTTTTTCTTGAGAAACCTCTTTTTTAGAGTTTAATTCTAAAATAGTATTTTCAAATTCTTGAACCGAATTCGATGATTTAGTCTCACTCTGAACCTTTAAACTTAATTTATCTATCTGTGCCTTATAATTTTTTAATAAATATGTTATATCTGTAAAAGATTTATTAGTCGTATCCGAAATTGTCTGCAATCTTTTCTGTTTTTCCTTTATTGCGCTAATATTAACCTCTATTTCAACTTTTATTGATTCTGTTGCGGATTTCTTTTCTAATAACAAATCTAATAATGAAGTAAACTCTTCACTTTCAAATGAAGTTCTACAAGTAGGACATTTACCTAAATTATATAGATCTATTTCCTTTTGAACATTCCTTAAATCATTCTGAATACTACTATATTGTTCTCTTTCTTTATCTGATTCGTCTTTTAATTCTTTTTCCTTTAGCTTGATTTTTTCAACCTTATCTTTTAGCGAACTATATTCTTCTTTTTTAGAATCCATTTCTAATTTTATTGTAGAAATTTCACCTTGAATGTCCTCTTTTTCTCTATCCAATGATTTCTGGATTGAAACACTAATCGAATTAACCGAGTCCTGTAATGTTGAAATTTCAGTTTCGTGTTTTAACACCAACGATTTGTTGGATTTATTAATATCCTTTAAGATGTTATTAAGTATGTTAATAACTTCCAAATTGAATAATTTGTCTAATAACAGTTGTTTTTCCTCATTTGATAAACTTATAAAGTTCTTGAAATCATTTATACTCATTGAGATAAAACTCTTAAAGGTTTCTATATCAACTCCAATATATTTTTCGATTTTATCATCCAAATTTCCTTTACCTGCTCTATCATTTACAACACCATTTTCTGTTAATTTAAGAACATTTGGTGATATACCTCTTTCGACCTCTACTTGAGTACCGTTAGAAATGAATTTTATTTTATTAAGTAATTCGTTATTAATCCTATTAGGAAGTGTAGATAATGTACTCCATTTCTTTTTCTTACCTTTACATTTGCCGTACAGAACATAATCAAAAGAGTCCAATAAAGAAGATTTACCTGCTCCATTTGGACCGGCTAATAATATTAGCTCTCCTTTTTCTGTATTTAGATTTAATACTTGTTCATTATTTCCGTAACTTTTAAATCCCCTTATTGATAATTGACTGATTAACATATACTTGTTATAACAACAAAATATAACAATGTTTATTAATCTTCTAAAATAGAATTTATTTTATACTCTCTACCAATAGGCGTTACCGACATGACATCATTTAGAATGACATTGAATAATTCAAAAGATTGCTTTTTATAAAAGATGTTAATTTTCTCTATATAATCATTATACACATTCTTATCATAATAACCAACACTATCTACATGACTTTTGTTTAACATAAATCCTTCGGTATTTAAAGAAATATCTAAAAAATCATCCATTGGGTTTGTCTTAAAAGTATTACTATCCGATTTTCTATAACAATCAAGGTTTAGATTTAGACTAACCTTATTTTCATAAAATGTAACATTAAAGGGTAGTCTCAAACTTAAATCCAAAAATTTATAGAATTTTTCAGAAACTTCTTTATTATATTCACAGTATTTATTTTCAAAACGATTAACAGTCGCGCCTTTTCCTCTTCCTCTTCTTGATGGCGCAGTAACACCGTTACCAACAGAATCGGCTATAATCTTTTTAATTTGCTTCTTGAATTTCTTCTTCATAGGTAATATAGAAATAAAATATACAATGTTTATAAAATAATATATAACCTATGAAATATATTAAATTATTCGAATACTGGTCAACGGAAGGAAATCAATACTTAATTAATAAGAATGCCGAAAATGAAGGACAGGTTAGAGAATTTATTAGATATTTCGATTTGTGCCCAATGGTTATAGATATATGGAAATATGGCAGGGATAAACTTCAAGTTTATCCAGATAAAATGACACCACAAGAAATACTATATCTTAGTAAAGATGGTTGCAAAGTTATAATTAACATAGAAAATAAAGCAGTAACCTCAATATCTAAAATTAAAATAGAACATACTAATGGTTCATTCAAACCTAAAGTAGTGGATACAGGCGATTTTTCCTTTGATAAACTTAAATATTATTTAAGCTAATTATAATTTATTCTTCAATATATTATAAATTAAATAGGCATCATCTACATCCTCAAAAGGTTTTGGAAACATTTTCATCCCCATTAAATCTGTTTTAAGTGATTTACATAGTTTAGCCCAAGGATCTGTTAATGAAGCATTTTCTATAATAGCTAAATACATACCATGTTTTGTAAAAGAACCACCACTTATGCCATCATTGTTCTTATATACCCATTTTTCTTTCTTTTTACCTTCATTAATAGGTGGATAAGTTAACTTACAAGTTTCTTGCTTCAAGGTTGAAGGTGCCATAACAATTATATCTTGGCTTATATAATCGAATAATTTTTTTCTTAACAAAGTTGAAAATGTAACCAAATCAATAATATCACCTGCATCCGAAGCATAAGAATACCCCTCAATCCCAATTCTTGTTGGTTGAGATTTATCTATATTTTTTTCAATATCAGAAATTATTTGATTTGTTATCTTATCATAATCCTTTAATTTAATTAATTCCCCGTCAGAATAGTTCTCATATGTCCTAAAATTAATAAAACTAAGTTCTAATTCACTTTCACACATTTTAAACCATTTTGTTAAACCACCCTTACTTAAAGTTGCTTTTTCTTCTCTACAATAATTAATTAATTTACCATTAACAGCAACCGCTGTTGATATAAGGCTTGGGTCAATTCCGATAATATTCATTAATTATATATCAAATAATTAGTTGTCTCATTTCTTTGTTTTTTGAAAAATTTAGCGTATATTTGTAAAAAAATAGAGAATGTACATAATAGTTAAACACATTAAAAAAGACGATGGCACTTGGGCTGATAATTCCCCAATAGTGGTGATTGATAATCACGAAGAAGTAATGGAATTCGAATATGAGGAAGATGCAAAGGTTATTCAGGCAATATTACAAAATAACTCAATTAGCGGACATAACACATATGTTATAAACAGAATCGGTAAATCCGAGAAATAAATTAGAAATGAAAATACAAGGACACGAAATAATATTCAAGACATTAGTTGGGAGTCATTCATATGGCACCAATATAGAAGGTAGTGATACCGACTATAAAGGCGTTTATATACAAGACCCTGCCGATGTTTATTATAACGGTTACAAGCAACAAATTGATGTTACTAAGGATGAGGTATATTTTGAAGTAGGAAGATTTCTTTCATTATGTACTTCGGGTAACCCAACTATGTTAGAAGTTTTATACGCACCAGAAGAATGTATCGTACACATATCTCCTATTTTTAGAGAGATTATGAAAATGCGTGATATATTTTTAACCAAATCACTAAGACATAGTTTTGGTGGATATGCTATCGAGCAGATAAGAAAAGCTGGCGGGCTTAACAAGAAAATGAATTGGGAGAAAGAAAAGGTTGATAAGAAAAGTGTTGAAGATATGTGTTATATCTACCCTCTTGACACTCCATTTGGTAACATTAATGATAATTTTATCAGTAAAGCCATTAAATTATCGAAATGGACAACTATAAACAACTTTGACAAGGAAGATTTGGCATTAGTTAATATAGAACATTTTAGAGATTCTTATCTTGTTTTTCATTCAATGACAAATCACAAATTCAAAGGAATAACATCCGGAGAATTAGCCAATGAAGTTACATTAAGTGATGTAGATGGTTCTGAAAAACCACTTGCAATATTATTCTTTCACAAGGATGCTTATTCAACAGCTTGTAAAGAATGGAGAGATTACGAAAACTGGTTAAAGGAAAGAAATGAACAACGATATGTAGATATTGAAGGACATGGACAGAAAATAGATGGTAAAAATATTCTTCACTGTATTAGAGTAATTGAAACAGCAATGGAAATACCTTTGCTTAAATCAATTAATGTAAAAAGAGAAAATGCGGATTTCTTAATTGAGATAAGAAAAGGAAAGCATGATTTGAAAAAATTATTGGCTAAATCTGAATCAGATTTGAAATTAATGGACGAAGCATTTATAAAATCCGATTTACCTGACAGAATAAGTGAAAAAGATAAGGAGATGCTTAAAGATTTAGCTTTTCGTATTAAGAGAGAATTTTACGAAACTTCTATGATAAGTGGCGGAATTGAATTATTTGACAAAAAAAATATGTTGCCATTTAGAAAAGGTAACACCAGAGTTTAAAATTAAAATTAATTGGAAATGAGAACATTTATATTAACGGACGAACAAGAAGCTAAATTTGATACTTGGCGAAAAGAAAAAGGTAAATTACCTGCAGCTGCAATAGGTGGCGCATTTACATTTTGTTTTACACCAACAAGTATAGGGCCAATGGTAGAGGCAGTATGTTTCGATGGTTCTAAAATAGATTTAACAGACGATTTATAAACAAAAGGCAAAAACATTATATAATATATAATAAATAAATTATGAAAAACAAGGCTAACATCAAATTCATTACTCAAGCTGATATTGTAAATATCGGAATGACTAACTATGTGTTATCACTTGGATAAATATTTTTATACCATAAATGTGAAAGCCTGTTAGTTACTCAAACTGACAGGCTTTTTCTATTTAATAAAATTAACAAAAAACAAACAAATGAAAAATTTAAAATTACACCGTAACTTCGGAATCGCAGCGCACATTGACGCAGGCAAAACAACAGCAACAGAAAGAATACTCTATTACACGGGCGAAACCCATAAAATAGGAGAAGTACATGATGGTGGCTCAGTAACCGACCACATGCCGCAAGAAAAAGCTCGTGGTATTACAATTACCGCCGCTACAATTGCGTGTACTTGGGATTTCCCAACTGTTCAAGGTGTAAAAACACCAGATAGTAAAAACTACACTTTCAATATAATTGATACTCCTGGTCACGTAGATTTCACCATTGAAGTTGAGCGTTCTATGCGTGTGTTAGATGGTTTGGTTGCTCTATTTTCAGCAGTTGATGGTGTTGAGCCGCAATCAGAAACAGTATGGCGACAAGCTAACCGTTATAATGTACCAAGAATTGGATTCGTCAATAAGATGGACAGAGTTGGTGCCGATTATTTGAATGTCGTTACACAAATAAGAGAAATGTTAGCTGCTAATCCAGTACCTATACAAATTCCAATCGGAGTTGATGATAGTTTTATTGGTGTAGTTGATTTGATAACTATGAAGGCGATTATATGGGATGAGGAAAATTATGGTTCTACTTATAAGGAAACTGAAATTCCTGCAGATATGCTTGTTGAGGCTAATCTATGGAGAAATAATTTATTAGAATCCGTATCATATTTTGATATTGATTTAATGAATAAATTTTTCGAAAATCCAGATAGCATTACAGAAAACGAAATACACGATGTAATCAGAAAGGCTACACTTAGTCTTGAAATTATACCAATGATGTGTGGTTCCGCTTATAAAAATAAGGGAGTGCAATCTGTATTAGATGCGGTGGTTAGATATTTACCTAGTCCTACTGATGTTGCCGATACAAAGGGAACTGATCCTGAATACAAAGAAGTAGTTGAGATTTCTCGTAAACCGGACAATGCTGAACCATTCTCTGCCTTAGCATTTAAGGTAATGAGTGATGAACATGCTGGTACTATTATTTATCTTAGATGTTATAGTGGTAAAATTTTATCTGGCACAAGTGTTATGAACATGAGAAGTGGCAAACGTGAAAGGATTAACCGTATTATGCAAATGCAAAGTAACAAGAGAAACAATCTCGAAATGATTGAGGCTGGTGATATTGTCGCAATAGCAGGTGCAAGGGATATAAGAACAGGTGATACTCTATGTGACGAGAAGAGTCCTATTATATTAGAAAGCATGTTTATACCCGAACCAGTTATATCTATTGCTATAGAACCAAAAACTATGGCAGAAGTTAATAACATGAGTATGGCGATTGCAAGGTTAGTACAAGAAGATCCTACTCTAAGAGTTAAAACTGATACTGATAGCGGACAGACTGTACTAAGTGGTATGGGTGAATTACATTTGGATGTTATTATTACTCGTATGAAAGATGATTTTGGTATTGAAGTGAATACAGGTGACCCACAGGTTGCATATAAAGAATGTTTTACGAAAACAATACAACATCGTGAAGTTTATAAGAAACAAACTGGTGGTCGTGGTAAATTCGCTGATATTGAATTTGAAATTGGACCTGCTGATGAAGAGTTCTTGTTATTAGACAAGGGTAGATTCCAGTTTGTTAATAACATTTCTGGTGGTTCTATTCCTAAAGAATTCATATCTTCTATCGAAAAGGGATTTGAGTCTTGTATGACTTCTGGTGTTATGAAAGGATTTGCACTCGATAATATGAAGATTAGAATATATGATGGTTCATTCCATGCAGTCGATTCTGATGCAATTTCATTTGAATTGTGTGCTAAAAGCGGATTTAGAGAAGCTGGTGAAAAGGCAAAGCCTATATTAATGGAACCTATTATGAAGATGGAGATTTATACACCAGATTTATATATGGGTGGTATAATGGGTGACTTGAATAAGAGAAGAGCAGCAACAGAAGGAATAGAAGAAAGAAGTGGACTTAAAGTTGTCAAGACAAAAGTACCATTAAGTGAACTATTCGGATATGTAACTGAACTTAGATCAATGTCCTCTGGACGTGGCTCAACTCACATGGAGTTTAGTCATTACATGCCAGTTCCTAAGAATATAGCAGATAAATTATCTGTTTAAGAAGTCTTGGTATGCAATTTTAATACCTTCAATAAATGAAACCTTGGGACTCCAACCCAAGGTTTTCATTTTTGAAACATCGAGTGATTTTTTTGGTGTGCCATTCATAGCGAGATTATTGTCAAAGACAATATTACCCTCAGGATAGATTACATCTTTAATTATATTAGCTAATTCGCTAATTGTCATATCCGAACCTGTGCCTATATTAATTATATCAGAAGAATTATAATTTTCCATTAAGAAAATACAGGCTTCAGCTAGGTCTGCGTTAAATAAAAATTCTCTTCTTGGAGTACCATCTCCCCAACAAATAACATCTTTTATTCCATTTACTTTGGCAGTATGTATTTTATAAATTAATCCAGGAATAACATGTGAATTCTCCGGATGATAGTTATCACCAACACCATATAAATTTGTCGGCATTACTGAAATAAAATTTGTATCATATTGCTGATTATATGCTTGACACATTTTAATTCCTGCTATTTTTGCTATTGCGTAAGCATCATTAGATGGCTCTAATAATCCGCTTAATAAGTATTCTTCTTTAATAGGTTGCTGACATAACTTTGGATAAATACAAGATGAACCTAAAAATAGTAATTTTTTAACATCTAACACATATGAACTGTGTATAATATTGGTTTGTATCATTATATTATCATATATAAATGATCCTTTTTGCTCTTTATTTGCTTTAATACCACCTACTTTAGCAGCAGCTAAAAATACATATTCAGGCTCATTTTCGCAAAACCAGGAATGTACCCTTTCTGAATTTCTCAAATCTAATTCATTTTTAGAAATTGTTATTAAATTTGTATAACCACTATTTATAAGTTTATTATAAATAGATGAGCCAACAAGCCCTTTATGTCCAGCGACAAATATTTTCGAATCTTTATTCATATCCTATTTTAGGCTCAATTTTTTATTTGTTGTTAAAATAAAAAGCCAACTTTAAGTTGGCTTTTAATTATTTTCCGAAGAAATCTCCTGCATCAATGTTATCTGAATCTGTGTAATCATCATCATCGTCAGCATCGCCAACAGCATCATTAAATTGTTTTTCAACTTCCTCAATTTCATCTATAGATTTGAATCTAAAATAGTCATTAACAATAGGTTCCATCTTTTTAAGAACATCTAATGTAAATATTTTTTCTGTGAATAAATTTTTTGTGGAAAAAGATTTATCTAAATGTGATACATACCATTTAATTCCACCCGGTATAAATGTCATTTCACCTGTTTTCTTATCAATATCCATTTTACCTTGTGCGATACCTATCTTTTCGAAATATTCTGGACGACAGAAAGCATCTAATCCAGTATATGGATTCATACCATCAGCAAATGATATATTAAATCTGATTTTCTTTGGTTTTGCTAATCTATTCTTTTGTGTTTTAAACAAAACAGAGATACCTGATTGACCTAAGTCCATATCATCTTCTTCACCTGTTTTTAATTTACTCTTAGATAAGAAACCTAATACACTTGCAGCATATATAAGTCCACTACCACCCTTACTAATTTCTTTAGGGAACATATCCTGTGTAAGATATGTGTGATTACAACATATCATTGGAATTTCCAAATAACCTAAGTCAGAACTTATACTTCTAAACATTGAATTCAATTGTTTAGCTCTAGTCATATCCTGCTTCATATCACCCTTCAATAAGTCTGTTTTCTCTTTATTAGATGACATCATACCTATTGAATCTAATACTAACAGAATCTTTGGTATTTCAACACCTGCTAATTTCTGCAACTTCAATTCTTCTATTAATTGTGATATTGTCATATTAATATCCTCAACTTTATTTGACCTTATTAATCTGAATTTTTCTAAATCTGAATCAATACCAAACTTGTGTACATCTTCTAAGTCTAAAGATCTTTCTGTATCAATATAGATTACAGAATATCCTGCTTTTTGTGCAGACTTACATATTGAATATGCTATAAATGATTTACCTGCACCTGATTCACCTAGTAAACCAGTTATTCTTGATGTTGCTATACCACCACCTAATAAACGTGCGGATAATGCGGCATCTAATATATAAACTCCAGTTGAAATAAATGTCTTTGCTTTAATTATTTTTTCGATTTCAATTGGAATAGTTTTTGCTATATTATCTAATATAGATCCTACTTTACTGAATTCAAATTTTTTCACTTCTTTGCTAGCTTTTGCCATAATTTTCGTTATATTTTATATTATTATATAACATATAGTATCTATTGTTTTGGAAATCACCTCATAAAAGGTATAAATAAAAAAATTAGCAAGGCTTATAATCTACCGCTTCCTCCGCTAGGAGGAGTAGAGGCACCTGTGTTAGATATATTCGGAATACGATTGTCTCCATTGCTCATATTAACAGGTGTTTTCTTAATTTCATCACCGCCAGTATCATTGGTCATTCGTTCAGGATTTTTTACAAAAAACTCAATTGCTTTATCCTCAACATCATCAAACATGGCATCTAAGCCATCTGCTGATATATCCTTTGGTACTTCGATGCCGAGAGCATCGAATATAACTTTAAATTGATTTGAGTGTAGAATAGTATCCACATATTTTTTAACCTCTTGTCTTAAAGCAGGATTATTGCTATGATCAAATGTCGCATCCTGACCCCTATCTTCATCGGTGATAAAATCTTCAAATAATTTAATGTATTTCATATCTCTATATATAAATATTATTTTTGTGAAATAAATTTTGCAATATCAACAAAATTGCTTAATTTTGATAATACAACGTAATTTTATGAAAAAAATAATATTAATTACCGCAGGTCCCACATATGAACATATAGATCCAGTTAGATTTATTGGAAATTATTCATCTGGCTATCAAGGTATTTGTTTGACAAAACAGGCATTAAAGGATGGCAATACAGTTATATTGGTTATAGGACCAACACATTTGGAAATACCTGAGGATATAAATTTGGTAGTAATCAAAGTTATATCTGCGGATGAAATGTACAACGCAACAGTAAAACATTTTCATATATGTGATGTGGCTATTTGTTCGGCTGCTGTGGCTGATTATAAACCAATGTCTATATCGAAGGAGAAAATAAAGAGAAATGGAGATAATTTGACAATCGAATTAGTTCCTAATAAAGATATAGCTAAAGAACTTGGTAGGCTAAAAACAGATAAACAGTTATTAATAGGATTTGCTTTAGAAACTAATGATTTTTTAGAAAATGCTATCAAAAAAATAGCAAACAAAAATCTTGATTATGTCATATTAAACGAAACATCTAAGGAAAATCCTGCTTTTATTTCTACTGAAAATAGGGTTACTATTGTGAATAAAAACGGTTCTCTGGAAAATTTACATAAAACTTCAAAAGAAAATATAGCAATAAAAATATTGGAA
>Ga0209777_10005993_pt1 | contig 13813 bp, 14 predicted proteins | sample FrelakmetHBP12HB_FD_187147 | JGI IMG/M metagenome (GOLD analysis project Ga0209777, IMG submission 187147) | Freshwater lake sediment microbial communities from the University of Notre Dame, USA, for methane emissions studies -HBP12 HB (SPAdes)... | ecosystem: Environmental > Aquatic >...
TATTGAAACTTTTGCGGGCAAAAGAAGGGTGTTTACTCCCGATGAAACGGTTGGATTTAATTTGCCTATGACGCTTGATACATCGCATATAAAAGATGATGAAAAGGTATGGAGCTTACTCAAAAATTATAAGGAAAACATATTAAATGTCCATCTTTCAGCTAGAGAGGGAAATAAACAGCATTTGCCAATCGACAGTTTTTGCAAAGAGATAGTAAGCTATCTTATTGAGAGCAAATGGAAAGGGAATGTGATATTGGAGTACATGTTCGAATTTCATGATCAGATGCCAAGAGATTTGAAGCTCTTGGAGGCGATGAGGAATACGTGAAATTAGGTTAGTGCATCAAAGGAAAAGGCACCAACTGGCGAAAGGTAAAACGTAGGTAAAGCGGGAATTCAATTATTTGATTAAAAATTAGCTTGACAATACAAGTTATAACTTGTATACTTTAAATGAGCTTAAAATGAATCCGGATAGGCTTAAAGATATTTACTATTTTGTTGATGAGAGGGGGAGTAGCCCGGTAAAAGAGTTTATTAAAGCTCTTTCTCTTGATGATCGCGCCAAAGTCTTTGCCTATATTGGAGAGCTTAAAAAGCAGGGTAATAACTTGCGTAGACCGCTGGTTGATTATTTAGGGCACGGGATCTACGAACTAAGGCCAAAGGCCAATAGAGTCTTTTATTTTTTCTTTCATAAAGATAACGTTGTGCTTGTTCATGCCATAAGAAAGAAGACGGATAAGGTACCTAAGAAAGATTTAGAATTATGCATAAAAAGGAAAGCTTTCGTAGAGGAGAGTATAAAGCTAGAGAAATTAGATTTATGAAAGGACCGCACAAATGAAAAAGATAAAACTGGAAAAGATTAATAGTCATCTGCAGGAAGAATTAAAAAATAAGAAGTTCAAGAAAGCCTATGAAGTTGAGGTTGCTAAAGTTGCCTTAGCTCAACGAATCGCAGAGCTTAGGGAAGAAAAACATTTGAATCAGGTGGATCTTGCTAAAAAGCTTGGGGTTTCTCAGCAGTTTATCTCCCAAATAGAGACTGGGCAAGAGAATAACCTGACACTTGATACATTATTGCGCCTGGCTACTACCTTAGGGAGAGGTCTAAAAATTTCATTCCCCAAGGCCTCTAGGGGGAGTTCTTCTTTACAAGTAGCTTAAGGAAGTTAAGATTTTGGAGAATTTTCTAGGGCTTGTTCTACGGCTTTAAGGACATCTTCTCCAGAAACAGGCTTTACGATGTAGTCGGAAATATTATACTTCGTGGTTTCTTGTTTTATTTGCGGGCTTTGGAAGGCGGTAATAAAGATTATTTTCGCGGCTTTGTCGAATTTCCGGATTTCTCCGGCTACTTCTAAGCCATTAAGCTTAGGCATTCTTATATCTAATATCACTAATTCAGGCTTAACTTCTTTGGCCTTATCTATTGCTTCCTTACCATCAAAAGCAGAGTAAACCTCGTATTCATTTCTTTCCAAAATATTCTTCAGTGAATCCTGCGTATCCTGCTCGTCTTCACAAATGAGGATTTTTTTCATGCCATTCACTCCTTTTATAATACCGGCGGAGAGCTGACGCATAAAGCCCGCGCCACGCCATTCCCGACATTCTTAATCTTATGGCGCTCTGAGCTCATCGAATATAAGCTATCTCCCTGTTCGCATCCCGACTTTTTTTCTAAGTGATGCACCTTACCATTAAGCCCTATTTCAATTTTACCCTCGAGAACTATGATGAATCTTTCTGCCTCTTTAATTGTTTCTTCCAAAAATTTCTCTTCATGCGGTTTCAGGGTGATAAAAGTAGGGAGCATTTTTTTAGAAAGAGGGATGCTGGTGAGGATCTCCAGAAAATTCTGGTAAAAATCTGATTTAGAATTACCTGAATGGAATTCAATAGGCTCATATTTTTCCTTTTCCAGGTATGCGTAAAATTCAGATAATTTTAAACCAAATACTCCTGCCAACTTTGTGTGGCATTTTACAGTCCCCGGCATTTTGCCGGCTTCAATTTTACTAAGAATCGCCTTATCCACGCCGGAGCGCCGCGCGAGCTCGGCTTGAGTCATATTTCCCCTTAGAAGTTTGAGTTTTTTACCTATTTCCATTTTATTCACCTCCCAATTAAAGTAGAGTAAATATAGCACCAAAATTTCAACTTGTCAAGTAAAAATTGTATTATTTTCAACGTTTATTTTTTCAATTTAGGAAATAAATTTAGGCGCATAAAAGCCTTATTATCATAACATATTGATAAAAAACAAGTTGGGTAAAATTAGTTGTCATGTAATATTTCAACACAGCGTTGAAATTTAGCATATTATATGTTATAATTACTATAGTAAAAGGCTATTTGATAGCTTGATTCAACCGATAAAGGCAAACTACTTGAAAGAGTAGGACGCAAAGCCTCAGGCCTAAGTTCCGATGATATCGGGATAAGGTAGCTGGGTTACCGAAGATGAAAACGAAAATAAGCATAATTATAATACTGGCCGCAGTTTTAACTACCTGCGCAGCTATAGCTCAAACCGTAAACCAGGATAATTCATACATGGTGATGGATAAAACCGGCAACAACGTATATCTGGCTTGGCAGACAGATAACGGTGCTATCTGGTTTAACAAATCTACTGATAAGGGAGTAAATTTTGACCAGGAAGTTCTGGTTAGCCAAGCCGTAAGCGGGACTAACCGAAATCCTGCGTTAGCAGTAGATGATTCCGGCAATATATATATTATTTGGGAAAATCAGAATTCCGCTAATAATTATGATTTGTATTTCGGCAGGATGTTTGTTAACACTACCACTTTTCAAATCGCTGTTATCCCCATAGATAATCACTTAGGCGCTTTATCCAATCAAAGCCAACCTTCTCTGGATGTTTATGGCAACGGCACAGCGGTCATCAGCTGGATTAATACCAATGGCGAGGATGGAGTCTATTATGCTAAATCAACTGACGCCGGCCAAAACCTCTGGCAGATTACAGCGGATCAGATTATCCGGGTCGATGATGGCATAGCGGAATTAGCGGAACATCCTTGCGTCAAGATAGATCCCAGTGGTGAAAATAAATACCTTGTTTGGGATGCGCTTAAGGATAGTAAAAGAGCAATCTACATTAACAAAATCGATAGTTTAGAAAACAGGGGTTTTGCCAGTGATATCCAAATTAATGACGCGGCAAGCAGTGATAATGCTACCAAGCCGTGGCTGGCGATACGCCCTGAATCAACAGAAGGGGATAATATCTTTGTGGTTTGGGAAAATGAAGCCTCTGCTGATACGGATATTGTCTTTGATAAGTCAACGGACGGGGCGGTATGGGGAAAGGATATACAGATTAATGATGACTCCGAGCCTGCGCAGCCACAAAAGGAACCGAGGTTGGCCGTGGACAGCGAAGGCGATATTTTTGCCGCTTGGAGTGACTTAAGAAACAATGACTGGGATATTTATTTTGCCAGTTCTATTGATAACGGCGCCACCTTTAAGACCAATATCATCGTCAATGGCGATACCGGCACGGCAAACCAGAATAAGCCGGCGTTATATTTAAGCCCGGATAACAAGCATTTCTGCATGACTTGGACTGATTATAGAAGCGGAGCCGGAGAAATTTTCTTTAACCGTAATTCTATTTTTGAGGATGAGAGCGCCTATAGCACGTTAGTGGATGAAAATATTGGCGCGATATTGACCGCGGACGGCTCCACAGCGGTGGAAAATACAGCAATAGTGATTCCGGGGAATGATTTGGAGGCGTTGACGAATATTACAATTACTCAGATAAAATGCCCTCCGCCGCTGCACACCAGCACTAAGTTATTGGATAAGGCAATTGATTTCGGGCCGGGAGGAACAACTTTTAAAGAACCGGTGACTATAAAAATGCCCTATACGCAGGCAGATTTGGATGCGGCCGGATTAACCGACCCTAGCAAATTGCAAATTTATTATTATAATTTAAAAACCTTGATCTGGGAAAAAGTCACTGATTCGTATGCGGATACGGTAAATCATTTAGTTTGCGCTAATGTGGCGCATTTTTCAATTTATGCTTTAGGATTTGAACCTGACAGCGGAAATAATCCTCCAAGCAACAATCCTGGGGGTGGTGGCGGCGGCGGGTGTTTTATTGCCACAGCAGCTTTTGGTTCTTACGACTATGTTGACGTAATAATATTAAGAGCATTCAGGGATAAATATCTGTTGACGAATGAGTGGGGAAGGGAATTTGTAAAATTCTATTATAGGCACAGCCCCCCAATCGCGCATTTCATAGAGAAAGATGAAGGTTTGAAGACTCTTGTGAGAATAGCATTAAAGCCGCTTGTATTTATCGCCAAGAAGCTGCTGGATTACTAAGGAGAGACAATGAGAAATAAGGCAACAATATTATTAAGTATACTGATAAGTGTGGCGATGCTGATTGAAGGCTGGGCATTCTTCTCCAAGCCGAAGATAATCATGGAATATAGGGACGGTTCTCTGGTGTCACTTTTGGATTCGACAATACGAGAACCGTCCCTTTTATCCGCCAAAGGGGACAGTTTCCCTCTGGTGAAAAGCGAAGCCGGGCAAAGGAAACTGTCCCCTTCGGAATCACTCTTGGACTTAGAGCTCCTAGGAACCGCAATCGGTAATATCAAAGACCCCATCGCCTTTATCAAGGATTTAAAATCCAATAAGCAGGGTATATACAAGCTGGGCAATGTGATTCAAGAAGCCAAGGTAGTGCGGATTGTAATGGGGGAGGTAACCTTGGACCTAAACGGTAGAAGGGAAACCTTAAAGCTAAGCAAGCGCGGGATGAGCTGGGCGGGAATGAACGCAGATGAAATCATCATCAGCAAGAATGGTCTCTTAAGTCAAACAGCTGAAATCTATAACTCCTTACGCAGCATTACGGTTAAGCCGCATTACGAAGCGCAAAAAGTAGTAGGGATGCAGGTCAACGGTATTCCGGAAAACAGCATCATCACTACAACCGGGATCAAAAATCAGGATATTGTAAAGTCAGTGAATAATCAAAAGATAGACAGTTACCAAAAAGCGCTTCAGGTATTCAGTAAAGTAAAAAATCAGCCTCAAGTAGAGGTAAGCTTATTAAGAGACGGCCAGCCTTTGAACTTATTATATCATATAGCTAACTAATTCTAGTGCGGAATAATCCTTTTAGATTTCGCCATTGCCCGCAGAAAACGCTTTCAAAAAACGCCATTTTAGCCTTGAAATGAAGCCATAATAAATGTTATATTCTATCATAAGGGTAAAATAATCCGAAAAGGCAAACTGAGGGAAACCTTAGGACGCAAAGCCACGGGCCTAAAGGTAAAAACCCAAGATTTTCCGACGTACTTACAACTAGATTAACTCCGTTAAGGGGTTTTAACTTAAGATAGCCGAGCTACCGAAGATTGAGTAGTTCGGTTTTTTATTTAAGGAGGTGTCTCTTGCAAACAAATAAGAGTGAAGAGGCGATTTCTAAAGGAAAACATTTTTTTTGGGTAGTTTTTTGTGACTTTTTAAAAGTTTTTCCGATTATTCTTTTTATATTGATTGCTCCGACTTTTGTATTAGCAGGGACTATAATGTGGTCAGGAAGGCAGTGGACACTAAGAAGTGGCGCGCACAATGGCGGGGGCCAGTACGATCCTGCTATGGTGGTACCTTACAGCGACGGCACACTGCATTTACACGTCAAGAATGTTTCACAGGTATGGCACTGCGCGGGACTTTATACGAATGACTCTCTAGGCTATGGTGTCTATGAGTGGGATATAGATTCCAGCGTGAACAGTGTTAACAGTGCCTACGGATTCGGTTTCTACACATACGGCGGGCCGTCTCCCGAATACGAGATTGATTATGCCGAGTTCGGACACTGGGGTAATATAGTGAATGGTACCAAAATAAAATTTACCATGCAGCCAATCTCTGGTGGCACTAATCAAATACCTCAAAGTTATTACTTCAATTATACAGGAAAAACTACACTAAGGGGAGTGTGGTCGCCAGGCAGCGTTTACTATGAGCTTCGCCAACGTGACAACAATGCAGTATTAGCAAACTGGACTTGCACCAAGTCGACGGTACCGACTCCGACTCCGCCATCCCCTATTTATATCGGGTATTCAGTTTGGGACGTTAATAATGTACCCAGTCAAGATTCCGAGATGATTATATCAGCTTTCAGATACAGTACTACTGTAAATAGACCTCCGGTGCTGAACGCAATAGGGAATAAAACAATAGCGGCAAATTCAACACTTACCTTTAATATTAGCGCTACGGATCCAGATGGCGGTACCTTAACCTATTCTTCTACAACTTTGCCTACCGGAGCAACCTTAAATAGTTCAAACGGAGCATTTGCTTGGTCGCCGACTTCTGCTCAATCAGGAAGTTATCCAGTAACATTCTCCGTAAGTGACGGCAAAGGTGGAAACGCTTCTGAAACAATTACCATTACCGTAACCAATACCATTAGCAATAGAGCACCGGTTTTAGCTGCTATTGGTAATAAATCGGTGAATGAAGGGACACAATTGCAATGGACGGTAACTGCTTCAGATCCGGATGGCGATACGGTTACGATTACCACATCGCCCTTACAAAGCTGGATGAGCTTTAATGGCACTACCTTTACTGCAGACCCCGGTTATACTAATAGCGGAAATTATAATGTCACTTTTACTGCTTCTGATGGAAGCCTAACTGCTAGCGAAACCATTACTATTTCGGTAGGCAATGTAAACAGGCCCCCGGAACTTGGGGTAATAGAGAATAAAACCGTAGTTCAGAATTCGCTGCTTACTTTCACCGTCACTGCCACTGATCCGGATAATGATAACTTAACATATTCAGCCAACAACTTACCTGCAGGTGCTTCTTTTAATTCTACGACAAGAGTATTCAGCTGGACGCCTACACTCGCCCAAGTCGGGTCTTACCAAGCAGTGCATTTTGAAGTAAGAGACGCAAGCTTAAGCGATAGTGAAGACATAACCATCAACGTAACTAATAGCAATACAGCACCGGTTTTAGCTGCTATTGGCGATAAAACAGTAAACGAAAATTCACTATTAACCTTTACTCTTAGCGCCACTGATCCGGACGGCGATACTTTAACCTATTCTTCTACCACTCTACCTAGCGGGGCAACACTGAATAGTTCAAGCGGGGCATTTGCCTGGACACCACCCGCTTCCACTTATGGAACTTACAGTGTTACTTTTAACGTAAGCGACGGAAAAGGCGGGACTGCTTCACAATCGATTAGGATTACGGTTATAGATAATGACGCCGATGTTGATTATGGCGCCGAAACAAAATATGGCGGCAATTGGATTGGCGGCTTAACTAACGCTACTCCTGCCAATGCCCCCAGTTATAGTAATATCATAAGCCGAAGTTCTGCAAATTATATTGTTTACACACCGACTCAGTTAACTAGCGCCTTAAGTAGCGCCACAACTGGACAGATTATCTATATAGGTAGCGACATTAACATGGGGGGTACAAGCATTACTATTCCTGCAGGCGTTACTTTAGCTAGCAACAGAGGTTCTGGCGGCTCGTATGGCGCGCATCTTGACGGTACTGCGTCTGTATTTATTAAATCTGCTACAGGAGGAAACGTCCGTATCACCGGACTTCGTATTGAAGGACCTTCTTCTTCAACTACTGCCAGCAGTGGATCAGCAATTATTTTACAAGGCCCAGGAAACGAAGTGGAGAATTGTGAGATTTATAATTGGCCAGCTCGGGGAGTTGAGGTGAGCGAGAACAGTGAGGGGCACGTTCACCATAATTATATCCATCACAACCGATCCAGTAGCGGTGGCTATGGAGTATCTGTGCTAAACGGCAACGCTTTGATTGAAGCTAATTATTTTGATTTCAACCGCCATTCCATTATGGGCCAACGCGGCAATCCTGACGGCACACTTTCAAGTTATTCACCCTTTTCTCGTTACACTTCGAACTTTGAGGCAAGATATAATATTGTTGGCCCTAACCAAGCCGAAGGCCTATTTGACTGCCATGGAGGAAACGATACGGCTTACGGGGGTATGGGTCCGTATCCTATTGGAGAGCCGAATTGTTTTGCCGGTGGCACCATAACAATTCACCACAATACATTTAACGGTGCAGGAACATACCGTGCTGTCGGTATTAGAGGATATCCACAAAACAGCGTTAAAGTATACAATAACTTGACAGCATGGAACTATTCGACAACGTTAATCTATTGCCAATATATAAACAATATAATAAACAAAACTAATACTCAGGAAACAACGACTTCGACATATTACAAAATGTCTGTTTCTAACAATAGTTATAACGGGTCTGTCAAATAACTAGCTGTGGACGCAACGCCACCGGTTTAGAGGAGAAAAGATGAGAGATAAAAAAGCGATATTATTAATTTTACTGGTAAGTACGGCGATAATAATCGAAGGTATGGCATTCTTTTTTAAACCGAAAATAACTATGAAATACGGGGACGGTTCTCCCCTTGTTAAAGCCGAAAGCGAGCTAGTACAACCGTCCCTTTAAGAGACGGCCAGCCCCCAAACTTATCCTGCCATATAGCTAATCAATTTTCCCCGCCCTTTGGATAAAATTTTGCTTGACAGTTCCAAAAAACTATGTAAAATGGAAGTATGTATTCCAGATTAATAGAACCTCCAAAAGATAAAAGTTTCTTCTTGTTTGGGCCTCGCGGAACAGGAAAAACTACTTGGGTTAAATCAAAATTTAAAGGCGCGCTCTATTTAGACCTTTTGGAAGCAGGGCTTTTCAATGACCTTCTGGCAAATCCCCAAAGATTAGAGAACCTCATACCAAATAATTTTAAAGATTGGATTATTATAGATGAGGTCCAGAGGATTCCTGAGTTACTGAATGAAGTTCACCGTCTTATCGAAAAATACGGGTATAGGTTTATTTTAACCGGTTCAAGTCCAAGAAAGATAAGAAGAAGAGGGGTAAATTTACTGGCAGGCCGCGCATTAGGTTATAATCTTTATCCGCTCACAGCCGCAGAGCTTGGAGAGGATTTCAAACTTAGTCATTCTTTGGCTTATGGCCAGCTTCCCAGTGTTTATATTGAAGCTGATCCTAAAAGTTATCTGGAAAGCTATGTAAAGACATACCTTGAGGAGGAAGTTCGGCAAGAGGGGCTGACGAGAAATTTAGGAGCGTTTTCCAGATTTTTAGAAGCGGCGAGTTTCTCGCAAGGGGCTGTTTTAAATATTTCTTCCGTAGCACGTGAATGCAGCGTTGAGAGAAAAATAGTAGAGAATTATTTTACGATATTAGAAGACCTGCTTATAGCTTATAGGATACCTATTTTTGCCAAAAGGGCTAAAAGGCGATTGCTTGCTCATCCTAAATTTTACTTTTTTGATGTTGGCCTTTATCGCACATTACGCCCAATAGGCCCTCTTGATATGCCGGAAGAGACCGGCGGCCATGCCTTTGAAACGCTTTTTCTGCAGGAACTATGCGCTATAAATTCCTATTTGAAGCTAGGCTATAATTTATCTTACTGGAGGACGTCTAACAATATTGAGATAGACTTTGTTTTATATGGAAACAGAGGCATTAGGGCTTTTGAAGTTAAACGGACTGGAAAAGTTTCTAGTTCAATGACAAAAGGATTAAAGGCGTTCCTAAAGGATTATCCTGAAGCTAAAGCTTATTTTATTTATGGGGGAGAACGCCGTCTTCGGGAAGGCAATATAGAAATCTTACCCATTAAAGATACACTTAAGGAACTATCATCAATTTTGTCTTAAGTAGAGGGATTTATGAAAATAATAGCGGAAAAGTTAACCCTTAATGAACTTAAAGAGTTGGCTGCTAATATGCGTAATAAAATTATTGAAATTGTTGCCAAAAGGATTCAAAGATGAGTTATCAGCATAAAGAGCTTGCGACAGGACGCTGGGGTAAATTATCTTTCTTCGAGCAAATGGCAAATATCGGAAGCGAAGTGGAACGCGCTCTTAACTGGCGAGTGAAGAATAATGCCGATTATGCTCAAAAGGCTTTTGAGCGGGCTCTCGAGTTGATAGATCTAACCTTAGAAAATACTAGGAATTATCCACATCTTAAAGAAATCACCCGTATGAGAGAAGCCGTTGTAGATTATTTCTTCGGGACAAACCAATTCATGTCTACAGAGGCTTCGTGGAGAAAATATTTTTTATGTTTTACCTATGCCGCGCGTAAAAATTTATGAAAATCTGTAGTATATATATAACAGATAATTTTATCAGATTTGGCCAGGCCGCAAGCGATAAGGGAAAACAAGGCGCTGCTTTCCAGCGGCAAATCGATATCTCCTCATTAAAAGAAGAGGAGATCCCCGCCTCTTTAAAAAATTTCCTAAAGCAAAATAAGATTATTCCTGATTATCTTATCCTGGGCATTCCCCGCACGCAGGTAAGCATTAAATTTTTGGCTTTCCCTGCCAGTGATGACCGTGAAATCAAACAAATGGTGGAATATGAATTCAATAACCTCTTTCCCTACAAACAGGAAGAGCTGGTTTTTGACCATACCGTAATCCATAAAGATGCTAATGGCTATTCTGAAGTAATGCTTATCGCTGCCCAAAGAGAGACAATCGCGAAACAGATTTCACTGCTTAAAAAAGCCGGGCTGGTGCCGGATAGAATTGATTTAAGCACGGTTTCCCTGTGTAACCAATTTTCTAAATTGGCGAAGGCGAGCGCGAATTATTTGTTAGTGCACTGCGATGATAATTTCGCGGAGATGATCCATATCAGCGGGCAAAGAGTGAATTTTAGCCGGGGTGTGACTTTTTCATATCAGGAAGGCAATGAAAATATCATTAAGGCGATAGATTTTACAGCCGCCATCCTTAAAGATAAGGGCTTGTCTATTGATCAGATTATCCTTTGTGGAGAAGGCTTAAACTTAGAAAGTTTTGCTTTAAAACTCGAAGAAAAGTCAGGTTATAAAGTCCAAATTGATAATACTCTGGGAGTAACTAGGGGATTCCTGGAAAAAAGGAACGGCGAATCCTTAAAGATAAATCTCCTGCCACAGGAATTTAAAATGCATAAGGTAAAGAAAGGCAAGAGGAGGGCGTTTATTTATTTTGCGGTGCTGGCGCTTTTAAATTTATCCTTGTTTGCTAATTTTGTATTCTTAAAGATGCGGGTAAGAGAGGAATATTTATATTTGCTGAATTCCGAAATAAAAAAAATTGACGCAGATGCTTCTGTATTAGAGAGGAGAATGGTAAAAACAGGGATTATCCAAGGCTATCTTAATTCCGGGAGGTTAAAATTAGCATTGTTATCCGAATTATACCAGCTTGCTCCGGAAGGGCTATATCTTACATCTTTAGATATTTCCGGACAAAAACCCCGGGGGGTAATGATTTTAACCGGACAGGCAAAGGATAGAGAAACAGTATTACAATTTGCCAACACCTTAAAGAATTCCGCCTTGATTATAAAAACGGATGTCAGCGATATTTCAAAGAAAAAATCGGCGCTAGAGCAAATGGTAGACTTCCAAATCCGTTCAACCTTTTAGGCTGAGGTAATTATAAGACTTAGAAAATGAAAATTAAAAAACGAAAATTGATTTTACTTGCAACGTGCGCTATAATAATAGCTGTTTTTTTAGCGCAAAATATCGTCCAGAAAGTTTTTTTAAGATTCGCCGGTTTAGAAAAAGAGATTGCACTAAACGAAAAAAAACTTGCGCAGTTGAGCTCAATATTAAAATACTCCCAAGAGATAAACTCAGCATACGAGAATGTCTTTGCCGGCTATAAAAAAATAGCTGATTCTGATAGTTTACTGCGGGAAATAGAAGGTATCGCAAATAGAACAAATTTAAATATCCTTAATATCAAGCCTAGTGTCACTAAAGAGGAGGATTTATTAAATTCCTATGCCATAAGAATCACGGCTCAGGATGAAATATTATCTGTGGCAAGGTTTTTAAATAGTTTGACCGAAGAGTTAAAAAGCGTAGGGGTGGAGCGCATTCAGATAAATACAGAGAATAAAAACGAGTTGCCTAAAGTAACCCTGTTGATTAATGCGGCGGTATTCAAGGATTAATAATAGTTCGTAGAACCATGAAAATAAACAAAGATAATATATACGTAATTATACCAAAACTGAATATACTTTTGACGCTTAGCGCGGTTATTCTGATTGCTTTTCTTTCCTTTAAGATACTTAGGCCCAATCAGGTAATTTCTTTTGATGCTAAAAATTTTAAAATCAAACCATTTGTATTCACAAATAATGAATCTGCAATATTAAAGGGCGCTGCTGCCTTTGATGAAGGGGTATTTACCAAACAATTATTCAGCCAATCAATTAAAAAGAAAACGGGAAAAGAAAAACAGGAATTTTTGCTTTTAGGGGTTTCGGTGGGGCAAAAAAAATTAGCGGTGATCAAGGATACAAGAGAAAATAAAGATTACTATTGCGCAGAAGGTGATATAATAGTAGGGTTAAGGGTCAAACAAATTTTTAAAGACAGGGTCATCCTTGAATCAGGCAGCAAGACAATAGAAATAAGCCAATGAAAAAAACTATCATTTTTTACAGTTTAATTATCTCTCTACTAGTTCCCGGCTGGATTGGCAACCCGAAAACTATTGCCGAGGAACAGCTGGAAAAGAACATTACCCTCGATGTCAAAGAGATGGAGATAACTGACGTTTTAAGAATGATTGCTGACCAGAGCGGGATGAACATTATCGCTTCTAAGAATGTTAAGGGGCTGGTGACAATTAACCTGCAGAATATTCCGGTAGAAAAAGCGCTTGAAGCCATTCTAAAAGTAAACGGCTGCGGGTACGTCAAAGAAGATAATATTATCCAGGTATATACCTTCCCAGAATTAAACCAGAAGGAAGAATTCTCCCCACTTATTACCCACGTATACCGCTTAGAATTTATTAAAGCACTGGATTTAAAATCGGCGCTAGAATCACTAAAATCCAGCAGGGGCAAAATTGAAGTAGAGCCTAAAACCAATACCATTGTGGTTACTGATACCAAAGAAAGTGTCCGCTCGATTGAAGAAGCAATTAAAGAAATGGATAAGAAATTAGAAACTAAAATTTATAGGCTAAATTACGCTAAACCGCAAGAACTACAGAAAAATCTTCTTGGAATAATCCCCACAACAGAAGGAGATGTGCTGGTAGATGAACGCACTAACAGCCTGATCATTACCGCCTCGCCTTTATTATTAAGCAAAATGGATGCTTTAATCAACAACTGGGACAGGCAAATGCCTCAGGTCGTCATTGAAGCTAAAATAATGCAGATCACTCTGGGGAAGAATAAATTATTCGGCGTGGATTGGCAATATTTGAATCCACAGAAACATAGTATAACTGTCGGAACAGGGACATCAGGTTTTCCTCTGCCTACAGGAGTAACGTCTTTCGATACTTTTAAGATTGGAGTCTTAAGCAGCGATGACTATACCGCTACTATTCACGCTTTAGAAGGCTCCAGCGACGTGAATCTTATCTCCAGCCCCAGCATTGTTGCTTTAGATAATACAGAGGCAAAAATATTAATTGGTTCCAGCGAACCTTATACGGTAGTCCATTATAACGAAAACGGAATTATGACCGTTTCGGAAATCAAATTTGTAGACGTAGGCATAAAATTAACCGTTACTCCTAAAATTACGGAAGATGGCTTTATCACCCTGAACATCCATCCGGAAGTAAGTTCTCCCCGCGTAGGCACAGCAGTTGCGGCTATAG
>Ga0209777_10005994_pt1 | contig 13812 bp, 8 predicted proteins | sample FrelakmetHBP12HB_FD_187147 | JGI IMG/M metagenome (GOLD analysis project Ga0209777, IMG submission 187147) | Freshwater lake sediment microbial communities from the University of Notre Dame, USA, for methane emissions studies -HBP12 HB (SPAdes)... | ecosystem: Environmental > Aquatic >...
CACTCAGTGGTTTTTCTTTTGTGAAAGTTGCAACGCCGCTGTAGCCTTTACTCTCTTGCGGGTAGTCCCAATATGCATGGTAGCCCTTTGGTTCGAGCAGGTCTTTATCGAGCTGTTCCGGGTGTGCTTTGGTCTCTTGCAGGCAGAGAATATCAGGGGACTCTCTATAAAGCCATTCCAGGAAGCCTTTCCCCTTTACCGCTCTGATCCCATTGACGTTCCAGCATAGGATTTTCAACTCTCTCATGTTACGTCTTTTATAATCAATGTTCACTGTGCATATATAGTACCACAGGTCGAAATCTAATTAATAGTGGCATGCGTTCGTACATAGCTTATAGGGGCGAGGTCACCTCGCCCCTACATGATTCTACCACTGCTCGCTGCTGATGTCATCATCAGCAGCCCTCAGAGAAGACAGGTTATTTGTGGGATGCTATCATCCCACAAGAAGCAGAATGGGTGAGTTGAGAAGCTTGGGGGGAAAATAATGGTGGGCCCGGCAGGATTCGAACCTACGACCAATCGGTTATGAGCCGACCGCTCTGCCACTGAGCTACGAGCCCACTCTCTCCAGGATTGTTGCTGCTCCCTGCCCCATCCCCACGCACATCGTTGCCAGACCGTATCTCGCCTTGCGGCGCGCCATCTCGTGGGTCAGCGTGGTAAGCAGCCTGGCCCCACTGCACCCCATGGGATGACCCAAGGCGACCGCCCCGCCGTTGGGATTTACCTTGCCCTCGTCGATCCCCAGTTCCCGAATGGCGACCATAGCCACTACAGCGAAGGCTTCGTTTATCTCCGCCACATCTATATCAGCTATGGTCAGCCGCGCTCTATCCAGAGCTTTACTTGTTGCCGGGATGATGCCCAGTCCCATCAGCTTGGGATCGACCCCGACTACAGCCATGGATAGCACCTTTATCTTGGGCTTCAGGCCCATTTCTTTTGCTTTCTCCCTCGACGTGAGCATTATCGCCGCTGCGCCATCGCTTGCTGCCGAGGCGGTTGCCACCGTGATAGTGCCGCCTGGACGGGTAATGGGCTCCAGCGCTGCCATGATATCGAGAGAGGTATAAGACCTCGGGTTCTGGTCTTTATCTATCAGCTTCTTGCCGCCGTTTTCTAAAGGTACTTCCACCGGGACTATCTCGTCTCTGAACCTGCCCTGTTCTTGAGCAGCTATCGCCTTCTGATGGCTCCTCAGAGCGTACTTTTCTTGCTCCTCCCGGCTTACATTATACATCTCTGCCAGGTTCTCGGCAGTCAAGCCCATTGAGGAGGAGCTGCGGTCGACGAACTCGAACCGCTTTGGATTTAGTTCTGCCCCAGCCCCTTCGGGGAGATGGGTCATACTTTCGATTCCGCCAGCGATAAACACATCGCCATAGCCTGCCATTATTGCCTGAGCAACGCTATGGACTGCCGTCATGCCTGAGGCGCACTGGCGATTTATAGTCTGAGCAGCTACCCCGAAAGGCAAACCAGCCATAATTGCGATGTACCGGGCTATATTCATCGCCTGCTCGCCGCTCTGGGTGGCGCAGCCCAGAATAACATCCTCGATTTGCCCGGCGTCTACCTTCGTTCGCCTCAGCAATTCCCGGATTACGATAACGCCGAGCTCATCGGAACGGATATCCTTGAGCCACCCTTTCTCGGGGTGCGCCCTCGCTATAGGAGTCCGCACCGCATCTACTATTACCGCCTCTCGCATCCCGTTTTCCCGATATCCGTCCCCGTTCAAATTTTTTTAGTAAAGCTATTTTAACCTAGGAAGTCCTTACTCGCAAGTGGCTTAGTATTGCTTAGGTACAGCGGGTTGGAGGGAGAAGGAAATTTGCTATCTTACGGTTGATTGCCTGGCTAGCTTTCTGTAATACTCTGCGGCCTGTGCTATTCCTTCTCTGAGAGATAGCTTGGGGCTCCAGCCGAGCTCCTTTCGGGCTTTGGTGCAGTCAAGAGCGATGCGATAAACCTCACCCTTACGAACAGGGGCGTATATAGGAGTGCCTTTGTAACCCAGCACGCTGGCCAGGGTATCGAAAATCTCCTGGTCTTTCGTTTCAGTCCCCGTCCCGATGTTACAGATGGTGTTCTTCCCGTGGTCGAGGGCGATAATGTTAGCTGCCACTATGTCGGATACGTGCGTGTAATCTCTGGTTTTATCTCCAGGGCCGAATATGGTGGGTCGTTTCCCGGTGAGCATCTGGATGGCGAAGATGGCTACCACGCCTGCTTCCCCGTATGGATTCTGCCTCTGGCCGTAGACATTAGAGTACCTTAAAGCCACGTACTCAAGCCCATGGATTATGCTGTAGAGATGTAGATAGTGCTCCACGGTGTGCTTCGATACACCGTACTGCGAGATGGGATTTATTGGATGATTCTCGTCGGCAGGCAGGTATTGTGGGTCACCATAAATTGCCCCACCTGTTGAGGCGTAGACTACCCTCTTGACACCAAAGCGAACGCAGTTGGAGATGAGATTCAGACTGCCCAGTATATTAGCTTCAGCATCGGCTATGGGGTCTTCGCCCGATTTACGTACATCTATTTGGGCTGCGTGATGACTCACAATCTGTGGCTTCTCGCGCTCGAAGATTTCAGATAACTTCTTATCGCGGATATCTATCTCGTAGAACTTGGCTTTAGGGTTTAGATTTTTCCTTAAGCCGCTGTAGAGATTATCTACTACCACCACATCATGCCCTATACCAATCAAGGCATCCACCAGGTTAGAGCCGATAAATCCTGCGCCTCCGGTAACCAGAATCTTCAAATTTATCTCCTCTTTTCTGCTTGTTACTCTACGGTGACGCTCTTGGCAAGGTTTCGTGGGGTATCTATGGGGCAACCTCTCTCTTTGGCAGTGTAATAGGCCAGCAGTTGCAGGGCGACCGCATTGACCACCGGCGAAAATACAGGGTCAACCCTGGGGACTCTGATCACCAAGTCAACATATTTATCAATCTCGTCGTCGCCTGCCTGGGCGATGGCTAGTACCGGCGATTCCCGGGCCTTTATCTCTTTTATGTTCGCCAAAAGGATCTCATAAGTATTGTCCCTGGCAGCCAGGGCAACTACTGGTGTATTTGGCGTAAGCAGGGCGAAGGGGCCATGCTTCAGCTCTCCCGCCGGGTAGCCCTCAGCATGGATATATGAGATCTCTTTCAGCTTTAGTGCCCCTTCAAGAGCTATGGGGAAGTTGATTCCTCTGCCGACGAAGAATACATTTTCGTACCTTGCCAGGTATCTGGCTTGCTCAGCGATTGCCTCTTCCCTATCGAGTAGCTCCTGTACTTTGTCCGGCAATTGCCTCAGTTCAGAAATCATGCCTGCTCTGGAGCGGACGCCTACCGATGCCCAGGCTAAAGCCAACAGGTACAGCATTATAAGCTGAGCGATGAAGCTCTTAGTCGCAGCCACGCATATCTCGGGCCCTGCTGTTATGTAAAGCGTTTCATCGGCAATGCGCGTGGCGGTGCTCCCGACTACGTTGGTAATCACCAGTGTGCGACAGCCAGACTCCTTTGCCTTTTTTAGTGCCTTCAAGCTATCTGCGGTCTCTCCTGATTGAGTAATGGCTATGACCCATGTTTTGCCCAATACGGTGTCAGAGTAATTGAACTCTGAGGCTATCTCCACCCTGACCGGTATCTGGGACAGACTCTGAATCACATGCTGCCCCACCAGGGAAGCATAGTAGGAGGTGCCGCAAGCCACAATGAGGATATCGCTAAGGCTGGCATCCTTTTCTATACCCAGATTTACCACCGGCTCAAGCGCTGAGATATACCCTTTGTAGGTATTTCGGATAACCCTGGGCTGTTCATGGATCTCTTTAATCATGAAGTGCTCATGCCCCGCTTTTTGGGCTTCTTCCATACTCCAGGGTATCCTATGTTCGGCCCTTTCCACCTGTTTCCCGTTGCTCATGCACCTGATGGCATTCTCGGTGATGACGCCGATATCCCCATCTTCGAGGTAGATTACCCTGTCTGTGTAGTCCAACACTGCGGGAACATCCGAGGCTACAATATATTCTTTATCACCTACGCCCAAAATCAGAGGGCTCTCGTTCCTGGCTACTACGAGTCCACGCCAGTCGACATGCATGGCGACGAAGGCGTATGACCCTGTTAGGTCGGCTATAGCTCTCGATACAGCCTGCTCCAGATTCCCCTGATAGTATTTCTCGATGAGGTGGGGTATTACCTCAGTATCCGTATCGGAGCGAAAGGCATGGCCTTCCTTGGTCAGTTGCTCTCTCAATTGCTGGAAATTCTCGATCACGCCGTTGTGGACGACAGCGATCTTTCCGCTGCAGTCTGTATGAGGGTGTGCATTTATTTGTGAGGGCTTGCCGTGGGTAGCCCATCTGGTATGTCCGATGCCGGTGTGGCTGCTGTTGGGACGCAATGATTTTTCCAGGGAATCAATTCGAACTGCGTCCTTGTAGATTTCCAGGTTTTCCCCGAGCAAAGCAATGCCGCAGGAATCATATCCCCGATACTCCAGTCTCTTCAAACAATTGACCAGGACCGGTTGGGCTTCTCTCTTCCCTACGTAGCCAACGATTCCGCACATGATTACATCACTAAGCTTTCGTCAGGGATACTTTGCTCAAGCACTTTCAGCGCCTTCACCCGGCAACGATTGCCCATGATGACACCGGGGGCGGTCACTACGCTGTCCCCGACGCTGCAGTGCTCTCCTAACATCGCACCGATGTTTACTTGATTATATTCGCCCTCGACCTTTATGTCGGCTTCGCCGCTTTGAGTGACGAAATGCCCCTTGAGCCGGCATCCCCTGTCGATTATCGAGTCCTGAATCGTGGAACTGGGGCCAATCTCCACTCCATCTGCTATCATGCTGTTATCGATGACTGTGAAAGGTAGAATGCAAACGTTGTCTCCCAGACTGGTAGAGGGCAGGATACACACGCTCGGGCCTATTTCGCAGTTCTCTCCAATGATGGCTGGCCCTACGATATAGGAATTAGACCTTATAGTAGTGCCTTTTCCTATTGATACCAGGCCCTTTACGCTAGCGCCCCTTTCAATAATGCCTCCGACGGCGGGAGATATCTTAGCCAGAGCCAGATCGTTTAGCTTCAATATGTCCCAGGGATAGACCACATCGAGCCAAGCGCCAGCCGCCTCGCAGGTCTTTATCTTGTGGCCCTGGTTTATCATGTTGCGGATGACGGATGGCAGGTCTGTTTCCTGTCCGATTGAGTCGAAGATATCGCCGGTGAAGGCATAGACGCCGGTATTTACCAGATGGCTCACGAACTCCTTCGGCTTCTCCACGATGGAGGTCACTATACCATTTTGGGCTTCGATCACGCCATACTTGGATATGTTCTCCTGCTCTTTTACCAGGATGGCATATGGTTTCTCCTGGACTAATTTAGCGATGGTGGCGGGCTCTATGATGTTGTCTCCGGACAAGACCAGGAAATTGCCCTTAACCTTTCCTTTCATGAGCTTCAGGGCATGGGCGGTGCCGAGCTGCTGCTTTTGCTCCACATATTCTATCTCTACATCGAACTGTTCCCCGGAGCCGAAATAGTCTATAACCTGGTCCTTTCTGTAGCCCACCACAATAACTATCTTGCGAATGCCGTTCTGGGCGACTGCCTCGATTACGTAGCGCAGGATAGGCTTGTTGGCGATGGGGATCATGACCTTAGGCTTTGAGGCGGTGAATGGCCTCAGCCTCTGGCCCTCTCCGGCGGCGAGGATGATAGCCTGTTCTATTCTTTCCACATCAACCCCCTCTGGTTCATAATGTCGTTGCGGGGCCTTCTTGAGAAGGCCGAAGCAATCTCACCGTCCCCCTTCATACCTACGAGCACGCGGAGATTGCTTCGCTGCGCTCGCAATGACATGTTGAATATTCGAGCACGCGGAGATTGCTTCGCTGCGCTCACAATGACATGTTAAATATTCGAGCACGCGGAGATTGCTTCGCTGCGCTCGCAATGACATGTTGAATATTTGGGGGACACCCCCAAACCCCCTGTTAAAATATCTGGGAACCGGGCAGCACCACACCACTGACCATGGCTCCAGGGCCTATGAAGGTATGGTCGCCAATTAGGCTGCCCACGTTGATACTGGCGTTGATGCCGGTTTGAACACCGTCTCCGATGATAGCGCCAAACTTGCGCCTCATGGTGTCGATATTTCCTGCGGTGATTTCTTTCTTATCCAGCCTCAGGTTGGCAATCTTGGTGCCAGCGCCGAGGTTGCACTCCTCCCCTATTATGCTATCACCTATATAGTTGTGGTGGGGTATTTTGCTGCCCTGCATGACAATCGAGTTCTTGACCTCCACCGCGCCGCCTATATGGCAGTTGTCGCCGATGGCAGTGCTGGGGCGGATGTAGCAATTGGGGCCTATATCGCAGTTATCCCCGATTATCACAGGCCCCTGAATATATGAGTTTGCCCGAACAGTAGTGCCTTTACCTAGGGAAACCCTTCCTTTTAAGACTGCGTTCTCTTCGACTATCCCCAGTCTTTGTTCCTCTATCCCCGCCATGAGCGATTCGTTTGCTGTCAACAAGTCCCAAGGATAACTCAGATTAAGCCACTGGTCAATTTTGACCCATGAGATGGGATTGTCTTCGCCCAGCAGGATTTGCAGGGAATCGGTCAGTTCGTACTCCCCTCTGGGCGATTTCTCAGTCCTGGCTATGGCAGGGAATATCTCCGGTGTAAGCAGATATACACCAGCGTTGACCAGATTCGTAGGAGGATTTTCCACCTTCTCGTGGATTGCCTTTATCTTATTGCCGACCACTTCCACCACGCCGAGGTCTTTAGTGTCTTTCACCTCGATCAGGCTTAAGGTGACATTATGCTTTGCCATTATCTTCTCTATATCCTCTGCCTTGAGCAGGACATCGCCGTTTGCCAGCAGGAACTTATCTTTGATGAACCCCTCTACCATCTTCACGGCGTGGGCGGTGCCGAGCTGTTTCCTCTGGGTGACATAGTCAATGCTCACACCCCATCTGGTGCCGTCTCCGAAGTGCTGCCGTATGGTTTCGCCGTGGTAGCCCGCTACGATGGTAAACTCTTTGACCCCAGCCTTCTTCAGCTCTATGAGCAGGTGCTCCAGTATCGGCTTGTTGGCAAGGGGCAGCATCACCTTGGGCCTGGCATAAGTCAGGGGCCTCATTCTGTTCCCTTCGCCTGCTGCCAGGATTACTGCTTTCATGTAAATAATTCCCCCAGAAATATTTAAGTTTGCCCTGAGCTACGGGTAGGTCGGAGCAGATGCTCCAGACTACCCCCAAGTAAAGGCCCGTTCATGGTTCGACAGGCTCACCACGAACGGCATCTCGAATTACTTTAAGACCAAAATTGTAAAGCTCTCTGGCTCTTGCTTCGTTTTTAGCCTCGGCGGTTATCCTGATCTTGGGCTCAGTGCCCGACGGCCTTATCAGAAGCCAGCCGTCGCTGAAGGCGAGCCTGAGTCCGTCTACTGTGGTCAATTGCCCCGCTTCTGCTCTCAATAGCTTCTCTATTATCCTCATCGCAGCTTTGTCTCCAGGGATACCGCCTCTCAAAACCGGATAGGATGGTATCTGGTCGACCAGAGAGGATAACGGGTGCTCGCTGGCTATCTGGACGATTTTAGCAGCAGCGTAGATGCCATCGGGACATAGAGAGACTCGCGGGAATATGAAGCATCCCGAAGGCTCCGCTCCGAACTCTTCGGGACCCTTCCCGGCTTTGCCGCGAAGCTCATCGGAGACAAAGGCATCGCCCACCCTGGTCCTGATAACCTCGAACCCCAGCTCATCTATCAGCATCGAGGCGTCTATTGTGGTCACTACTCTCTTAACTTTGAGCTGGCGTGCGAAGATGGCTATAAGTTTGTCCCCGGGGACAAATCTCCCTTTATCGTCAACAATCGCCAGTCTATCCGCATCGCCGTCGTGAGCGATGCCGAGACTGGCCCTTTCACTATTAACAGCCCGCATCAAATCTCCCAGGTTCTCAGGCAGAGGCTCGATTTCCCTGGGGAAACGGCCGCTGGGCTGGCAGTTCAAGGTCACCACATCGCAGCCCAGCCTGGTCAGCAGGTGCGGGGTGATGACGGATGCCGCCCCACCCCCGCAGTCTACCACTACCTTAATCCTTAATTTACCGGGGAAATCAGCGAGAATGCGCTCTGTATGCTTCTCCACCGCCCCGGGATAGGCTGTGCACTTCGCCATCTTCTCCCAGGATGCCAGCTTAAAGGATTTGGTGGATAGCGTTCTCTCCACCTTGTCCCTTTGGGCAGAGTCGAAGGCGGAGCCATCGGGATTTATCAGCTTGATGCCGTTGTACTGCGGCGGGTTATGAGAGGCGGTGATCATCGCACCGACCTCAAAATTACCAGTGGCATAGGCAAGCGTTGGTGTAGGCACTACCCCCGCATCGGAGGCAGAGGCGCCGGCGGAGAGCAACCCGGAGAGAAACGCGTATTTCATGGCGTCGCTGGAGGTTCTGGTGTCGCAGCCTATTACTGCGGAGGAGCACGAGTTACCCACAGCCAGCCCTATCTCTAACATGAACTGGAGGAACTCCTTGTCCACTACATCTCTTATGCCTGAGGAACCGAAGAGTTTCATAATTTCCTTGGTCGACCCTCTGATTAGTTGGTGTCATTGCGAGTCCTTCCTTAGAAGGACGAAGCAATCTCATCGTCTTCTGCTTTTCCTAACCTTGGGATTGCTTCGTCGTCCTTCCTAAGAAGAAGGACTCCTCGCAATGACATATTAACTATTTCTTGGGGGACACCCCCATACCCCAGGCAGTCCTTTGACGTAACCCAAACTAAAGCGGAGGGGGTGGGATTCGAACCCACGGTCCCGGTGACCCGAGACAGCGGTTTTCAAGACCGCCACCTTAAACCGCTCGGACACCCCTCCATAGGTTCGGATTCTATCATAATAATATGTGAAAGTCCAAGCAAGGGGCTTAAGCCCATTGTCTGAGGGCACGGCATGCCGTGCCCCTACTGGAAGTGACGGTGAGATTGCTTCGCCCGCCAGAGGCGGACTCGCAATGACACGTTTAGGAATAAAGTAGGGGCGTCAAATTGAACGCCCCTACAGGAAATATCTTTTATTGTGGCTGCATTAGCGATTCGGATTGTTGGGCACTCTGACCGGGACCTGCTCCCCCTTCTGGTTGGCGTTGGCACCGGGCTGAGTGGAAATCCAGCCGTTGCGAATCGCCAGGAACACGGCATGTGCCCTATCATTGGCATTCAGCTTGCGCAGAATGGCACTGACATGGTTCTTTATGGTCTGCTCGCTGATTCCCAGGATGGCTGCGATGCGCTTATTCGAGTTGCCTTCGGCAACGTGGGTGAGAATCTGGATTTCCTTGGGTGTGAGGGGTGTGGTTATTTCCTCCACGGTCTTACCCATGGCCGCGATGTCCTGGAACTGCCTCAATACCCTCCAGGCGACCTTGGGCCTGGTGTTCATGGTGTCGTTTATGGGGTACTCGCCGCGTGAGGCCCTCTTAATTATATCGATCAGCTCGGTGGGAGTGCAGTCCTTGCTTCTCAGATAAGCCACCGCGCCGGTTTTGATGACTTCGAACAGCTCCTCGTCATTTTCGTCGGGGTTAGAGCTGAGCATAACTACCTTGGTGGCGGGGAAGAAGCGGACTATCTTCTTACCCAGGTCGAGCCCCCTAAGGGCGGGGTAGCCGATGTCCAGTAATACCACATCGGGCGAGCTTGCCGTAATCTGTGTGACTGCTTCTCTTCCGTCGTCGCCGGGCTCGCATTCCAGGATATCCAGTATATCGATGGTATTCTGCTGAGATAGCGCCTGGCGCACCCCTGCGCGGAAGAACGGCTGGCTGTCGATTATCATTATTACTATCTTACGCATAGCTTACCTCGACATCACATACCGCTCTAAATTATCCTGCGGCCTGTCCGATGTCTCCGATTCCCTAGTGGCTAAAGGGAAGCCCTTGCTTTCCTCGAGGAGCAGCACGGCGATGTCCTCAGGCCGGAACCTGCGGTCTCCCCGGGGGCCGATGCGGTATGCCTTGATTATTCCATGGTCGCTCCATCGTCTGAGCGTGTTGCTGTGGACATGGAGAAGGCGGCTCACCTCCCTGACGGTGAGCATGGTGCTTATCTGTCTGCTAGTATTTGCCATATCTCCCACCATCCCCTCTGTAGCTATCGTGTCACCACTATAGCCTACCGAACCTAACCTCACAATCACCCAAACGGACTAATTAAAAAAGCAAATAGTAATGGGTCAAATGGGCTGATTCAGGCAGCCATTAGTCATAGACTGAAAGTACTAGATTTGGGGGTAATGATAGGTTCATTATAGGTTTATAAAGTTGACATGCGAGTTCGCATAAGGTATTCTTAAGGCTAGCCGGATAAGCCGGAGACTATGTGTTACCTAGCTGTGGAACCGGGAGCCAGTGTAATCGAGTTCTGGGGAGGGCGCTAATCCCCCTTGCCCCCTCCCTGAACGAGCCAGGGACAAGTTTAGAAAAGGGGGCATAGTAGTAAATTCCGGAAAGGCGGATGGGGGTGTCACGAGGAGATTGCTTCGTCGTCCTTCCTCCAAGAAGGACTCCTCGCAATGACATTAGGACCTCAATGTGATATCAATTTAAGGTTTCTGCACTGAATTTTATGATTATTTGAGGCTAAATAGTGTAAACAATAAGGGGGGCTTTGAACCGCTACCTGTAATTTGGTCACCTGGGTAGCGGGGAGCCAGTGGTGAAACCGACCTGAAGAATAAAAAAGGTCGGTTTTTTTGTGCGAGGAAATCGCATTCTCGAAGGAGAGGGAGGACAAAGATGGTGAAGACAAAGACAATGAGAAACGTGACGAAGACATTTTTCCTGATAATGGCGCTGCTGCTGGCAGCAGGCTTGGCGCTGTCATTCGCGGCGCCGGCTGGAGCACTTGCGCCGCCGGTGCAATACTTCTATGTACCTTTCCCTGAAGACCAGCTGCTTCAGGGATTACAAGCGATTAACAGTAGTGACCCTACAAATCCTATGACTACCTACATTTCCATTGCCGCAGTCGCTGCGGGTACTATTATTTACTATGACCAGTGGGAGAACGGATACGACGCCGACATCTCCAACCCGATTAATCTGTACAGCGCCGGCAACTTGGGCGGGACGCAGATCTGGGGCGATGGTAACACCGCCAACGGCTTTCCTCCGGGCGTTCCTCTCGATATTATCAGTGCGGGCACCGTAATCATCCTCAAAAATACCGTCGACACTTCAACCCCGCTGGCGATCGACTTCGACGGACGGGACAAGTTTGCAGCCACCAAGAACATCGCCGTCACCCGCACCGGCTGGGCAAGTGGATCCAGTACCTTGCTGGCCGGGTCGCTCGAAGTCTATGATACCAGCAACTGGGGCACGCTTTATAAAGCCCCGGTGGGTGTGAACATCCCCGATGGGACTGACTACCAGATGTTCGAATACACCAGCCTGGCCATAATGGCGGGCCCGGGGGGAGCTACTATTTCTGTCGACGCCAACGCCGATGGAGACTACACTGATGCAGGCGATGTAAACAATGTGACCATTGCCGAAGGAGTGAGCCGCTTTGTCAATGGCGGTGTCAATGTGGGAGCGAGAGTTGTTGCCAATAATCCGGTCCAGGTGGATATCCTCACCGGCGACATAGGGTCGAACTACGAGAGCCGCGACTCGGCGCTGCTGCCGACCAATCCGGGGGCGAGCAGCTACTATACACCGGTCTCGACAATATCAAGCTACGGCACAACCGTATGGCTGTACAACCCCGGGGCCGGCAACATCACCGTGAGCTACGAGAGGCGGGTGTCAGGGACCCTGACCACCACCAACCTCACGGTTCCAGGTGGTACGGCAGGTGGATATCTTAGTCAGGTGCTCCCTGAAAACACACCCGCGCACTTCTACACTACTTCAGGGGCAACTTTCTATGCCTTCTCGACCACTGACTCGACTAATAGCTCGAGCAGCCAGAATCAGTCTTATGACTGGGGATTCACGCTGGTCCAGCAGGGCTCATTGACGCCGCAGGTTCTCGTCGGCCTGGGCATTGGCCGTGACCCGACCTCGTCCTCTTATCCGACGGAAAATGGCAACCCGGTCTGGGTTACCACGATCGGTAATGGCAACACCTATGTCACGGTCTACGTTGATTACAATGGTGATGGAATTGGGGCTTTCACCGATCTCAAGGGCAACCACTATGATGTCTCTTACTCTGTAAGGGAGCTCGACCAGATGAAGCTCTTCGACCCGGATGGGGATCAGACCGGGATGCTGGTTTATGTTTTAGAATCCGGAGTCAATCTGGCGGCAGCCTGGGGGCAGGACCCGACGGCGGCCCATGCTGGCGAACCGGGTTTGGACGTGGGCACCTCAGTACCACCATGTCCGTTGTTCAGTAGCGCCAAGAATGGCACACTCTTCGCTGATAACAACGGCGATGGGTATGTCTCCCCTGGCGATGTGCTGAAGTACACTATAGTCATAAACAATATCAGCCACGCGCCCGTGCCGAATGTACTAGTGCTGGATAGCGTCCCCGTCAATACAAAATACGTCGGCAACAGCACTTACAGGGGCGCAACGCAAATCCTCGACAACACAGTTGGGACCCCCTTCCCACTTGACTCTGGTGGTGTTAATGTGGGCAACCTCGCTGTTGGCGAGTCAATCACGGTGACGTTCCGTGTCACCATCGATAATCCTTTGCCTCCAGGCGTATGCGAGATCCAGAACGCCGGTAACTCCACTGCCATTGGCATCACGATTCCTTTCGATGACATCACGCCCCTCGGGGGAATCGGCGATTTTGTCTGGAACGATGTCAATATGGACGGAATCCAGGATGCTGGTGAAGCGGGCATCGCCGGTGTGGTTGTTTATTTATACAAAAGCGACGGAACCACTCTAATTGACACTACCACAACCGACATCAACGGCCACTACGCCTTCACCGGCATGGATTTCGGCAGCTATATCGTTCAGTTCGTCAAGCCGGCATGCTACACTGCCTCTCCTCAAGATAGAGGCGGTAATGACACCCTGGACAGCGATGCCAATCCGACCACTGGTCGTACAGGAGTAATCAGCTGGACTTCCTGCGGTACCAATACCACTATTGATGCCGGCTTCTATAGTAATCTCGAGTGCGGCATCACCGCAGGCAATGCAACCTGCGAGAATACCACCGGCCTCACGGCCACTGCATCCCCTGCGAGCGGGGTTTCCTACTTTTGGTCTATACAGGGCAATGGCACTATTACCTCTGCAGATACTATAAGGGAGATCACCTGGAGTGCCACAGGCCCCGGCACGGCCACCCTCAAAGTCAGGGTGACCTATACTGGAACCAACTGCTACAGCGACTGCCAGAAGACCGTAACGGTCAACCCGCTGCCTGTATGCAGCATTGATTGTAATCGTGTGAACTGCACCATCTGCGTGGGTGGTAATGCCACGCTCACTGCCAGCGGCGGAAACACCTACGCCTGGTCTACCAGTCCCGGCGGCTCTGAGTTAGGCACGACTGCTGCGATAACAGTATCTCCTACTGTGACCACAACCTACTATGTGACCGTGGGCAACAGCACCACCGGATGCCAGAATACCTGCAACAAGACCGTAACGGTCAACCCGCTGCCTGTATGCAGCATTGATTGTAATCGTGTGAACTGCACCATCTGCGTGGGTGGTAATGCCACGCTCACTGCCAGCGGCGGAAACACCTACGCCTGGTCTACCA
>Ga0209777_10005995_pt1 | contig 13812 bp, 8 predicted proteins | sample FrelakmetHBP12HB_FD_187147 | JGI IMG/M metagenome (GOLD analysis project Ga0209777, IMG submission 187147) | Freshwater lake sediment microbial communities from the University of Notre Dame, USA, for methane emissions studies -HBP12 HB (SPAdes)... | ecosystem: Environmental > Aquatic >...
GTTGTAACTATTGGTTTTTGATACATGGTTTCAACATGCTTTCCTGTTTGCAATAGTTACAACTTTGCATGGGATAGTCGGGAAGCTTTCGGAGCTGATATCATGGTTGGGATCAAGTTTGGGCGGGGCAGGAACCTGGCTTGCTGGATGGGTTTGTTTGGGTAGAGGTCTTTCTTGTGCGGTCAATGGTTTTTGCGTTTGTGCTACAATGGGGTTTTGGGGTATTCTGGGGTTGAAGTGGTTTGGTTTTTGTTATCTGTGTGTTTTGGCGATCGTGCAAATTTTGTACGCATTGTGCGCGATGTGCGGTTAGTAAGGACAGCTTTGAATGCACCGGGTTAGAAATTGGGGCTAAATCGGATTAGGCTAAGCCTCAGTTTGTTAAAACGCAAATCTAAATAGGCGTTCCACCCATTAGAGTGGCGCTCACGCTGAGGTGTAAACATGGGGTTCTTCAAGAAGCTTCATGACAAAGTCACCAAACCGGATGCCATTGTGGAGTTGAAGCTAGCCAATTGCACTGTGGCTTTGGGTGAAAACCTCGAAGGCTCAATCTGTGTTTCCTCAAAAGATGACTTCGACGTCACGGAAGTAAGATGCGAAATCCAATGCACAGAGGAAGCCAAAGTGTTAAGATCCCAGTACGATCCTGTGACGAAACGTAATGAACTGCGAGAAGTGCAGGAAATCCAAACACTTTTCTCGGCAAAGCCTGCCTTCTCAAGCGCTACCCACATCTGCAACGGTGATAGCCGAACTTTTCCCTTCTGCATCAACATCCCAGCTGGTGGAAGACCAACATACCAAGCCATCCAGGACAATGTTTCATGGACAATAAAGGGCGTCTTAGCTATAGACGGAAGGCCAGATGCAACCTCGCATATTGCCGGAATCCAGGTAATTCAGTTGCCTGCCCAATCTTCAGTTGTCGGCGAGACCGTGGTTAAAGAGGTTGTCCGTGAAATCGTCAAAATTCCCTGCAATTACTGCCATACCCTCTTTGACCAGCTCGAGACTACGTGTCCTAACTGTGGAGCAAAAAGAACCGTCTAATCGCTCTCTTTCACTTGGAAAAGAAGCAAAAAGGACTAAATAGGGTCGTTCGTTGCGCAGAAGGAAATCGCCAGTACATCGTCTTTTTTCCATGTCAATTGGTTTTGCAGGTTTGACATTGAACTTTGTTGTTTTCTATCTTTGAAGCACAGAAGGACGCTAAATTCATTGATGCCCCTGTTTCAACTATGGCTTTGCACACTGAGCATTTAATCAAAAGAGAAACCATGTTTTATATTCACCTGATTAGCTAATCTTTGAATTTGTTTATTAGTTTTTTGCACGCGTTAACCTGGGGGACAAGGGTATATTTTTAAACACCGTTTCCCCAACACGTGTATTACGTTTTGCCATGTCGGGTTGTACCAACAATTTAACTAAAGTTGTTCACCGTTAAAAAGTTTTGGAGTTCATTATGCGTAGCGCGCGAGGATGGGTTTCCAGCTCCAAATTTGGAAGATGGGCGGTACTTTTAGAAGTAATCAAATACTCAATTGGCAGTTGGAAGTAATTGGCTTTTGGTAGGGTCTTTTGCAAACAAGAACACGACGGCGGCTGAGGCTACGGCGGCAACACCAAACATTACGTATAGTATTTGAAAGTTGTTAGCATAAAGGTTGAGCAACAAACCGCTTATGGTCAATCCCACGATGAGGCCAATGTACCGAAATGATACGTTTAGAGACATCATCGTGCCTCGAAAACCTGGAACTTGTTCGAGACTCAAACTGACAAGAGCCGCGCCCGCGGCACTGGCAAAAGCCGCAGACACCATCCACATTGCCGCAGATGCCAACGCGTTAGGCATAAAGGCGATCAAAATCGCGAATATTCCCTCAATTACGCCCGTCACGACTGTAAGAGGCTTCCTTCCAATTCGTTTTATTAGTCGCCCTCCGACTATGCTCCCCAAAACCCCCATTGCTGAAGCGATCGTCGCGAAGATCGCAGCCGTGCTCAAAGACGCATTAAAATACAATATTAAGAACGACACTGAATAAATACCCACGCAGAATGAGAGGTTCATAAGCGTCGTTCCGACTTGGCATGTGAGTGCGGATTTGTTTGTTAAGATTTGTTTGAAAGCCTCCATATATTGAGGCTTTTTTGCAGCCTGCTCCTGTCGCGGTTTCGACGGAAGAATCAAAAAGCCAAAGAGCAAACTGACAACGGACAGGGGAAGGATAAACCACAAAAGGACAGAGCGCCACCCCGCCGCATTCACAATTACACTCGTCACTTGAGGCATAACTAAGCTTGCAAAGAACGCAGCTCCTATTATTAACCCAACTGCCATTCCCTTTTTTTCCAAAGGCAAAGAATCTCCGATTAAGGCAAGCGCTATAATGTCAATCATTGCTGTGCCTGTCCCACTAAAGATACTGAAGAACAGCAAGAAGGCAAAATTTGGCGCGAAAAAAGAACCTAATGTTCCCGCGCCATAAATCGCCACCCCCACCAGAAGCAATGACTTATGCTTGAACCTGACGGCTAATCCGCCCATTACCAAACCAAAGATCAGACCTGCAAAAATGGAACCAGTGGCAAGTTGGCTTGCAGTTCCCACAGTAACATTTAGCGATGAAGCTACGTTTACCATAGCTGTGCTAAAGAAAAACGCGAATGTGTTTGCTAAGAACGCCCCCAAAAACAAGGCGGGCAGAAACAATCGGCTTCTGAGACTTTTCTCGACAGCAGGCTGAGGAGTGCTCATGCTTAGGCGTTATCGAATCAACTAATATATAAAATTATAAAGATTATGGTGTGATACTTGTCAAAACTTCTTACCAAAAATTGTGCTTGATTCTAGTGTTTATTCTCAAGTTTAAAATACACAGAAGCGTCAATAATAGAGAAACTTTAACGTCAAACCTGAGAGGGCAGACAAAGAAAGCTATGAAGACCCAAATCTTAGCTGAGCCCGTTCTGGTGGGCAGAGAACGTGAAATTGAGGAGCTGCAGCAGAACCTGGAATCAGCTATCCATGGAAAAGGAAAAACCGTTTTCATCTCGGGAGAAGCGGGAAGCGGAAAAACAAGACTCACCCGCGAATTCCTAGAAACCACCAAGAAGAAAGGCACAATTGTACTGGCTGGTTGGTGTCTCAGCGACGCCGCGGTCCCCTACTTCCCGTTTATAGAAGCCTTCAACACTTACTCAGCTTCCTTTTGCGAAGATGAAGAGCCCCTCAGTTTTCAGCAGACCGGAGCCCAGATTGGCTTGGGGGGAGCGGTGCATACTAGCGGTGAAGGCCAGAATGTCTCTGCGTTGCTTACTGGACCTGGAACAGCCACGAAACCCGGAAAGCCTGAAGTGCTTTCGCCTCAGGTCTGGAAAGACCATGCTTTCGCCGCCGTCGCCAGAACTCTGCATTCAATAGCCACTCAGGAGCCTATCGTCCTGTTTTTGGAGGATATTCACTGGGCTGACTCAGCTTCTTTGGCGCTTCTGCAATACATTGCCCGCTCAGTAAACAATTCCGAAAGGATTTTGGTTTTGGCGACTTTCCGAAGCGAAGCACTCACCGCTGATGCTGAAGGTCATCCGCATCCTTTAGGTGAGGCATTGCGGGCGATGGGGCGAGAAGACCTATACACAGAAATCAAACTCTCAAACCTAAACCATACCGACATCGAAAAAATAGCGGAAAAAATGATAGGTGGAAACCTGCAACCCAACCTAGCAGAAAAACTCACAGCGGAAAGCCAAGGCAACCCACTCTTTGTTGTAGAATCCCTACGAATGCTCTTTGAACGCAAAAGCCTAGTTCAAGAAAACAACATGTGGCGACTCGCAGTCGACGAACTGGGCATTCCCACAAAAATCAAAGACATCATCCTAAGAAGACTCGCGATTTTGAAACGACCCCAAACAAGAGTGCTTGAAGCAGCTTCCGTAATCGGCGAGAAATTCGACCTAGAACTACTAAGCGCGGTCCTAAATCAAGACAGTCTAGATGTACTCGAAACCCTCACGGTAATCGCCCAGACAACTTCGATTGTTCGCGTCGAAGGCGACTGCTACAGGTTTGACCACGCAAAATCTCGAGAAACACTCTACGAAGAACTGCCTCTGCCCCTAAAGAAAGGCTACCATGCCAGGATTGCTGAAAAACTTGAAAATACGTGCCAAAGCGGCAGATTGCCTAACAGCGAATTGGCTTATCATTATGCTGAGGCTGGAAATAAAGAGAAGGCAATAAAATACTCGCTAGCCGCGGGCCAAGACGCTCTCGCGAAATTTAGCAACCAGGAAGCTATAAAACACTTCAGCTATGTACTTCAGAATGCTCCTGAAACTGCAGAAAACGTTGAAGCAAGAAGAACAGCCCAGGACGGACTCGGCGACGCATACTCTGCAAACTGCATGTGGGCTGAAGCGGCAAAAATCTTCGAGGCTCTTGCCCACTCAGAGACCGGGAAAGTGAGACTACGAGCTTACCGAAAAGCTATGGACTCAGCATTCTATAATCTCGCGTTTGCTCATGGGGTTGAGTTGGCGAAGGAGGCTGAGAAGTACGCGACCTTTGACCCTTTGGAAGGCGCACGATTTCTTCTTTTTAAGGCAAAAGCGGAATGTTTTTCTGGCGATCTTAAAGCAAGCTTAAAAACTTCTGAAGAAGCTTTAAAGATTTTTGAGGAAGAATATTCTCTTGAAGATGCCGCAAGGATTCTTCACCACGTCAGCTATGTCTATGTCTTTACTGAAGGTTTACAAGAAAGAGGAATTGGCGCGATTCTGAGATCGCTTGCCCTATTCCAAGAGCTTGAAGATTTCCCAGGACAAATGGATGCGATAGTCATGAAATTGGCCAATTTTGTCCGTTCCGGGCTTTTTGAAGAAGCAACCAGCACAAGTCTAAATCCCGTAAAGATTTTTGAGAAGCTCATGCGCGCGCCACTTGCGAACTTGTGGATTAGCTTGGACCTTGAGCGCCGGGAACTTTTTGCAGAAGCTGTCGTTCAAAACTTGAAAGAAACGGACTTTTCTGGAAAGGCGATATTAGGGATGTGGGTTTACCCTGCACTAACAAGACAGTACGCTAGGCTCGGAGATTTAGGGCATGCAGAAGAATACTATACAAAACTCACGGCTCTTCCAGCCATGGAAACAAATGTTATTATTTCAAAACCTGTGTTTTTTGCTGCCAAGGATAAGTGGGTAGAAGCGAATCAAGGTTTTGAAAAAGCCTTTGAGGGGTTAAGCCGAATTGGGCATTCTCCAGGGTATAATATACTTTTGAGAAAACATTACGCTTGGGCTCTTGAGAGGCAGGGGCGGTTTGATGATGCTAAGGTTCAGCTTGAAGAAGTCAGGAGAGTCTGTCGGGATGTTGAAGAAAGGTTTGGTCATGTCTGTTTGCAGGCGAGTTTGATGGTTCGCAGGGAAGTTAGGGTTGGCGAGGAGTTTGAGATGCGCCTCGACCTGGTGAATGCCTCAAGAAAGCCGGGCTTGCTCGTCAAAGCTGAAGATGTGATTTCTTTTGAAGGGTTTAAAGTCACCGCCCTGTCGCCCGAATTCAGTATGCAAAGCGGCAGCCTCGAAATGAAAAACAGAGAGATTGAAGCTTTCCAAGTTAAAACAGTCAAGCTCACTTTACAGGCAGTAAAAGCAGGTACGTTCACTTTAGACCCAAAAGCCGTCTACATTGATGAATTGGGAGAAACCAAAACCTGCAATTTCAACTCAGCAACTATAACAATCCAAGCAGCACAACCCACGATTCATGTCATTCCGGGGCGGGTCTCCAGCGGCTTTGATGAACTTGACGATCTGCTGGGAGGAGGAATACCCAAAAACTACACAGTGGTTCTGGCTTCGCCCTCCAGCGACGAGAGAGAACTGCTCATCAAACGCTTCCTGGAAGCTGGCGCCAAAGCAGGCGAAACAACCCTCTACCTCACAACCGAAGCTGGAACCGCAAAAACCCTGGCAGAAAACTACAAATCGGAATTCTCTATTCTCGTCTGCAACCCACAAGCCGACAGCATGATGGCTAATCTGCCGAACGTAAACAAGCTGAAAAGCGTCGAAAACCTCACCGAGATAGATATTGCTCTGACCAAATACTTCCGATCAGTGAACCCTGCGACGCCTAGTCCAAAGAGAGCATGTATTCAGATAGTGTCCGACGTGCTGTTGCAGCACCACGCAGTAGCCACCAGAAAATGGCTCAGCGCGCTTCTTCCGAACCTGAAAGCCAAAGGCTTCACAACTCTTGCAGTAATCGACCCACAGATGCATCCTTCGGAGGAAAGTAGAGCCATCATAAGTCTCTTCGACGGAGAAATCGCCATCACAGAGAAAGAAACTGCAATAGGTCCAGAAAAGATCCTGCGAGTAAGAAAGCTCGTCGGCCAAAAATACCTTGAAGGCGAACTAACTCTGACTAAGGAAAAACTTTCGTAACAGGCGAGCCCTTTTCTTTGCGCGCATGGCTGGTTCCTAAATTAGTTTGCAAAGTATATGATACTTAGGTATTTGCTTAATTTTTGAGTTTTGACTGCGGCTTGGCTGACTGAGCGCATAATATTGCAACATATTCGTTTCCGAGGAGACCGCTTAATTTTTATACGCTATTTCGTGTATTTGCTGCCAGTAGACTGAGGAATCATGGTGGCAGACCAACCCAAAGCCGAAGCGATCCAAGCGTTGCCGACAGACTACCGTCCGCTTGAGCTGGAAAAGCAAGTCCGCGAGTTCTGGCAGCAAAACCAAATCCGCGAAAAACTCGAAAACCGCGAAAATGAACCCAACAAAGGTTTCTTGGGCTACGTAGAGGGTCCACCCACGCTCAACGGCATCCCCCACATCGGGCATGCCCGAGGACGCGTTATGAAGGACATCCGCTACCGGTGGCGCACGATGCAGGGTTACTACATGCCTTTTTGGGCGGGCTGGGACTGCCAAGGCTTGCCGGTCGAGCTGGAAGTCGAGAAGCTTCTGGGTGTGAAGATGGGCAAACGCGAACTTCTCGAACGCGTCGGCATGGAACATTTCATTGAGGAATGCAAGAAAACCATCATGCGTTATCACAAGATGTGGCTGGAAGCCGACAGCCGCTTGGGCATCTTCATCAACCAAGAAAAAGCCTACTGGACATACAAGGACGAGTACATCGAGCGCGAATGGCAAATCCTCAAACGCGCTTGGGACCAAGGCCTGCTCGAGGAAGGCCACTACGTCGTGGCTTACTGCCCCGGCTGCCAAACTAGCCTAAGCAGCGCCGAAGTCGGCTACGAGGGCAGCTACAAAGAAGTCGAAGACCCCAGCCTCTACTTCAAATTCAAAGTCACTGGCACGAAGAACGAGTTCTTCCTCGTCTGGACCACCATGCCCTTCACCATCGTCACGGACACGATGCTGGCTGTTCTGCCAAGCGCCGAATACGTCAAAGTCAAAGTTCTCGGCGAGGTCTGGATTATGGTCAAACAACGCGTGGAGCCCGTCATGCAGGAACTGGGCATAAAAGACTACACTGTAACCGAAGCCGTCACGGGCAAGAGCCTCGAAGGCACGGCGTACGATTACCCGCTTAAGGACCTCATACCCAAACAGGCGGAGCTGGAGACCAAGCATCCGCTCGTGCACCACGTCATAGGCGAAGAATTCGTCGACGTGAACACGGCCACGGGCGTCGTGCACCTTTCGCCTGGCAACGGCGAAGACGACTTCTGGGCAGCCAACCGCCGCGGAGTCCCCATCTTCGCGCCCTTCGACGACGAAGTCAAATTCACCAAGGACGCAGGCCAATTCGTAGGCATCTTCGCAAGGGAAGCCGACATGGTCGTAGTCGAAGAACTCCGCAGCCGCAACGCGTTTGTCGAAGTCAAGAAGGTCAAGCACGAGTACCCCACCTGCTGGCGCAGTCACCACAAACTCGTCTGGCTCGCCCGCAAAGAATACTTTTTGCGCACCGACAAAGTCAACGCCAAAGTTCTCGAAGCGGCAGACAAAGTCGAGTACTTCTTCGATGAGCCCAAGAACCGCTTTGTCGCCTTCCTTAAAGAAGCCAAGCCATGGTGCATCAGCCGCGAACGCATCTGGGGCACCCCGTTGCCAGTGTGGACCTGCGAAAAATGTAGAGAAAAACGCCTCATCGCCGGCAAAGCCGAGCTGGTCGCCGCCGCGCAGGAGCCGATTCCCAAAGACTTTGAGCTGCACAAACCCTGGGTAGACCGCGTCACGATAAGATGCGGCAAGTGCGGCGGCACCATGCGACGAGAGGACTTCGTGTTGGACACGTGGCACAACAGCGGCGCCTCCCCCTACGCCAGGTTCACAGACGGCCAAGTCGCCAAGTTCGTGCCAACCGCCTGGCTCACCGAAGGCATAGACCAAACCCGCGGCTGGGCAAACAGCCTACTGCTCGAACACGTCATCCTCACTGGCAAAGCCGAAAGCCCCTACAAAGCGTTCCTATTCCAAGGCTTAACGCAGGACGCCAAAGGCCGAAAAATGAGCAAAAGCCTGGGCAACGTCATCGAAACCAACAAGCTCCTCGAAGCCACGAGCGCCGACCTCAGCCGATTCTACATGATGAAGAAATGCTCCTCCATAGACTTCATGAACTTTGACCTGCAAGAACTCAACCGACGCACATACCAAATCCTCAGCACGTTGTATCACCTGAGCAAGTTCTTTTTGCAAAACGCCGAATTCGATCAGTTCAAGCCCGATGACGATGCCGTGGTTTGGGACGACATAGTAGGTCAATTAGAGCGTCCGGACGAGTGGGTTCTTTCAAAACTGCAGTCAAAAATCGATGAATACACCCAGAAACTGGAAACTTGCCAGTTCAACGCCGCCGTAGCCATCCTCGAAGAACTCGTTATAGACACATTAAGCCGCCTTTACGTGCCCATGATAAGAAAAGAACTCTGGACGGATGACCCTGAAAGCCGCAACAGGCGGATGACAGTCTACGCAGTTCTGCATAACGCGCTCAAGACGATTACGCTGCTGTTCAACCCAATCACGCCCTACATCAGCGAAGCCCTCTACCAGAACATCTACCGAAAACTCGACCCCGACCTCCCCGAATCAGTCAACTTAGAAAAGTGGCCTGAACCCAACCCCGCACTGCGCAATGCGGAGGTGGAGTCGGACTTCGACACGCTGTTCAAAGTCGTAAGCCTCGTTAATGCCGCAAGGCAAACCGCCAAGCTCAAACGCCGCTGGCCCCTGCGAACCGTGGTCGTCGTAGCCCCAGAAAAAGTCACCAAAGCCCTCCAAACCGTCGAAGCCCTCTTCCTCGAAATGACCAACTTCAAATGCGCAGAATGCACCAGCTTCTTAACCAAAGAGCCAACGACAGGGGGGAACTGGGTCACAGCAGTCGAAGACGACATTACCGTCCATATCAGCGGACAACGAGACGACTCACTGCTAGGCGAAGGCATCATGCGAGACTTAGCCCGACGCGTTCAAGCCCTACGCAAAGAGATGGGCTTCACGCCAACCGACGTCTTGGAGTCAGCGCACATCGCCGAACTTGACCAGGAAAGCATAAGCCTCCTCAAGCCCTTCCTGGACGAGATGGCTGGGCTCGTGCGCACCCAAAAAGTCTACTTGCACCAGACCCGCACCGAAGTGGAAGCCGACTGGCACGAATCCGAACTCGACGGAAAAAAAATCTACATAAACATCCACTAACACACTCGGCGGAGACCAAAACCCTTTATTTTCCCCTCATGCGTCTTAATGCAGAAGCCTCATGTGGGCCGGTAGATCAGCCCGGTATGATCGCCGCGTTCGCAACGCGGAAGCCGCGGGTTCAAATCCCGCCCGGTCCACTATATTGCACTTGGCTTCATACAGATTTTAGTATATCATACTATACGTAAATTTATATAATACGTTTACTATACTAAACGTTATGCCAACAATAGATGACTTCCGATACGTACTTGAAATGTGGAAAAATCTCAAAATACCTCCAATGATAAAAAGAGAAATGGACATAGATATAAATGCAGATAAAATCATCACCATTACCGGCGTCAGACGCTCAGGAAAAACAAGCCTGATGTTCCAGTGCATAGAACAACTCTTGAGCAGTGGCATAAACAAAAGCAACATAATATACGTAAATTTTGAGAACGAACGGCTTATAGCCACAAAGGCTACAGATTTAGATAACCTCCTAATAGCGCACAACATGTCATTCACCCCAGAGGAAGGTCTAATATACCTTTTTTTGGATGAGATTCAGAACGTCGAAAACTGGGATAAATGGGTCAGAAAAATCTATGACATGCATAAATACCGAATTGTCATAACAGGTTCATCTTCTGAATTGCTCAGCATTGAGATAGCAACCGCCCTCGCAGGCAGAAACCTTTCATTTACGGTTTACCCCTTCTCATTCCGGGAATTTACAAAGGCAAAAAGTATTGACGAAGAAAAAGAAAGTTTGAGGTACTCTACGAAGAAAGGGCTTGTGCTTAAAGCGCTTGATGAATTTCTTGAATACGGGTCGTTTCCAGAAGTATCATTAACAAATAGTGTCCAAAGAAAAATGGAGTTACTGTCGTCATACTTCGACGCCATATTTTTCAGGGATATAGTGAAACGATATAAACTAAGGGAAACTGGCGATTTGGGCGTTTTTCTCAGAATATTAGCAAGCAACTATGCTGAGTATTTTAGCTCAACGAAGTCCTATAACTATTTTTGCAGCGTCGGACTAAAAGTAAGCAGAAAAACCATTCTTAACTTCCTTGAGTACGCAAGAACAGTGTTTTTTGTGGCAACACTTGAACAGTATCATAAGAGTCCCAAAAAAAGGTTCGCTAGGCAACAGAAAACCTACATGCTAGACATTGGGCTCTCAAAGCTATTCGGTGAGATAGATAAAGGAAGAGCTCTTGAGAACGCAGTGTTCATCGAATTACTTAGGCGACGAAAAGTCGCAGAGACAATCTACTATGTCAAACTAAAATCCGGCAGAGAAATCGATTTCATGATTAATGAGAAAAAACCACAGCTATTACAAGTTTCATATGATGTATCTGCCCCTGAAACCTACAAACGCGAAATTTCAGCTCTTGTGGAAGCCGATAAAACCATGCAACAAAGTGAGTTTACAATAATAACATATGATTACGAAAAACAAGAAACTATTGATGGTGTAAAAATAGAGTTCATCCCATTTTGGATTTGGGCATTATGACATGTAATCAAGGCATGGTATGATCGCCGCGTTTGCAACGCGGAAGCCGCGGGTTCAAATCCCGCCCGGTCCACCAACATACTATTTTCAAGGCTTAAACGTCGCTTTTGTTCCTTTTTGTTTTCGCTGTTTTTTGTTTTCGCTGTATAACCTTTTAAGTCATGTGTATTGCTGTTTTGTGGCGTTGCATAAATCTCATAAGCATGGGCTTTCAGGTTTGGGTAACCTCAGAACGCGCTGAGCAAAAATCAGCACTGTGGTGCGCTATCCCTGCACGTGTTTGTTGGGTTGGTTGATCGCTGGTGAGTTTCTTTTTTTCTTCAATGTAATCAGAAGCGTGATAATCAATGCAATAGCTAATGCTGCATTTACAATTGATATTGATTGAAGTGTAGTCGGCAGATTATTTTGGTTGTTAACTTTTGCAAGCCATACGGACTGGTTTTTTGACCCCACCATAATGTAGTCGCCGTTTTTTGTGTGGATAATGGAATTGAAGTTCGCCTCATACCCAATCGGCAAGGTGACACCTGGAAAGGTTGTGTTCCAAAGCCGGTTGCCCGCCTTATCAGTCATGATAAGCCCGGCGTTCCTCCGGTTTGAAATTGAAGCAAGAAGGTAGCCGCCACTTTGGCCTTCAAGGGCTCCTGTTATTGAGCTGCCTTTGGCACCGTAGGTTTGATTCCACTGCATATTGCCTTCCGCGTCCGTTTTAACTACCCATGCACTCGTGTCCCAAAGATAGCCCGCCAACAAGTATCCGCCATCTTTAGTGGCTATGGCGAAGTTGCATTCAGGCTTAAGATAGTCGCCTTCGCCGCCGTAAGTTGTGTTCCACAAAACGTTTCCATACGCGTCCATATTGATGAGTCTAAAGAATCCCTGGTCTGGAACAAAAGAATAGCTCACATCCGACATCGTATATCCGCCGTCGGAAGTTTGGATAATGACAGACGGGCAATCAGCTATTGGCCCTGAAAACGTCTTATTCCACTGCATATTGCCAGATAAATCTGTTTTAACAAAATAAATCCAGCCTAAGCCTTCTTCAACTGCTTCTCCGAAACCAGCAAGGGCAAAACCACCATCGCGGGTTTGAATCATTGCTCTAAGGTAATTTATTGGAGCGCCGGAATTAAACGTGGTAGTCCATTGAACATTGCCTTGCGAGTCAGTTTTCATTAACACGTACTGGTTATTTACTACTCCCGCCAAAGCGAACCCTCCATCACTTGTAGGTGCCAGACGGGAGAGAACCGTGAGTTCTTGGCTGATTCTAATTGTCCTTGTCCATAACGGATTGTAGGAAGAGTCAAGTTTTACAAGAAAAGTACAGGAGTCGTTAGCAGTGTTCAAGACAAAACTTCCATCTGCAAGCTGAAAAACCGAATATCCAGCGGTACCCATCAAGTTAGTCTGCAACTCGGTCGGAGACATAGCGACAGAACTTTCAGATCCCAGAACCGCGAACGCCGTTCCCGTTAAAACTAAAACCAAAAGCCCTGATATCAGGGCAGCCGACAAAGCCTTGCTTAGGGCGTTTCGCTTTTTGAAGTAAGTAACCAATCCTGCGCTTACAACAACTACTGAGGATGCTCCAACAACCATACCCGCTGCATTGACACAACCCAGATCCAAAAGCACTAAACTACCGCAAATTCGAAACAAATCTAATCCCAGGAAACCCATGGAAAACATCAATATTGCCCTATTGAACATGTCAAACCTCAACTACACCCAAGCCTTCAAACGCAATATTGATTCTCGCGGAACACTTTGTTCCCCCAATGGAACAGTTGGTTCTCTGAAGGCTGAACTTGCACTCAAGAGGTCAGGGGTTCAAATCTGCCTGCTCCCCCAGTTTTACGCTTCTAATGTCGTTTCGACTTTGAATAGGCGGCAACAAGTCTTATATCGATTTGTGGCGCCCCTAGTTATTGAGGTGATTGAAGTTGGGAGTTAAAGAAAATCTTGAGCTGATGAAAACACTCGATGACGCATGGAACGCAGGACCCACCAGTCCACTTTGGGAGACGTTCAAGAAGCGCCACAGAGAAGACGTCGCCGTTTACTGGCCCGCCCAACCTGAGCCTACAAGAGGACGACACAACCATGATGTCGAGGCTACAGAATTCTTCAAAACCTTTGACAATCGGTTAGTTAACAACCCCTACAAAATAGCATTCGGTGACGCAGACCACACATGCACAGTCGCTGATTGGACCGTTACGATGAAGGGACCGATGAAAGGAGCAGACGGAAAGATGATTCCACCCACAGGGAAGACAGCAAAGCTTGAATTCTGCACGGTTGCAACTTGGAAGAAAGGCGAAATCGTTGAAGAAAGACTCTTCTACGATGTTGTCGGGTTCATGAAACAGCTAGGCCTGTCCAAATAGACAATTCCACAGCCTTAGCACGCGCTAGGTAACAATGCGCGCTAATGCATTATTCATACCGGCTCTGTCTCTAATTTAATAGCGACTTTTTAGTATCTGATATTGGAGGCGTCTACTATCGAAGGCGTTACTCTTACAGCATTTCTAGAGAACACTTGTGAAGCTATCGACAAGCTCCCAGATGTT
>Ga0209777_10005996_pt1 | contig 13810 bp, 30 predicted proteins | sample FrelakmetHBP12HB_FD_187147 | JGI IMG/M metagenome (GOLD analysis project Ga0209777, IMG submission 187147) | Freshwater lake sediment microbial communities from the University of Notre Dame, USA, for methane emissions studies -HBP12 HB (SPAdes)... | ecosystem: Environmental > Aquatic >...
TGGATTTTATTTTATTGTCGGAGTAATTTGTCCAAAGAACTACAGTCCATAAGGGAAGTGTTATAAGTGTTCCTATAAGTATTCCTATAAGTATAGTTGTATTCTTTCTTGTAATTATTGCCCCAATTGAAAGAAGCGTTGCAATAAACATTATGGGTAATCCCGGATGTCCTTTTAAGTTGTTCCAATAACGTTTCATATCGTAAATATAAGATTTTATTTTCTAAATAAAAAATTAAAATAGAAATAAATAACTGCATAAAATTAAACTACCTATTGTGGCAACCCACAGAAATACTAATGCATGTGGGTTTTTCATTATTTTTAGCATTAAATTTTTGCGTTTTTAAATTCTCTATGAGCATCTTCTTTTTTAATTTGGTGTATTATGCTCATTTCGATTAGAGAATTGACTTTTACCCAAATTTCCAAATCCGCGTATTTTTTAAAAGCCTTGACGATTTCATCCTCGTTAAAATCCATGGGATTCCAGAAAATATTATGAGCCAATCTTTGGGAAGCTGTTGGCATAAATTCGGGACGCTTAAATCTCTTTCCTCCTTGTTCCCCGTATTTTTCCAAGTAGTTCTGTATTCTTTCTACTGTCCAATGCCCCGGATTACTTCTTATACTCTGAGCAATAAGTTTTGGGTCTAATCCTGTTTGTTTCATACTGTTTGTTTGTATGGCAAATATAAGAAAATTATTTGTAGAAAAAAAATTTCTTTAGTTCTAAATCTGCTGCTTTATTCTTAAAGCTTTCCTTTAGTATTTCGTTTGTTTCAAAAGTATTGCAATCAGTTTCTATTACACAGAAAAAGGATTCGTAAAAGCATTTGTCAACATCCTCGTCTTCATCAAATCTTTCATCTTTATCCGCTTGTTCAATTGCTTTTTGAATTCCTTCCTTTATATTACTTGCAGGAAGTGTTATAGTGTCGAACTCCTCGTTTTCTGGGTCTAAAATGAATGTGTATATTTTCATATTGCAAATATAATAAATCTACACCGAAATAAAAACGGTTTAACGAAATACCTAGAAGTATCCTTTTATAAAGCTGGACCGGTCAAAAAAATGCTGGGGTGCCTCATATTTTCGGATACAGCACTGCATGTTGCCCTTTTTATACTTGGGTTTTTCAAATGTGTTTTTCTTTTAATATTTGAAATCACTTATACATTTTTTATTACATTCTTGTCGTTACTCATATGCCATTTGGTATCCGAACCGCTGGGGTGCCTCACAAATATGACGAATCGGATTCAGATTTCACTCAAACAACCCACAAAAAAACCCGAGGCTTTCGCTTCAGGCTCCTTCGGGGTTGAACGTATCTTATATACTTAAATACTTCTTTAGAAATTCTTTAGGCTTTATATCTGAACCTTCTTGAGTGTATAGTTGAGTACCAGCAGAATCACCAATATTAAAACCCCTGTTTCCCCATTCCAAAGGATCTGAATTATTGTAATGTATCTGTAATCCTTTTCTATTACTCAGTATCCAAACTCCAGAACATACATTATGGGGTTCGTACTTACCTGTGCCAATATCATTATTTTTAATCCATCTGCAAAGGGTAAGAACTTCAGGCGGAGTTATTTGAAATACGAAATTAGCTCCTGGAAGACATCCCATTTCATATCCATAAATTCTCTTCCACTCCTTAGCAGTTTTAATTAGACCAACTCCTGCGAGTGGTAGGTGGGATACTAATTTGTAATACTGTTGTTTCATATTATACTTATTCCTAATGCTTTTATAGCTTTTGTTAAGTCTGGACGCATGTGGGATTCTCCATCTTCTGTTAGAATCAGAGCTAATTTGTCCTTAGAGAAAGTGTAGTACTTCTTTTCGAAGCCAGCTTTTTTAAGGATAGCTTCTCCCTGTTGAATAACAGTTGCGTTTGTCATAATTCAAATATAAAGGATTTTTCCCGTAATAAAAAACGGGTTTTAAATTCCCCAGAATCTTTTAAATTCTACTACTTTAGAAAAACCAAGGGATTTGGTGTATTCCTCTTCTATGATTTTGGAGCAGGTTTTAATTTCTGCTTTGGTAAGAGCTTTTGAAGAGGACATTTCAAGGGGGAGAAGTGAGGTGATGAAAAGCTTCTTATCTTCGCCAAATCCTTCCATAGAAGCATTCAAAGAATCCTCCATTTCACCAATTTCTTCTGTGAGCTTCCTTAATGGAACGCGAATTTTGATTTTATAAAGGTATGGTTTCATGATATGACCCATTTTAATGAATTAATAGATGCTTGTAATTCTGCTATTTTTTTATCGTAGCTGGAAGTGTCACAGCCGGTGGATGAATTGAAGTACTGTTCGTATTCCAGTTTCTTCTTTTGCTGAGCTTTCTTTTTTGATGAAAGTATGTCGATATAATTTTGTATCTGGTCGTGGTCTTTCATACTGTTTGTTTGTAATGCAAATATAAGAAATCTACTTCAAATAAAAAATAATCTAACGATTAATTTAGATAAGATTGAATATCAGAAAATTTATACTTGGGGCCTATTAGCTTCTGACCGTTTTCTTCGTTCTTATATACATTATAGGTTTGTTCCCTACAATCCCAAATAACTTTCCATCTTCCATTTTTACTAAAGAAAATCATTTTCTGTATTTTTTAACAGCTTTTTTAAGAACTTCCAGTTGGGCTTCAGGAGTTAACATTATTCGTTCTGAATTGGTTCTACCATCTGAACCTTTAACTCTTATGACTGGATTCAATTGATATGCGTGGCATCCGTTGCATCCGTTATAATAAATTACCCTTATAAATCTCCGGATGTAACCTGAAGGATACAAGCCATAACTTACACTCGCGATAGGATCCCAAAACATTAGGGACTTCATTCTCTTAGTTGTAGTGTTTTCCAATCCCAATCTCTGAGCTAATGCTTTGGCTTTAGTTTTATATTGTTGTGTAAACATTCGTTTGATTTTGTATTGCAAATATAAGAAATCCTTTCTAAAATAAAAACAATTTAACGATTCAACAGGTTAATATTTGCTGACCTGCTGTTTTGGCCGGGGTGCCTTTCAGCACTTCCATTGCGCTGTGAAAAGATTAGCTTTACCACGCAAAAAACCCAAGACTTGTTAGGTCTTGGGTAAAAAGCGGCATACTATGCGATTGCGGCTTATTTTGTTTCTTTAGCTACTTGCTTGAACTGAATATAATTCCGGTTCGTGTGTATCAATGAATTTAATCAAATTGTCTATAACCATATCCATATCACCATCTTCTCCCTTAAATTTAACTACTTCAATTTTCAAATATTCTATAAATTCCTTATATTCCTCAATGTAATATTCTTTCTTAAAAGACCGAATTTCTTTAACATGATTAGGATTAAATTCGTCAGTAGAAATTGTGGTGCCGAAAACGCAACTGTAGGTATCACCACTAGTTTGTCCCCCATTATATGGGAAATCTATTTCGTACGTCCGATCCCCTATTTTAGTTTTCAATTCAATATCGAAAGAATTAAGACTGTTGTTTAATTCTTTGTCTATTGATAGATTGTGTCCGAACACATAAAGATTAAATGTATACATAAGTTTAAATTTTAATAGAACCTATGCCTTCTTTTGAGCATCCATTCCAAAGTATATGGGTTTCCATTATTTAATGGTTTCATTTCAAAAATCTCTTCCTCCAGTACAGAATCTATGAAGTATGAGCGTAACCAAATCCTCTTTGTTCCTATTTTCTTGAAATTGAAATCCAGAACATCAACGGTAATTGGCTTCCATGCATAAGCTATATCGATTGTGTACATACTCAGATTTTATGAATCGTTTTACAAATTGGGCAAAACCGGGATGCACACTTTCTGTTCTTTAACTGTCTTTCAAACTCCCTGGTTCCTTCCGGTCAAATCTTAGCCACTTGAAATCCTATTCCTCTTTCTTTTAAGACTTGCATAATACGAGCTCTGGAAGTTCCGTTCTCGTGTTTAGCTATTCTTTTCTCTTCATTCCCATTTTTTGCAAAGCCAATGTAGTGCTTAGCGTGGGAAAGAGGTTTGTCGAAATGTAGAAGATATGTTGCCATTGTGTTTATTTGTAATGCAAATGTAACACTTTCTACTGTAGAAAAAAATTATTTAGGAAAATTTACGTCGCAATATCCCTGGCATTCCTCCGAGGTATTAAAGGTCGGCATAATGTCTTTGGCGCTAACCCTTTCGGATAACTGCCCGTCAATTTCATTTGAAATGGTTTTATCAAATTCCATTGGAGTATATTTCCTAACTCCTGGAGTGTTCAATACGGGAATCCAAACTTTTTCAGTGTGCATGTTTTTTGGTTTTAGTGTTGATTATAAAAGTTTTACAAAATCCTAGATTAAATGAGGGAAGATATCCTATGCCAACTACATACTGGTTTCCAAACGACAAGACAAAATCATAAGACTTTGGCAAGTGTATATTGGCATTCAAATCACCTTCTGATATCAATTCGTTTCTATTAAAGCAGTAACCAAGTCCAGCACATAACGTCGCAGAAAATGCACTACGTTCTAAAAAAGTAAATCCAGTACGTGCTTCTGTAAAGGGATACTTATGGGAAAAATCCAATGAGCCAAAGTCCACTCCTGCATTTATCATTCCTTTGTAACAGTAACCTACCTCGACTGAATATCCCATCATCTCCATTGGCTGCTTTACTGATGTGTTCAAATACGGACCAACTTGTGGGGAGAAGTATATACTATGGGCTTGTCCCAAAGCAGAACCTATGAAACATATTAAGAAGATACTTAGGATTGTTTTCATTTTGATTTTGCAAAGATATACATTTTTTCCTTAGAATAAAAACTTCCTGACGTTTATTTTCTGGTGCACAATATTGCACTTTTAACGCTCTTATTTTTTTGGGGCACCCCGAAAAATTGCTGGATGTTTGAAATCGAGTTGTGAATTATATGAATCTTGATGTTCAAGCTCAGCGTCATAGCACCGGGGCACCCCACAAGAATGCTCCGTCGATGCATCAAGGATTTCACCCACAAAAAAACCCTGGAATGTCCAAGGTTCTTTTTTAATAATGGGAAAGGTGTCTTTAATCTTCGCCCCAGAATATCAGACACTGCCAAATATTCTTTTCGATTATGGTTAATAGAGGATAGTCCTGTGCAATCCCCTTTTGTATCGGGGTTCCTTTCTTAATCTTCTTTTTAAGGTCTTCGAGCTGTTCAAGTATAACCTCTCTTAAGATTTTCTTAGTCTTGGGTTTTCTTTTGAATTTGCGAGGCATTGTTTCTGTTTGTATTGCAAATATAAAGAATAGAATCTGAATAAAAAAATAAAAGAGCCAAAATATCTCTCGCGAGCGCGGACCCCTTTACACTAGGAATCCCAGGACTTACGGGCCTAGGATTCTTTCGTACAAACAACAATTTATCTTTCCTGAACGAGTTTACTTACTATTGCAATGGCTATAATACAAAACAGAAGCAAGACTATCATGGGAATGTTATACCCAATATCTATTCCACTTCAGCCTGTAATCCTCTTAGAATTAATGCAGCTTGCATCGCAAGCAATTTGTCGTGGTCAACACCTGATTTAACTGCGTATTTGCCTTTATTGTGAATGATCCAGGCACATTGTTCTGACTGTTCATAGGTGTGTTCGCATACTTCCATAAGTGATTCGATAACATTCTCAAATGAATTGACCGTATCGTTATACACAATCAAGCGTGGTGCTTTGTCCTTATCGACGTCCTGATCCTTTGTTACTTTCGAAACTTCTGATGACATACTGTTTGTTTGTATTGCAAATATAATAATTTCTAATCTAAATAAAAATATTTGCTGTGTTTAATTTTCTTTATTTTTAGAAAGATCCTTCCTGCGGAAAATAATAGCCTCTCTTTCGATCCGACTATCCAACTTTTGAAATCGCTTCGGTTAATCCAGCAGCACCCATTGCATAACTGGAATACCTGCTATTTATGAGTTTTATTGTTATCCTTCCGGTACTTCCTATATTTGAAATAGTACCAGAATAACGGGTTCTTTTGTTGTCAATAAACGTTACAGGCTGTGAAACGTGATACCTTTGACAATGCCTGATGTTTATTCTTTTTTGTTGTTCCTTAATTGCATCAAAGGCTTCTGAAATTTCTTTTTCCTCGCCCAATTCAGAAATTAGGATTCTTAGTGATTGTGGTAGCATTTGTTTAATTTTGTGATGCAAATATAAGAAAACTTATGGTAGAAAAAAACATTTAATCATTTTATTTTACGACCACATATCAGATAGACATATAACTTCCCATTGATCAAAGGTGCAGAACGAAAAAGCAAACCAATCATCTGAACATAGTGACCATTCCTTAGAGTAACCACATCCAATAGTATTATTAAGGAAGGCTTGCTTATCGCCAATCTTAGCGTATGGCTGGATTTGTCCTCCAGATCCACCAAATCCAGCTCGCATAGTTTTTAATTCTGTCTGCCCTTCAAAATCTGAAAACTTGGTTGCAATATTATAAAGTATAATCTGAGTCTTTATTGGAATAAATCTTTGCATGTCGCTCATACCAACTGAGTCAAAGTATCCGCTTATTCTTGAAACAACAGCTATTGAATCATATAAATAGGATTCCTTTTGTGTTGGCATTAAAGAGTGTTGGCTCGGAAGCTTTGATAACAAAACGGTAAGTGCATCTTTAGGTCCTCTATCCGAATCATGAAATTCAGAAGTCCATTTAGATATTTTGTCTTTACCAGGGAGTTCTTGTTTTGGTTTTATAGTAGTCATTGTGAGTGTTTGTGCTGTAAATATAAGGATTCTACTCGAAAGAAAAAATATTTTAGAACATTCCGAAGGCATTTATTCCTGTGTAAGGAGAAATCTCTTCGTGAATCTCTGATGACATTCTCTCGAATTCTTTCTTTGCAGATTCTCCTGTTGAAATCTGCGTCATTAAAGTTTTGATTTTAATTGCTCTGGTGTGTCCAAGTTCAGCAGCTCTTGAAAGGAATAGATTCCCTATTTTATGATCCTCTCCATATACGACATTGGCTGCAAGGAATCTGGCATAAGCTTTATCGGGTTTCGTTATAAGCTTTGTCATTGTACGAGTAAGTGCTATTGCTTCTTGTTCTGAACCTCCAGATTTTCTTTGGATGTCCCTGAGCCTGTTTAAGTCCTGTAGTTCCATTGTGTTTGTTTGTACTACAAATATAAGGATTCTGCTCGAAAGAAAAAAATTTATGCTAAGCCTTTTGCTCCGGCTTCGATTTTTAGAATTGTGGCTAAGCTATCAGCTACTGTTTTGTCGTCACGTATTTCACTGAAGCAAGGATGATATGTGGAATATTCCCCTTTTGAATTTTGTGATATACCTGAACATTTCACTTCTAATATTTTTCCCATAAGTGATTTCTGGTTATCTGTTACCCATTGCATCATCTTCTCAGTCATACCTGAAGGATCAGTATATAAAAGACCGTCTGAACTTTTTGCTAATATGGTGGAAATTACATTCTCGTTTTTTGTCCCTTTTGTTCCATATTGGAATCCGATAATTTCCAAGTCAATATGAATTTCTAATTTCAGTTTTATCTGATGTACAGGCTTTCCATCTTTCCAAGGTCCATCATAAGCTTTTAGTATTGTTCCCTCGTGACCCAGTGCCAGGGTCCTTTGGAAATGGTTCATAGCTTCTTCGTATGTGAAGACTAACTCCTGTTCAATCAATTTGACTCTTGTGGGATTCGACTGAGAAATTGCAGATGCAACATTTTCAAGTCTTGTGAAATACGGGGTTTGCGATTTTGTTGCCACGTATTCGCTAAGGGTTATCATATCCCAAGAAGTAAAACATATACTATTTAGGGCTTGTTCAATAGTCATTCCCTTGTCTTCGAGAAATTCACCAATTTCTTTTTCTACGTTTTCCCCGTTTTTACGTTTTCCTATAATGGAGTTAAGTGAGGAAATCACCCCATTTGAAAAGAAACGTGCTAAGGTCTTTCCATCACTTCCAATCATTGTTAGTTCCCCGTTCATTACACCGTTGGGAAACTTGGAGAGCTCATTTAAGAACGTTGCCCCATCCAAATGTGAAGGTTCTCCCTGACGGCTTTCAACCTCAACAGTATTATCTGCTATGATAATGTTCCTGTAAGTTCCGTCCATTTTCATTTGACTTAAAACTGGGGATCTTCCCGCTTTTCCAAAAAGCTTTGTAACCAAATCCTTAGAAAATGGTTTCGCACCCATATAAGGGGTATCTTCGATTAAGCCTGGAAAGATTTTGTTAATGTTTGTCGTTCCCATTCCAATCTTGCAATCCTTTTCAATGATGCGTTCAATAATGTAAGCATCTTCCTTTGATAAGCATGTAAGGGTATCCCACAGCAACTGAACGCCTTCGTGTCCTGTTCTTTGACGGGATGAAAGGAGCTTAAGCTCTTCAAGAGCTTCTGCCAGTGTTAGTGATTCGACAGATGTCGTATAAGCGGGTATTTGTTTAATGTAGAATTTAACTCTACGGGAATTGGCGAGATAAAGGACTTCTTTTAAAAGGTGTGTGTCCTTGTGCTGCTTCAGTATTGCCATTTTGTTATTAGTTCCTGGCTCTTCTGATATTAGGTCAAATACTTCTTTTACTGTCATTGTGTTTGGTTGTAGTGCAAATATAAGAAAACTTATTGTAGAAAAAAATTACTTTAAGATTTCTTTTAGATGTCTTTTTATTTGAGCTGCATTTTGCATAATACAAATTCCCACAGCAGCTATACAATAATTAATGTTTCTCTCGTAGGGTTCTGATACAAAAATTGGGCGATCCCCTTTCATTTCTGTATGACTGTTTTCATTTTTTAAATCATAAGAGAATCTAACAATCCAAGAACCTCTTTCAGAATTTGAGCGTTCTGTAATTTCAAATTTCTTAAGTACTTTAGTATCGTATCTTATATTAAGGTGCAGTTTGAAGTCCCTGTAAGTTCTTAGGTCATCATACATCAAATATGATAATACGAGTCTTTCTAACTTTTCTCTTTTAGCTTCATCTTCCATTGTGAGTATTTATGATGCAAATATAGGGAATCTACACGAAAGAAAAAAATTATTCTTCTACTAAATATAATTCTCTTTCGATTCTTTCCCCTGAGGGAAGCTCAATGAATTCGTTTTCGAGAATGTCAACATCCGGAGCATCGGCCTGTTCAATGTCGTATACAAGGTTTGTAGACCGATTATATTTAGCATTTGTCCGGATTTCTGTACCACCATCCCAGATGGAAACGTACTTAACATTTATAATATCTTGTTCCATAGTGCAAATATATTAATATCCTTCAGAATAAAAAAATAAACACGTGATTTAATTCACGTGAAGACACAAGCTCCGCGGCGCCTCCGTGGGTTGGATCGAAAGAATCTGAACTGAAACCTATACGCACAGAAAACCCCAGCTTTCGCCAGGGTTTCCCGTACAAACAATATTTTGAATCTACCACATAGGGCAATCGTCTCTTGAACAACCTCTGCCACTATGACCACATCCGGGCATACATCCTTCGAATGTTTTTATCTCTTCTGTAGTTATTAACTTGGAAATATCCAAATAAGGCTTATCTTTTAGCAGTGCTTCAATAGCTTCCACCTTCGTTGGTCTTGTTCTGAACCATTGATTGGATGTTCCCTTTTCTTTTATTTTGAATCTTGGCATATTAATTCATTAAAAAATACACTAGCCTGTACGAATTTGCAATTACCATAATAGCAATTCTGATAGCTATGCTTTCAATTTTTTCCATATCAGTCGTTTATAATTAGTAATTTATACCCATCTCTTGATTCGTAATTCCATCCATATACGTCTTCGCCTCCACTATCAGTATCCTTATTTTTAAACTTGAATGTAGTTGATCCTCCAGTTTTAGTATTAACTAATTTGATTTCTTGATGAAGTTTACACTCTTTCCATTCTGAAATTTCAATCGAAAACGTTTTTGTTTCTTTATTATAGTTAAAATGATAATCGATATTCTTAATTTCCATGTCCTTGTTTGTGATGCAAATATACACTATTTTTCTTTATAAAAAAATTATTGTAGAAAATATAGTTGGATTTCCTAGCGCTATATCGAACTGCCGGGGTGCCTTACAACACTTCCATTGCGTCATAAAAAGTGCTTGACCTTACCCCACAAAAAATCCCCGGTTCTTTCCGAGGATTTCTTTTTAGTCTCTTGAAATGCTAAATGGTGGTGGCATAGGTGGCATACCAGTTCCTGGACTGTGGGAGGTTATCACTACTGTTGTTTTTCCGTGTTTGTGTATATCTTCAGTACACGATAGAATGAATTTAGCATCCGACGTGGTAATTGGGGGAAACATATAAGTTGTCCAAATCAAAAATGGCTCCAGTTTTTTAAAGGTAATCTTCATCGTCTATTAGTTTTACTTTACCGTCCAGAATATCAATTAAATCAGGACGATTAGTTAAGTGAAATAAATCTATTGGGTCTGTTCCTTGGATTGTTTTTCTGAAATATTCGACAAAAACGCAGGTATCATTCACTCTTTTAACACGTCCGAGATTGTGTAGACATATCCTTCGGTCAAATTCACGGTCTAGTACATGCTGAGCAATGTAGACTACAGGATCTCCGGCTTTGAAATGTGTTGTTTTTTTGATCTCCCTTTCTTCCATACAGCAAATATACGAAACCTTTGGGTAGAAAAAAATCTTTTAACAGGTTTTTTAAAGAATTTCAATAAAAATTTGGAATGGGATGCTTCGCATCTGTTAACAGCTGCGGGATTGGAGAATTCCGTTCCGCATACTTCGCACTTGTAATTGGGTATCATTGGATTGTTTGTACTGCAAATATACAAATCCTTTCATAATAAAATAATATTATTTGTTAAAAGCAAGATAATAAATCGAACGCATAGCTGCAGCACAGCCAATAGTGAATGTCAGATAATCATGCCAATGCCAGGTAAGAAGAAGTAATGCTCCAAATACAAAAAATAAGGATGTCCCAATAACTATTTTATCGGCTAGCGATTCACTAATTTCTATTCCTTTTATTTCTGTCCTTAATTCTTTAGTATTCATTGCTTCTTGTTTTATTGTGTTTAAAAGACCATTACCAAATCTTATTCGTCGGTCTAATGGTTAAACTTATTCCTGGCATTTGCTCCTTAAATAAGCTCTAATGCTTTTATTTAGTCTTAAATGTAATGCTAAGTTTCTGAATATAAAAATTTAGACTCAAAAACCCTTCGCGAGCGCGGGACCTCCCCTCCGACCCCTCACATAAAAGACACTGAGAGAATTCTCCCAGTGCCTTGACTTTGACTCGTTGCGTTATAAAAAGGATTTGTATTCTTCTAAATCCGCTTTAGTTCCTTTAGCTTGTAATGATGACATTATACTAGGCTGTATCTTACGAAGTACTTCCTTTCTAAGAGATTTGTATTTGAAATTTAGAATAGCACCGAAAGAAAATGCTGTCCATAGTTTTATCATTGTTCCGTCTAATTGAAAATCTCCATCAGCAAAATGTGCAAATCGTTTATCCCCTATCCATCCCTGTGTGTATCTTTCGTTATAAGCATTGGTCCGTATAGTTCCTTCAGCTGTGATTTCCCTGTTCTTTAATTTTCTCCAATTTTCTTTATTGTCAAAATAATTGTCTTCTGTTGCTCCGATCAGTGCTATGAAATTAGCAACAAAGAAAAGAACAAATGCAACAGTTAAAGAAACACAAAACCAATCTGGCATTATAAAGTGTGTCATATCTTTTATTTTGTTAATCCTCTTTTAGCTTGTGATTCAGTTGTCTTAGTACAGCGGTGTTCAAATTCCATTTTCCTCTCTTCTACTATTGAGCCATCAAACATGTCTTCGTATGTTATCCAGGTTCTACGTTCCCTGTCTTCGATTTTAATTATATGTCTGTATATTTTTGCTCCCTTTATTGACCTCGGGAAATCTCTATCATTACAATCGAAATCAGGCATTGTCCATACCCAGTAATCCCCTGTATGTGGACCGTTATCAGGGATTTTAAGACTCTTCGCATGTGGTAATAGTCCTATAATAAGGAGTGCTACTAAAGATATTACGAGTATAAAATATAGAATGTGTTTCGTTTTCATATTTGTTTTATAGAGCAATAATACAAAATCTTTTCTGTATCAAAAAAAATTTAGTGGGAAAAGTTCAACATCTTGTCAAAATGCCGGGGTGCCTCACATTTTCCTCTCTGGCTTTTTCCTTTCACTCTGGTTTACCCCACAAAAAAACCCGGAGTGCTAGTCCAGGTTGTAGTAAAAAGAACGGTATTTTTAAGCAGACATTATTGCTACTAAGCCTGCTACTATCAATCCTATAAGAAATATAACTTCCCACGTTACAAAGAGTACGACTGCCCAGGTAATGATTCTTATAATTCCTAGTAATTCGTGCATTGATGGGGGAAATGTGTTAACAACGTAACTAACTATACTGGAATCGAGGGTTAAAGCAAGAATTATAGTGATGACAAATGCTAAGATTCCTGAGAATAAGGCTTTCATTTTTTATGTTTTATACGTTTTACGAAAAGATGTTTTTAAAACCAGTCTATAATTCCTTCCTAAATTTCCTTTACAACTTCAGTACCGAAAGAAAAATAAGGCCCGGATACTGCTTCTTCTATTGCGTCTTCTCCCATTGTCCAGGTCTCTGTTTTTGGTGGGAGCTGAAAATTCCAAACTATGTAAACAATAAAAAGAACGGGTTTTATAAGGAAATACCATATTGAGAAGAATATAATAGCTCCTAACAATACTGCTATCTTAGCAAATGGACGAACAATTCTTTTCATTATTCCTCGGTTTTTATTGGTTTATTGGGATTTTCTACCCATTCTATTTGTGGGCAGTACCTGTCTTTCCAGGAATGAAATCCCTCGTAGGCTACAGTTTTTATCTCGGATATATTAGCGGACAAATTCGCTTTAGTACTAGAAGTTGACCATGTATGAAGTGCCCAGCAAATTCCGATGAAAATACTAACCCCTGTAGCTATACCCAGTGTAGTGGCCAATACTTTCAACCAATTAGTATAGAAGCCAAAACCTATCAAGAATAAAAGAAGTTCGAGAATTAGGGATAAAAACATTCTTTCTTTGTAATCCCATTTGGTTTGAATTCCGTATGTAATGCAGTAAGAAAGCCAGGTAATCGGGAGCGATACAAAAGCCAGGACTAAACCCCAGAAGTAATCGCAAAAGTTTTTATTGGGTTCTTTCCCTTTGTAGGTTGCAGTGTAAAAATTCCAGAGCCAAGATCCCTTGTAAAATGTTCCTATTTTTTTCATTTGTGTTTGTTTTAGAATGTAAATATAAGGATTCAATACGAAGATAAAAAAATTAATCCGTTAAAGATCCTAAGAAAATTATAGACTTCCAAAATATTAGATATAAAATATATCCGACAATAAATAGAATAGGTATCAAAGGAAATATAAAATATGATATTACTCTTTTTTTACCAAAGACGTATTTCCAGCGAGCTTTAGTTTCTGCTTTTTTCTTCTGAGGATAATAATCTGAATCGTAAATGTAAATATCAGAAACCTTTATAATGAATATTGAACCTAGTATAACTCCGCCCACACAGTCTAATATGATCAGTACAATTAAAAATATCTGGAGTCCGTCTGATATATTCTATTTTTTTACTGGTGGGTTAAAATTAGTGCTAATCCATTGAAGGTAATGCATCTTAGGTTCTCTACTTTGAGCTGCACAGTATTCATCCCATAATTG
>Ga0209777_10005997_pt1 | contig 13809 bp, 10 predicted proteins | sample FrelakmetHBP12HB_FD_187147 | JGI IMG/M metagenome (GOLD analysis project Ga0209777, IMG submission 187147) | Freshwater lake sediment microbial communities from the University of Notre Dame, USA, for methane emissions studies -HBP12 HB (SPAdes)... | ecosystem: Environmental > Aquatic >...
AGTGGATCCCAGGTGACGACGACTTTGCCGGGGTAGAGGCCGTCGGAGGCCTGGAGACCGGTAGGGGATGCGGGGTTAGGATCATAGCTGAGGGAGACGCCCGGGCTACGGCGGACGATCGTCTGCAGGTAGCTGCAATAGGCCTTGCCGTTCAATGCGTTGGCGGTTAGATCCAGAGTGATCAGGTTCTCCATGCCGGTCAGGGCCGAGATATCGCTGATCCGATTCATGCGAAGATCCAGGAAGAGCAGGTCGTTGAGACCGGAGAGGGCTGAGATACTACTGATTTGGTTCCAGGCCAGATCCAGTTTCTGTAGGTTGCGTAGCCCGGCCAGGGCTGAAATGGTGCTGACGGAATTGCCGTGAAGGCTCAGCTCTTGTAGGCTGGTCAGGCCGGCCAGGGCTGAGATGTCGCCTATTTTATTGTCGCGAAGATCCAGCTTCTGGAGGCTGCCTAGGCTGGCCAGGGCCGAGATACTGGGGATCCGATTCTGGCGAAGAATCAGGGTCTGCAGATGGTTTAGGCCGGCAAGAGCTGAGATGTCGCTGATCTGATTTTTGTGCAGATTCAGGTCACTCAGCTTGCTCAGACCGGCGAGAACCGAGATGTCGCTGATCTGATTCCTGGAGAGATCCAGTTCCTGTAGGTTATGTAGCCAGGCTAGGGCTAGGATGTCGCTGATCTGATTCTGGTGAATGTCCAGCGTTTGGAGATTCGTGGCATGCTCCAGGCCTGTGAGGTCATGGATCTCCATGCGGCTGGCGACCAGCTCTGTTAGGCTGAGCATATTGGTCGGCGTTGGGTCTAATATCGATAGGGCGTCCTCCACGGCCGATTTCATCGCCACATCCGGAAAGTGGACGGGGTCTTCGGCGTCAGCCGCCCCAAGTGCGAAGGCCGTGGTAATGATCCAAAGGGTGGTTGCTGCTCCTATTCTCACAGGCCTCTCATCATAATAATATGCCACAATGGGTCGCAACACCTTGACCTGGCGAGGTCCGTCTCCCTTTGCTCCCTAAGATGATCTTGCCTAATATTTTACCCATATTATGGGTGCCTTGTCAACTGGATGACCCGACTTGCCCCCGGTTTGGGAACCCAGCTTGTTGACGGCCCCTGTGGATTTGGCTAAGCTAAGGGCCTTGTAGTTTTGGACTTATCTTGGGCTTGGCGTTTGAGAGATGCTATGATGGTCAAAAGAACTGCGACGTGCGGGCAACTGCGACTGGGAGATTGTGGCAAACGTGTGGTCTTGGCGGGCTGGGTTCAGTCCTATCGCGATCACGGCAATCTCGTCTTTGTGGATCTGCGGGACCGGGAGGGCATCACCCAGGTCGTTTTCAACCCGGAGAAGGAACCCGAGTCGCACAGGCTCGCCAGGACCCTGCGGTGCGAGTGGGTCGTTGCCGTCAAGGGTGTCGTGCAGCCGCGAGGGGAGGGTATGGAGAATCCCAAGATGGCGACCGGGCAGATCGAGGTCTGCGCAGAGACCCTCGATGTCCTCAATACCGCCAAGACGCCGCCGTTTGAGACCGATGGGGCCGAGAAGACCAATGAAGAGGTCCGGCTGAGTTTTCGGTATATCGATCTCAGAAGGCCGGCCATGCAGGAGAAGCTTCGGACCCGCCATCGGGTGACGACCGTGGTCAGGGATCACTTCAACCAGTTGGGCTTCTGGGAGGTGGAGACGCCCATGCTGGCCAAGAGCACGCCCGAAGGGGCCAGGGACTTCCTGGTCCCCAGCCGCCTGGTGAAGAGCTGCTTCTACGCCCTCCCCCAGTCTCCGCAGCTCTTCAAGCAGATGTTGATGGTCTCGGGCGTGGAGAAGTACTTCCAGATCGTCCGCTGCTTCCGGGATGAGGACCCTCGCGCGGACCGCCAGGCGGAGTTCACCCAGATCGACGTGGAGATGAGCTTCGTCGATTCCGATGACATCATCACCATCCATGAGAACATGATTGCCCAGGTCTGGAAGCACATACTGGGCATCGACATCTCCTTGCCGATTCGGCGGATGACCTACAAAGAGGCCATGGATGACTACGGGATCGACCGGCCCGACCTTCGATTCGAGATGAAGCTCAAGGATGTCACCGAGATCGTCGGGCAGACCGGGTACAAGGTCTTCACCTCGACCATCGAGAAGGGCGGGGTCGTCAAGGGCCTGTGCGCGAAAGGAGGCGGCCGCAAGTACTCTCGGAGCGACATTGAGCAGACGTTGACCCGTTTCGTCGGCGACTTCGGGGCCAGGGGCCTGTCGTGGTGCAAGGTCAAGAGCGAGGGCGGCCAGCAGACCCTTACCCTGGGCTCGGCCAAATTCTTCAATCCAGCCCAGCAGCAGCAGTTGATCGAGCTGTTCGGGGCCGAGGACGAGGACCTTCTGTTCTTTGTGGCCGACCAGGAGAAGGCCGCCAACAAGGCCCTGGCGCCCCTGCGATGCAAGCTGGCCAGGGAGATGGGGTTGTACGACGAGAAGGAATACCAGTTTGTCTGGGTGGTGGACTTCCCGCTGATGGAATGGAACCCGACAGAAGGCCGGTTCGATTCCGTGCACCATCCCTTCACGGCCCCGGTTCCGGAGGACCTGGATCGGATCGAGAGCGACCCCGGGAACATCCGGGCCCAGGCCTATGACCTGGTACTCAACGGCTGTGAGATCGGCGGCGGCAGTATCCGTATCCATCGCATGGAGACGCAGCGCAAGATCTTCAGGCTGCTCAAGATATCAGACGAGCAGGCCGAGGACCGGTTTGGGTTCTTCCTTCGGGCCCTGGAGTACGGGGCGCCGCCTCACGGCGGGATCGCCTTCGGGCTGGATCGGATGGTCATGCTCCTGACCGGCACGGAGAACATCCGGGACGTGATCGCCTTTCCCAAGACCCAGAAGGGACAGTGTCTGTTGACCGGCGCGCCCAGCGAGGTGGACCAGAAGCAGCTTGATGAGCTGAACCTGCGGGTCCAGAAGCACTCCCACCTGGACGAGCCCCCGGCCTCATAGCGATGGCTGGGCCGGGCGAAGTCGAGACCGGAGGGCCAATGGACAGGCATGGACGGGTCGGTGCCGGACGGGCGTAGCGATGAAGATCGGACAATCCCTCCTTCGCTTGATGAGACGCGTGCAGTGGCGACCCCTGTCGCTGGCTGAGAAGTGTCGCCTGATGTTCGGCGGGGCTGTGGTCTTGAGCCTGTCTCTGGTGCTGGTCTTCCCCTACCTGTGGATGCAGAAGCTGACCACCAAGGGCCTGATCGACATCAGCCAGGAGAGGGCCAACCTGTTGTATCGATTTCACTTCCGGTTGGACAAGCTTGCCCAGAGCGGGCTGCCGGCCTTGGATCCGAGTGGCTCTGTGGCGGACGCTGCCGGTATCCCCATGCAATGGATCCGGTTTGGCCCTGACCCGACGGAGAATCTGAAATCCATCGAGGATCCCCATCAAGGCGTCATTCGTTCCCTCCTGCTGGGCCCTTCGGAGGACGACTTCAGGTCCGCCCGCGTGGGACGGGTCCTGGAGAGTCACTACTACAAGCTCTTTCGGGCCGGCGAATCGTGCATCGCCTGTCACAATCCGCAGGGGGCGGCGAGGGCCTTCTCCATCAATGAGCCGATCGGCGTGGCCATTGTGTCCCGCCGGGACGCCGGGGGCGAGATCGGCCGGATCATCCTGGTCAATCGCATCGGGGTCGTCGTGGCCGGCTTGATTGGTGCGATCGGCGCCATGGTGGCGTTCTATTGGATCACCCAGCGGGTGATCCTCAGTCCGATTCGCCAACTGCGGGCCATGGCCAACAACGTGGCAGACGGCAATCTGGACATCCGCAGCACGATCACCACCGGCGACGAGTACGAGAGGCTCGCCCAGGCATTCAACCACATGCTCGACAACCTCGAGGCCTCGCAGGAGAAGCTCCGCGCAGCCAATCGGCAGTTGGATCTCAAGATCGTCGAGCTGTCGGAGCGGAACGTCCAGTTGTATGAGGCCAACAAGGTCAAGAGCGAGTTCCTGGCCAACATCTCCCACGAGTTCAGGACCCCGCTCAATTCCATCCTGGGTTTTGCCCAGGTCCTGAAGGATCGGCCCACCCTGCTGAAGACCGAGAAGGGCCAGCGTTACGCCGAGAACATTATCACCAGCGGCAATCGACTGCTCCAGATGATCAACGACCTCCTACAACTGGCCAAGGCGGAGGCCGGCAAGCTGGCATTGCACGTGGAGCAATGCTCGCTGCCTCAGGTCTGCGAGGCACTGATCTCCTCGTTCCTGCCACAGACCCACGAGAAGCGGCTCAGGGTCAGGCTCACCCTGGACCCGGGTATTCCGCTGCTGCGGACCGACGTGGGCAAGGTGCAGCAGATCCTCTACAACCTCTTCAGCAACGCGGTCAAGTTCACCCCTGCCCGTGGCCAGGTCGAGGTCAAGGCATACATGCTGGACGACACGGTGCTCCGCGTACAGGTCTCGGACACCGGATGCGGGATCGCCCAGGCGGATCAGGACAAGATCTTCGAGAAGTTCCGCCAAGCGGATGGTTCCCTGACCCGCCAGACCCCAGGGACCGGCCTGGGCCTGGCCATCTCAAAGGAGCTGGCGACCCTGCTGGCCGGCCAGATCGGCCTGGAGAGCGAGCCGGGTCACGGTTCGACCTTCTGGCTGGACATCCCGGTTGCCTTGGCCAAGGAGACCCCGGAGGCAGCTAAGGACCCGTGAAGAAATAACTGACCCCTTTTCCATCTCATCTTCAGGCCATCTTGAGCCGCTCCTCAATCGCGAAATCCTCAATGTAGCAGGACTACACCTCCGGTTTCGCTCAATCGATCGCGCCTCAATCTGACCCAAATCTGAGCGGCAAATGGTTCACTTATTTCTTGACGGGTCCTAAGGCCGAGCGGTAGGCCCGGCCTGGACTTGGGCTTGCGATGTATGGGCAGGCTCTATTTCACCTTGAAGGCGCACTGATAGGTCTTGTCCTTTGATGGGTCATCGGTCCATCGGCAGAGGGTGAAGCCTTCTTTGGTCTTCTCGTACTTGAAGTCCTGCCCGTTGAACGGGTCCTTGGGCATACCGGGGGCAAGCTGATCCGGGACCGAACCGGTCCGGGCCTTGGCCAGGTAGATTTCAATGGCTGTCTTCAAGAGGCTGCCATTCGACCTGGCCCTTGTATCGAGCGTCAGGAGCCTGGCGACGGAAGGCATGAGCACGTCCGTCAGCCTGGCATGGGGATTCTGTTTGGCATCCAATCCAGGCCGTTTGTCCAGGTCTTCGAGACGGGCGAGCCTTTGGCCATAGGGGGCAGTGCTGTCCAGGACAGCCAACGCCGCATCCACGTGGGCCTTGAAGTAGGCACGGCTCCCTTCGAAGAAGGCCTCATCTCCATTCTTGATGTGCTCCACGAGATCCTGGGGCACGGAGTCGACACTGCCGGTCACGGCCTCGGCCAGCCCGTCACTGCCCGCCCTGAACTTGGCCAGGATGATCTCTTGCTCGGTCCTCAGTCCGTTCTTGAGCTCCGACTGCCTGCTTGGAACCAACGCCAGTTGACCCTTGAGCCAGACGAGGGTCTGTGGGTCAGGGGGCATGGCGCCAATCGCGTCCTGGATGGCCCTGTCCGCCAGCTCGTTGACCGCAAGGCCGACCAGGAACGAGAGGAGGCTCTCGTCTCCGGTATGTTGCACGATTCGCCGCATGGTCAGACAACGGTCCAAGGCCTGGCGATATCGCCCGTCTGCGACGGCAATCGCCGCGTCCGCCCTCATCAGCCGCGCCAAGGCCCTTATCTGGGATAGGTGTGAAAGGGACATCTGGTAGCCCTGGGAGTACCGAAGGCCCCAATCACACGCGGCGATTTGAGATGCCGCGGTGGCGAGGTCGAGGGCGGGTCTGCAGTCCTTGATGTACCGGCGGACCTGGTCGTTCGGATCTGCACCGTTGGGCAGGTACTCTACTGCATCGCGTCTCTGATCTTCACCCTTGGGCAGGGAGATGAAGGCCTGATAGTACAACAGGGCGGCATTGTTCGGATCACGTGGATAGGCGTGGACTGGCGATACTGAGCCAACCATCGCCAGCAAGCCCCAGACGATCATGGCGTTTCCGTTGTGCGATCTCATATCGTGCTCCTTTCCCATTTTGTCTCTGTGTCGAACGGGTCCCTGGTCAAGGGATTCGCTGGCCAAGGTCCGACCCGTTCAAAGGCCCTGTCCAGTTGCCTCTCAACTCCTTCCAGGCCACCCTGGCGAAAGGCCTTTCCCAGCGAGCAGGCGGTCGTGAGTTCTGCTGGGGACTGCGTGATCTCGGTCATGTCCCAGGGTGGTGACACCGGCCTGGGTGATCGATGCGTTACGGCCACGTAGGTCACCATGACGGCGACCGAGGCGGCGATGGCCAGCTTGGTCGCCCATCGAGAGACGACCCGTCTCGACGGCGTGGCGGCCTGTGATTGCCGCAGCCGGTCATGGGCAGCCCGGATGTCTTCCAGGGTCTTCTGGTGTCTGGCGGGCGTTGACCTGACCCGGAGGGTCCTCATGACTTGTTCGATTCTGTCTGGCTTCATTCTCTCAGCTCACCATTGAGAATGGATCGGAGCTTCTCCAATCCATACCGGTACCGGCTCTGGGCCGTGTTGATCGAGATGCCCAGAGTCGCAGCGATCTGGCGGAACCTCAGGCCTGCTGTCAGGTGCAGGACCACGACCTCCCGCTGCTCAGTGGGCAATTGGGCCAGGCCCGACCAAGCCAAGTGGAGATCCTCCTGTTGAGCGGCCAGGACCTCGGGCTGCTGCCCCTTGGGCACGAGGAATTCGATATCGTCCATCGGCACCCCATCCTTCCGGGCCCGGAGTCTGTCCCTGGCCCGGTTTGCCACACACACGGCCAGAAAGTGCTTGAGGCTTCCATCCAGCCTGACCTTCTCCGGCGCCTGGGCAAAGGTCACAAACACGTCGTGGACCATGTCCTCTGCACTGGCCGGGTCTCCCAGGATCGCGGCCGCAACCGTCAGGAGCAACGCCTCGTACTTGCAGTAGATGTGCTCCAATGCCTCACGGCTGCCACGTCTGAACCGCCATATCAGGATCTTGTCTTCAACCATCGAGCGGACCTGTCTACTGTGTTCTACCTCTATCACGATTGGCCGGCCCAGTTTAGTCTAGGGCCCAGTGGAGGCACAGGAGAATGTCCGATGCACGCTTGAGGCTTGAGGTTTGCGGGTGGATGGATTTGGTGCTAGAATCCCGGCCGTCTGAAGGACTGAAAGGAGACAGCATCATGACGCGGATGCAATGCCGTTGGGTTGCGTTGGTTTGTTGGATGGGTCTTGCCGGTTGGGCCGCTGCATGGGCCCAGACGGAGGGTCAGACCCATCCCTTCTCAGTGCACGACATGCTGGCCATGGACCGGATCAGCGACCTCCAGGTCTCACCGGACGGGCGTCAGATCGTGTTTGTGGTCCGAAAGACCGACCTGGAGGCCAATCGCGGCAGGACCGATCTGTGGCTGGTCAATGCGGACGGCAAGGGCCTGCGACAACTGACATCGCACCCAGAGAACGACGCCAATCCCAGGTGGTCGCCTGACGGCAAGATGATCTGGTTCGTCTCCAGCCGGTCTGGCTCGTCGCAGGTCTGGCGGATCACGCCCGATGGCGGTGAGGCCAGGCAGGTCACAGACCTGGCCCTGGATGTGGCCAACCTGGTCGTCAGTCCAGACGGTCACCACATGGCCTTCACGGTGGAGGTGTTTCCAGACTGCAACTCGATCCAGCAGACCAAGGCCCGGTTGGATGAGTTGGCCAGTCGCAAGGCCAGCGGCCGTGTGTATGACCGGCTGTTTGTCCGTCACTGGGACACCTGGGCGGACGGCCGGCGATCACACGTGTTCGTCGTGGCTGCTGAGGGCGGCGAGCCAGTGGACGTCATGAAGGGCATGGATGCAGACTGCCCCTCCAGGCCCTTCGGTGGGCCGGAGGAGATCACCTTCGCGCCGGATGGGAAAGGCGTCGTGTTTGCGGCCCGCGACGCGGGCAGGGCAGAGCCGTGGTCTACGGACTTCGACCTGTACCTGGCACCCGTGGACGGATCGCAGTCGCCCAGTTGCCTGACCGAGGACAACCCTGCATGGGACACGTACCCGCTTTTCTCGCCCGACGGAAAGACCCTGGCCTATCTGGCCATGGCCAGGCCGGGCTATGAGTCGGACCGGTTTCGCATCGTTCTTCAGCCCTGGCCGGACGGCCCCAAGCGGATCTTGACTGAGGGCTGGGACCGCAGCCCTCAGAGGATCTGTTGGTCACCCGATGCCAGGACGATCTACGCGGTGGCCGAGGACTCCGGTCAGGCATCGCTCTCTGCCATAGACGCCAAGACAGGAGAGGTTCGGACCCTGGTCAAAGAGGGTACCGTGGAGGACGTAGCAGCGGCAGGGGATCGCATCGTGTACGGACTTAGCTGTCTTCGGTCGCCCGTGGAGATCTACTCAGTCGGCCCGGGTGGCGGTGAGACCCAGACCATCACGCGGATCAATGCGGACAGGCTGGCGGCCGCGCGCGTGGGCCAGGCAGAGCAGTTCTCCTTCAAGGGCTGGAACAACGAGGCGGTCCATGCGTACGTGGTCAAGCCCGTGGACCTCGATCCTGCCAGGCAGTACCCGGTGGCCTTTTTGATCCACGGCGGACCCCAGGGGTCCTTCAACAACACCTTCCACTACCGCTGGAATCCGCAGGTCTATGCAGGGGCGGGTTATGCAGTGGTGATGGTGGACTTCCACGGCTCAACCGGCTACGGCCAGGCCTTCACGGACTCGATCCGTGGCGATTGGGGCGGCAAGCCCCTGGAGGACCTCCAGAAGGGCCTGGCAGCGGCCTTGGATCGCTATCCGTGGATGGATGGCCAGAGGGTGGGGGCCCTGGGCGCGTCCTTTGGCGGGTACATGGTCAACTGGATCGCCGGCAACTGGCCGGATCGCTTCAGGTGCATGGTCAATCACGACGGGAGCCTCGATGAGCGGATGGCCTACTTCGATACCGAGGAACTCTGGTTCCCCGAGTGGGAGCACAGGGGCATGCCTTGGACGAATCCTGAAGGCTTCGACGGTCAGAACCCGGTCAACTGCATCAAGAACTGGAAGACCCCCATGCTCGTGATCCACGGGGGCCAGGATTTCCGCGTGGCCGATACCCATGGACTGGGCACCTTCACGGCCCTGCAGCGAATGGGCATCCCGAGCAGGCTGCTCTTCTTCCCTGACGAGGGGCACTGGGTCCTGAAGCCACACAACTCGATCCTGTGGCACGAGACTGTGATCGGCTGGTTGGACCAGTGGCTGAAGGCCGCGTCCAGCGGTCGGCGTTGAGCGTTCAGGGATTGTAGTATTATGTACAAGGAGGTATGATTGGGTCAACAAGGCCAGAACCATGAGAGAGTGGCCAAGAGTCGCTGACGTTTGTAGGGCTGGCCGTGTTGTGGCGATCTCTGGGAAAGGCCACTGCGTCTCATGCGGTGTAACGATGTCCTATGTGGAATGCTATATCATAGATAGTCCGTTACAGGGAGAGACACCGTGACACAGTCTCAACTGCAATTGTGGGACATGATCCTCAAGAGCGTTACGGCGGTTGTCGCTCTGGCCGCTGCAAGTGCAGGTGCGATTCGGTACTTCAGAGCACGACGACGTGAGTATGTACTACGAAAGGAGGAACTAGCGTGGCGGAAGACGGATCTTGTGGTTAGGCTTGCGGAGCACTTCGACAAGGACCCTAATATCCAGGGTGGGCTGCGCCTGATTGAGTTCGGCGTCCCCATCACGTTCGAAGAGTTGGCGCAAATCCTGAGAAGCCCAGTGTCCTCGCTGAGTCGTGAGCAACTTGACCTCCGCTACCAAGTAGATCGCTTTTTTGACTTCTTTGATCGCATTTATCACTTCGTTTGTGTTACCAAGACCCTCACTCCAAAGGACGCCGAGTGTTTTACTTGGTACATTCGTCGTATTGGGCAGGTCTCCGCCTTATCTGACTTTGCTCGGCAGAATGGCTATGAAGACCTCTTGACTCTATATGAACTCTACAAACCCCTTTTTCAGAGCCCCGAAGAAGGGCCCCTCGCAGGAGAATGATCGCGATGACCGACGTGGCGAGTAGGAGGTAGTCTCTTTGGCTGTTGCTTACCATCACATTTCGAGTGGTGCTCTGACCATTCCGGTTCCAAATGTGGCTGCAAGGACCCCATTTACATGTGGAGCGTCTGCCCTGTTGGCAGTCTCAACTTACTACGGCGTCGGACCAGATACTGAGAAGGAAATGGTCGGCCTCCTTCGCAGGTGCGGTTTCGATCGGCGAGCCGGAACTCAACCCCACCAACTAAAGCTCGCTGCTGAGATGATTGGCCTCAGAACGAGGGAATACAGTGGCATGTCCCGTCGTGCTCTCTTGGCTCACCTGCGCAGGCGTCAGCCCGTGTTGCTGACCATTCAGGCGTGGGGGCGGAATCGCAGTAGATCACGGATAAGAGTCTACAAGGACGTCTGGTCTCAAGGTCATTGGGTGGTGGCAATCGGGTTTGACGACAACGGTGTCTTCTTGGAGGACCCATCACTCGAGGCGTCACGAGGTTATTTGCCATTTGTCGAGCTCGACGCTTGCTGGCATGACACTGGACGTAAGGGATGCCGGATTCTCCGATATGGTCTGGTTCTGTGGAAGCCGAACTGGCGCGGCTGTGGGTATCTAACCCTAGCACGGCAATTGGAGTAAGACTCGGACAACGAAAGCCATGGGCAAAGCAGGAATTATCGGTGTTGGCAAGCGGCTGCGTAACCGGCCGTGAAGACGCCCTGTACTGTTCTAGGTCGAGCGGGGTTCAGTGCTGCCATTTCTGCCATGCCGATTCTGATTGGGCTATCGAGGGACTGACAAGTCAATACCTCCGGCAGAGTCAGAGGTATTGACTCCAAGTAGGAGGCGATCGTTGTACTGACGGGGGCTGTAGACCCATCCTGATCTGCCAGGAGGGGCTGAAATACGGCGCACAGCTCCAGCAATTGGTGCCAGTCTCTGCATGGGCGGGCCAGTCCTCGTCTCGATGCCCAGGATCAATCCCACGCGATTGAGACCGACCTCCGCGAGCAGACGTTGGAAGCCAGCACGTCCAACGGCACTGCTGCCACTGTGCCCTTGATCCTCGTCGATCACGAGGACCCGTTTGCTGGGCCAACCCCAGCCGATGGGCCGGTCCCGCAAGCCATACTGCAGTACCGTGGATTCCCGATGCTCCAGGATCTGTTGACCTGTGCAGGTCTGGGCCGTGGACAGCCCCTACATCCGCGGCCACATCGACGACGAGTTCACGAGCTTCGGCCGGCACTACGATAACGACATTGAGGAGAGTGAGAGGGGCTTTGTGCTCCTGCACGAGCTGCACGAACGGAACCGCATGGCCGAAGGCCTGCCGTATAGCAGGGCGCACAATGAGTCCAGCCCCCTGGAGTTTCGGTGCAGGCACCATCCATCTGCTTGGATTCGTCTGAATTCATGGCTGTCAAGAAGGGTTCCAGGCTCCGGCTATCCGCCCCCACAACCACGGTCATGTACCCTCTTTCGCATCATGGGTTGACCTTTTGGAGAATGGAGAGTAGCCTGTAAGGCGTCCTAGGTGGACAACAAGGCCAAGAATGGACTTCATCTGACGACTGTATTATCAATTGGCGTGAGATGCAAAAGGAAGAGAATCCTAGAAAAGCCATACCCAAGAGAATCTGTTTTGAGGTATTCAAGAGGGATTCATTCAAATGCCAGTATTGCGGAGCTGAAGCATCTGATGTCGTCCTATTGAACTGCTACACTGCTGATCTAGGTCCCATCAAGGAGAACGTGCTATGGCTATGCCAGAATCCCTCAAACCACCTTACCTTCGCAAGGACGAGGTGCGTGGCGATACCCAGGTATGGATCGTGGACGGTGCCTACATCCGCGGCCACATCGACGAGGAGTTCACGAACTTCGGCCAGCACCACCGGTACCCGTACATCCCCGACAAGGAGTTCTGGATCGACCAGGAGGCTGAGGGAGATGAGCGGATTTTCTTCATAGACCACCTACTGGTGGAGCACCAGCTCATGGCCAAGGGCATGCCGTACGCCAAGGCGATCGTTGAGGCCGACCGGGTCGAGCGCAGCGAGCGGCGCAGGGCGGGCGACGTCCGCAGGGCCACGCACGGCGGCAAGGAACTGCCCGATCTCCAGGCTGTACACGAGCGGCTGTGGAAGAAGTTGGAGAACGGGATTGAGGTCTGGATCGTGAACGGGCGCCTGGTGCGGAGCGTGTTCGATATCGATTTTACGGCCGGAGGTCATGACCACGTGTATGAGTTCGTGCCCCAGGGCCAGGTGTGGATCGACAATGACATCGCTGAGAAGGAGCGGGGCTTTGTGCTCCTGCACGAGCTGCACGAGCGGAATCGTATGGCGGAAGGCCTGCCGTACAGCAAGGCGCACAATGAGTCCAGCCGCCTGGAGTTCCGGTGCCGGCACCACCCCGATGAACTGCACGACGCCCTTGCGGCAGAGGGCTGGGCGTGAGCCGGGTCAGTGCAGACGCCGTGCGGCCTGACGCAGGTCGTGCACGTCATGGGCCGTGATCGCGGGGCAGTAGCGGAGATCGCTGTACCGTCGATACCACTTGGCTGCGTCAAGGCCCCGGCGATCCGGCTGCGCGTGCTGCTCCACGCGGAGGGAGAAGGCCAGGAGGGTCTCTGCCGGGCTGCGGACCAGGCCCCATCGTCGGATGCGCCGGTCCACGTGTGCAAGGAGTCTTCCCATGGCCTGGTATGCCGGATCATGCCTGCGGGTCAGGCTGCGACCCCCCGATCGTCCGGCCCGGGCCCGCCGAATGTGCAGCCAGAGGACGGCCAGGCCCGCTGCCCCGATGAGGCTTCCCACGGACGCCCAGACCGGATGATACGTGACGGCCCAGGCCAGGGGCCCGAACAGCCCGTAGGCGTACGCGGCCCGGAGGAACTGCTGGTAGACCAGCCATCTGTCGAGGTCTCCTCTGCCGCCTGACGCCGTGTCAAGGCCTGCACTCACGTCCTGACCCACGGTCGCCTCGACTGTGGTCCAGCACGCCTGCTGGTCGTCCCAGGCCTCCACCCAGGCGTGGGCGTGGCTGTTTCGGACGATCCAAACCTCTTCCAGTGGGTCCTTCTCGGTGACGAGGAAGCCCGTGACATATCGGGTCGGGACATTGGCCGTTCGGAGCAGCAGGGCCGCACCCGAGGCGAAGTACTCGCAGTATCCGGTGGAGGCCTCCAGCAGGAAGTACGTGAGGGCATCGCGATCCGGGGGCACATCCAGGCCCAACGCATACGTGTAGTGCTTGCGGAAATGGCGGACCACGGCCTCGATCTTGTCGGCCGTGGTCTGGCAGCCGTCGAAGACCTGGCGGGCGAGGTCCACGATGCGGGGGTCCAGATTCAGTGGCAGGACCAGGATACGCCGGCGCTGGATCGCGTCGGGCGGCGAGCGATCCGGGTCCAGGGTGAAGAGGACCCTGTAGGTCAGGCCCTCCCGGTGATGCCGTATGCGCAGGATGTCGTCGTCACCCCGGAGCAGGGCACTGGCTGGGACCTCCACGGCGATCGTGCCCAGGCGAGTGAACAGGGCATCTCCGAAGTCAACTCGGTGCTGGATCGTGATGGAGGGCGAGCCGTCAGGGTCGACCTGGGAGAGCCGGAATCGCTGCCGCCCGCCTGTCAGGGCTGGGCTGCCGGCCCCTGGCGGGGTTGGATACAGGACCTCCTGAGATGACCGGTCGTACCACTCGGAC
>Ga0209777_10005998_pt1 | contig 13809 bp, 13 predicted proteins | sample FrelakmetHBP12HB_FD_187147 | JGI IMG/M metagenome (GOLD analysis project Ga0209777, IMG submission 187147) | Freshwater lake sediment microbial communities from the University of Notre Dame, USA, for methane emissions studies -HBP12 HB (SPAdes)... | ecosystem: Environmental > Aquatic >...
TGAAGCAGCCAAACTTGCTGGAATCGTACCCGAGCCAATCGCGGCGGAAGCTGAAGCGGTACCTGTTGAAGCCGGTATCGGTGAAGAACTGGAACCAAAACCGCTTGAGGAAATCTTTACCTTGCGGCCCGATATGCTTCAGCCCGTCACTACTTCGACGGAAGAAGATGAAGACGAGTCAGATAAGAAAAAGGGCAAGAAGAAGAAAAAGAAAGTTGTCGAGGTCGTGTATGATGAAGACCTTGACAAGACCATCGCCAAGATAAAGCACAAGCGCGGTGATGAAGGTTGGGAAGAGGAATAAACCTCCCATAGAGACGAACATGGTCATGCCCAGATGTATTAATGGATATAGAAGGTGTCTGGCAAATCTGTAAGACCACTCAAGCACATCCCCCAACGCACCTGCGTGGGTTGCAGAACCGTTTTACCCAAGCGGTCGCTGATCCGTCTTGTGCGCCAGGCGGAGGGTGTGCAGATAGACCCGACCGGCAAACTTGCCGGGCGGGGTGCATATCTGCATAATCGCCGTTCCTGTTGGGAAAATGGTTTGAAAGGTCCTCTGGCTCACGCACTGAAGATCACACTGACGACCGAGAATACCGAAAACCTCCGGCAGTTCATGCAAACATTACCGGAGGACGAAGAGATTACTGGTGACCGGGCATAAAGTCCAAATGGACTGACGAACCGCTGATCGTTCAACGGCAGGCCTGAGGTGTTCCAGTGTAACCCGGTAGCCAGATGGGGTTTGCTACACTGGTGTTTTTTAAAGGAGATGCCGTATGAGCGAAACCGACCGTAAAAAAATAGAACTTCCCGCGATTATTTCCATCCGGGAATTTGCACAAATTATTGAAGTCAGCCCGATCCAAATCATTAAAAAGTTAATGACCAATGGCGTAATGGCCAGCATCAATCAGACAATAGATTATGATACCGCTGCCATCCTGGCGGATGAAATGGGTTTTGAACCCGTAATGGAAAACCCCGTAGCGCCGGTGGAAAAAGAGGCGGGCGAGATTCCGCTGTGGAGGCGAATGATAGCAGGTGAGGATGAATCTTCCCTGACCACACGCGCTCCCGTGGTAACCATCCTCGGGCACGTGGACCATGGAAAGACCTCCCTGCTGGATGCCATCCGAAATGCGGACGTTGCTGCCGGTGAAGCAGGTGGGATCACCCAGCATATTGGCGCCTACCAGGTGGAATTGAAAGGCAGACAAATCACCTTCCTGGATACACCCGGTCACGCTGCATTTACTGCCATGCGGGCGCGCGGCGCCCAGGGCGCGGATATTGTCATTTTGGTGGTGGCAGCAGATGATGGCGTGATGCCGCAAACGAAGGAAGCCATTGCGCATGCTAAAGCAGCCCGCGTACCGATCATTGTAGCCCTAAATAAAATTGACAAGGCTAATTCCAACCCCGACCGCGTCAAGAAACAGCTTGGCGAGAACGATTTAATGCCGGACGATTGGGGCGGAAATACGATGGTCATCCCGGTTTCTGCCAAACAGAAACAAGGCATTGAAGATTTACTGGAAGCTACATTGCTGGTGGCCGATAACATAGATATTCGCGCCAACCCCAAAGGCAAGGTCATCGGTACGGTCATCGAAGCGGAGTTGGATAAATCCAAAGGACCAACAGCGACCCTCCTGGTTCAAAATGGAACGCTCAACACGGGTGATATTGTGGTGGCCGGGAACGCTTATGGCAAATTGCGGGCTTTATTTGATTTCCGTGGGCGAAAAATCCAGAAAGCCGGACCCTCTATTCCCGTCTCGGTGATGGGGCTGAGCGAACTGCCCTCGGCTGGTGATGTATTCCAGGTGGTGAAGACGGAAAAGGAAGCCCGTCAGATCATCCTGGAAGGCCAGGAGGCCAACACAAAACAGGCCACTGCAGCCAAAAAGATTACCCTCGAGGAACTGTTCTCCAAGATCAAAGCGGGTGAGGCGAAAGAACTCAACCTCATCCTTAAAGCTGATGTGCAGGGTTCGCTTGAACCCATTATTAATGAGATCAACAACCTGGGTAAAGGTGAGATCAGGATCAACATCCTGTATGCCGAGACTGGCAATATCAGCGAAAACGACGTGCTCTTGGCTTCCTCTTCGCAGGCCATCATCGTTGGTTTCAGTGTCCAAGCTGATGTGGCTGCACGCCGCCTTGCTGAAAAGGAAGGCGTATCCATCAGGCTGTATGACATTATCTACCGGCTGACGGAAGACGTGGAGAAAGCCCTGAAAGGCATGCTGGCTCCGGAGTTCACCGAGAAATTCATTGGCAAGGCGGTTGTGTTACAGGTTTTCAGCCTTTCAAAGGGTACCAAGGTTGCTGGATGCCGGGTTACCGAAGGCGAAGTTCGCCGCAGTGGCAAGGTGCGCGTTACCCGTGACAAGGATATCGTTTATGAAGGTGAAGTTGGTTCACTCAAACACGAAAAAGAAGATGTACGTGAGATGCGTACCGGTTTCGAATGTGGTATCAGCCTGAAGAATTTCAACGATGTACAGGTCGGAGATGTCATTGAATGTTTTGTATTGGAAAAGACTGTAACTGAATAATTACCGATCATGATGTTTTAGATTAATTATGCCATCCGGTATTCGTCTTCAACGAATTGCGGACCGTATCCGCCAGGACCTCTCGGAAATGCTTATTCGGGAGATCAGTGACCCGCGCTTGCACCAGATATTCATCACAGACGTAAAAGTGGATCGTGAACTGGCCTTTGCTGATATTTATGTATCGGCAGTGGAAGGATCTACCCGTAGTGCGGAGATTCTTGAAGGGCTCAAACATGCCAGCGGTTTCCTGCGTCGTGCTCTGGCGGCGCGTATCGAATTACGGGTCTTTCCGCGTTTGCGCTTCAATTGGGACCCTACACCTGAAAACGCCGATCACATCGAACGGTTGCTGGCCGATATAAAAAAGAATGAACGAACTACAGAAAAAAATTAAAAGCCGCATTCAAGCGGCCCAACGCGTTTTGATCACTTCCCATGTTCGCCCAGACGGTGATGCCGTTGGCTCGAGCCTGGCACTTGGCCTGGCATTGCTCGATGCCGGTAAACAGGTTCAGGTGGTGCTCTCCGATGGTTTGTCAGCCAGTTTCAAACACCTGCCCGGTGCGGACCTGGTCCGCACCAAAGCAGATGGGGTATTCGATCTGATCATCAGCGTGGATTGTTCGGACCTGAACCGCGTCGGTAAAGCGCTGGATGGCTACCGCGCCCCTGACATTATCATTGACCATCATGTAACTGGAGAAGCATTTGGCACCCTGAACCTGGTCGAACCGGAAGCGGTTGCCACCGCCTCGGTGTTGACACGCCACATGCACGAGTGGGGCCTCACCATTACTGCACCCATTGCTGCGAACCTGATCACCGGCCTGATCACTGACACACTTGGTTTCCGCACATCGAATACCACTTCCGAGGCACTTCGTCAGACTGCAGACCTGCTGGATCTGGGCGTGGATATGGGTTCGCTCTATTATCGCAGCCTGGTGCGACGTACCTACCCGGCGGCAAAATACTGGGGGGCAGGCCTCTCCAGCTTGGAGCGTGCCGACGGAATCATCTGGGTCACGTTGACGATGGCGGATCGTAACGCCTCCGGTTACGTTGGCAATGATGATGCTGACCTGATCAATATTGTCTCTTCCATTGATGGGGCAAAAGTTGCTATAATATTCGTGGAACAAAATGCAGGAAAGACAAAAATATCCTGGCGGGCACTCAAACCAAATATTGACGTTTCAAAGGTGGCAAGTCAATTTAGCGGTGGAGGTCACAAGGCTGCTGCCGGCGCTGAAGTGGATGGCAGCCTGGTCGAGGTAAAGGAACGTGTCCTGAAAGCCACACGCGAAATATTAAAATAAGCCTTATAAAAATCTGACTCGCTGGGGACGGGTAATATATTATGGAGGAAAATAATGGAAAGTCAAGATATTAAAAATGCCATTTCAGGCATCCTCGTCGTGGATAAGCCGGTCGGCATGACTTCACATGATGTAGTGGACCACATCCGCCGGGGCACGGGTATCCGTCGCGCCGGCCATACTGGAACACTCGATCCGCGGGCTTCCGGGGTGCTGGTCATACTGGTTGGGCCGGCAGTCCGCTTGAGCGAGTTTGTCTCAGCCTCAGACAAACGTTACCAGGCAATTCTACGCCTTGGCAATGCCACTGATACCTATGATGCTGAAGGACACTTCACGCGCCCAACCTCGACTGCCCCGGTGAATGTAACCGAGGCACAGTTCGATGAAGTGCTTCAGCGCTACATTGGCGAGATCGAACAGACGCCCCCGGCCTATTCGGCGGTCAAGGTACAGGGACGGAAAGCCTACGATATGGCACGAGCCGGGGAGGAAGTTGAATTGGCTCCGCGTAAAATAAACGTTTACCATCTTGAGATCCTGGAATGGGCTCCACCGGAAGTGGTTATTGATGTACATTGCTCTTCAGGCACCTACGTCCGCTCGCTGGCGAATGATGTTGGTATTGCCCTTGGTTGCGGCGCGTACCTGGTCGGGCTGCGCCGTACCAAATCAGGTCGATTCAGCCTGCGCGATGCCACGCCCTTGCGGAAGTTGGAAGAATCCTTTTCAGCCGGGAACTGGTACCAGTACCTGATCCCTGCCGCCGAGGCCCTGGCCGAGTGGTCCGCAGTTGAACTTAACCCGGACGAGGTTGAAGAAGTCAAGCACGGCCATCGTGTAAAGGCTGCCGAGGATGCGAAGCCGGGCTTGGTGCGTGGAGTCAGCATGGCTGGTGAGTTGATCGCCATTTTGAGTCTGGATGAAACCACCCTGGAGTGGCAGCCGAAGAAAGTGTTCTTCTCCTAGGAATATGCAACCCAAAGGCCACAAAGGACACGAAGAAGAACATTTGTGCCCTTTGCTTTTAATCCATATTTAAACAGTGAATCAAATCCATTCCCTTGACAGAGTCCCCTTTCGCAACGTCTGGTTGACCATTGGCGTATTCGACGGCGTCCATCGTGGCCATCAGGAGATCCTGCGGTCACTCGTCAGTCAGGCCCATCAATCCGGTGAGCCTGCGCTTGTGCTGACCTTCGACCCGCATCCCGCGGTTGTACTGGGTGGTAATACGGATTTCAGGTGCCTGAACACTCTCGACGAACGGGCTGAACTGCTGGGAACTTTCGATGTGGATGCGGTAATCACCCAGGTATTCAGTCGTGAGTTTGCCAATCAGACCGCGGAGCAGTTTATGCGCCAGGTTGTGCGGAGCGTGGGTCTGCGCTGCCTGTTCATTGGTTACGACACTGCCCTCGGTCGCGGGCGGGAAGGGAATGCCGCCCGCCTGACTGAGATCGGTAAGCAGCTGGGCTACACTGTCCAGACGGTTCCCCCGTTAAGGGACAAAAAGGGAATTATTTCATCCACACGGATTCGCCAGTCAATCGCGGCCGGTCAGGTATCTGCCGCGACGGATGATCTGGGTCACTACTATGCTATTACCGGTCAGGTCATCCATGGCGATGGACGCGGTCATCGGATAAAAGTACCGACGGCAAATATTGAAGTCCCACAGATCAAGGTGCTCCCTGCTTACGGTATTTATGCCTGTTGGGCCTGGGTGGATGGACAAAAATATCGGGCTGCTACCAATGTGGGTGTTCGCCCGACCTTCACGCCGGATTTGCCCGCCCCGACCATCGAAGCCTTCCTGCTTGACTTTAACCGCGACATCTACGGTCAACAGGTTAAATTGGAGTTTGCAGCATATCTCCGTCCTGAGGAGAAATACGAAACGGTGGAAGAGCTGGTGCAGCAAATTCGCGTTGATATTGACCACACCAGGGAGATCTTGGTGTAACTTATCATGTCCTATGTTGCTCTTGCAGGGAATTCGTAAAGTCTTGGGCTTTAACCGCTCCTTTTTTCCGGGGTATGGAGAACGAAGAGTTTGATCAGAAGAACTCCACCCCTTTTCTGTACCGGCCTCTTGCCACTGTTTTGTGAGTGCGCTATAATGACCCGCCGGATAAAGGGATATAAGTAAGGGAATGTAGAAGGAAGTAAGAATGCCTGTTTATTTGTATCGTTGCAGCAACTGCGGTGTGCAGTTTGAAAAACAACAATCTTTTAACGACCAGTCCCTCCTTCGCTGCCCGGAATGTGGAAAGAAAGCCTTAAAGAAGGTGTTCCAGCCGGTGGGGATTGTCTTTAAAGGTTCAGGCTTTTATGCCACCGACCATCACTCGCCCTCCGGCCAGACCTCCAAAAAAGCCGATGAGAAGGCAGAAAAAGCGGAAAAATCAGAGAAACAAGAAAGTAAAGAGCAGCCGGTCAACAAGGATGCCGGTGACAAAGCCGCACCGGCTAAGGTCGAAAATAAACCGGAACCGAAAGAGTAGCGAACCCGATCAGAACGGCGCACCGCTTGGTGCGCCGTTCTCCTATCTATTTCCTCTTACAACTTTGGAATAATCAAGCAGTGCTATAATTTTGAATAGAGATGAACTTTATCCAAAATTTCTTTACCATCAACCACGACGTCATCTATTTTGTTTATGGATTGATGTTTTTTGTACTTGGACTGGCAGTTGCTCTCCAATCCCGGCTTTCTTCGCGCTTGGATCTGGCGCGCAGCCTGATATGGCTTGCTGCATTTGGTTTTTTACACGCTTTTCATGAATGGGGGTATTTATTTATCCCCCTTCAAGCTGAATACCTGCCGCCGGCGATCATCCAGGTTTTGAACTACATTCACCTTCTCCTGCTGACAGCCTCTTTCACCTGTCTGTTCGAATTCGGTGTAGTGCTACTGGAGCCATTAACACGTCGCAGGTGGTTGCACATGTTGACGATCAGCCTTTTTGTCGGCTGGTCTCTGTTTGTTTTTCTGCCTCTACGCCGGTGGATGTCAGATTTCGATACATGGTTTGCCTCTGCAAACGCCCTGGCTCGTTATTTTATTGGTCTACCGGGTGCCTTGTTATCGGCTTATGCCTTGCGCACACACACCCTTCAGAGAATTGCCCCGTACAACGTGCCAAAAATCGTCAGAGCCCTGGAATCTGCAGGGATCGCCATGGCTATTTACGGCCTGGTAACGGGATTGATCGTTCCACCGGTCCCTTTCTTCCCGGGTAACTGGTTGAATACCGACACTTTCTCCCGCTATCTCCTTCTGCCACCCCAGCTCATCCGTGCCCTGATCGCCCTCGCCATCGCCGTCACTACCATCCGGTTCCTGGAGATCTTCAATGTCGAGACTTCGCGCCAGATCGAGGCGATGGAGAAGCAGCAAATACTGGCCGCCGAACGCGAGCGCATCGCCCGCGACCTGCACGACAACACGATCCAGAAAGTCTATACCGCTGGATTACTTGTGCGGTCAGCTCAGAATCTGGTTCCCGCGGATAGCCCACTGTCTGGCCGGCTTGCCATTGCGGTTGGCGTGCTTGACGATGCGATTGGGGATCTGCGCCAGAATCTGAACAACCTGAATCCACCTCTCCGGCCTCAGGAGCCGTTTGGTTCCGCGCTTAAAAAGCTGGTAAACGATCCACGCTTCAGTTCCTTGGTGGAGATAAGCCTTGACTTGGATCTGCCTGACTTGGATTGTCTGGCTCCCGAGCGTAGCGCTCACGTCCTCGCCATCGTGCAGGAGGCACTGGTGAATGCTGTCCGGCATGCGAACGCCAGCCATGTTCAGGTTGCGGTGCACCATCTCGATGACCGCTTGCAGTTGAGCATTCAGGACGACGGGAGCGGCATCCCGGTTCAGGTCGCCGAGGGAAATGGTCTGCGCAATATGCGCAGCCGCGCCTCCCTCCTGCACGGGCAGTTGAAAGTTGAAGGAATGAAGAAGGGGACTTGCGTCAGCTTGGATATTCCGTGTCAGGTGGAGCAATGATTAAAATTCCGGTCGCGCTCGTCGACGATCATGCCCTCGTCCGGTTGGGATTGAAAACCTTGATAAACGATCAAGCCGATATGGAAATTGTCGGTGAGGCGGGCACCTCTGTGGAGGCTTTGCAAATGGTCGAGAAGGTTCATCCACTGGTCGTACTGATGGACATCCGTTTACCCGGCGAAGGCGGCCTGGATGCGACCCGCCAGATTGCGAGCCGGTTTCCGGATATCAAGGTGGTCATGTTGACCTCTTTTGCTGATGAGGAACTGGTTATGAGCGCCATTCGAGCCGGGGCAGTTGGCTACCTGTTGAAGGAAGTTGGCAACGAGGAAGTCCTGCGCGGAATTCGCGCGGCCGCCGAGGGGAACTCGGTAATGGACGCAACGACGACTACCCGCCTGTTCGCCCGGGTGCGTGCCTTTGACCGAAAGGCGAATGAAGATGCCTTCCGCGACCTTACCGAACGCGAATTGACCGTGCTTTTTGTAGTTTCCCAGGGAAAGACCAACGCCGAAATCGCCCAAAACCTCAATCTCAGCGAGAAGACTGCCCGCAACTACGTCAGCACCATCCTGGAGAAGTTACACCTTTCTAACCGGATCGAGCTGGCAACCTATGCCATCCGGCACAATTTATCCGAGCGTATGAAGCACGAGTAAGCAGGCAAATAAAGAAAAGCGGCGGGAGAAATCCCACCGCATTTTTGGTTGGTTTAGTGCTGTTTATGCCTCAGCACCCTTGGGGGATCGCAAGGGGACCTTTTCGATTTTTTCTCCCTTATGGGACCATAGCGAGCCAACCCAGCGCACTAGGAAGTAGTCGGCGCCGAAGTAACCGGAGACTTTCCATGCCGCGATGAGCAGGACGGACAGGGCGAAGAACATCGGGTTTACACTGGCGGAGCCAGCCATCATGAAATTCCAGTTCATGAAACCACCCATGAAAGCCGCGAAGCCGGTGAAGATGCCCAGGATCAAGGTTACACCAATTGTAAATTCACCAATCGAAACCAGTTTGGCGAACCAGGTGTAGGCTTGTGCATTCAGCATCATTTGCAGGAAAGCACGGTACCAGGCATAGTGGATCGGAGCGGATCCGGTCGCGGGGATCGCCACGGCACCCGCCCAGAAGCCTTTGAGGGCGGTACCGGTCTGGAACCAGGCCGGGGTTTCCAGTTTGTGCAGGCCAGCTTCCAGCCACTGCCAGCCGATCCAGACACGGATGGGCAGCCAAAGTAGTCCGGCCAACGGATGGTTGAACAACTTGGTGATGATTGAGGGATTTTGGATAACTTGACCCTTGCGGGTTGTAACGACGGTATTCATTCTGACTCCTTTAGACATGAGATTGCTGAAGGTGGATTAAAAGTACAGTTATAATTTACGACCATTTGTCTCCGATTTACAGGGTCAGGTGACCCTAAATCGTATATGACACTTGACCCCCATTCTTCCCACCGAAGCAGAGAGCTAACGTAGCTGTGCTTACCAATTGGTGTACCGTTTTCTATATAGATCCAGAGTGGACTATAGTAAACCTCCCCCAAGGTTTTATAGACTGATCACCGAAGATTTAAACCTCAAACTGCCAGGTTTCCAATTACCTGGAATGGAAAAGAGAAAATGTGGCCTGACTGGAATGGACCCTGGACAGGTTTGGTCGGTGCTGTGATCCCCACCGGGCCCATATTTGGGACATTTATAAGGAAGAAGTAGACAACGAGGTAAGAAGCTCTCCTGAATTCTTCGAGGAGTCAGTCGCCTAATTGTTGGTTGTAATGGGTATCGGTGGATTTGGGACTCATTGTGCTGAAGCTGTTGATCCATACAACGAGGAGTGTATGGACGTGATAAATTTAGAATAATTTCTGCGGCATCGGAAATTCCCAACCTGATGTGGGAGGTGATAATTTATTTCCCCAATGCAGAAATTTTCTTTGATATTGGCAAGTCCTTTCGGATGTAGACATATAGATATTTACTACCCCAAATAGTCTTGCTTTCTGAATATATCGCGTCTTCAGGAAGCAATGCTGGGATCAGAATCACGTTATATTGTCGGACAACATCATCACTTAATAGTGCTTTGGCAAAAACATCGTAGGTGACGATGATCTCTGGCATGTTTTCCCTGACATATCCCGGGGGGATCCCGCCTATGTCTCCGGTTGCCCGCTGATCGGGGATCGTCAGCGGCTGGTATTTCAAAGCCTCCGGAGAGGCCAGCCCAGCGGCATCCAATATTTCACCCTTGAAAGTGTATCCCAACCCGCCGATCTCGGAAGTGAGCAGCCTTGCCCCCGGGTACTCTTCATTGAGAATCGCACCGGTCTTCAGGTAGACCTTCACGCGGGCGTTCGTCCCAAACCAGCTGAATGCGTCGGGGTTCATGGTGCTCCCCCAATAAGTGCTCGCCAGCGAGAGCACGGATACCAGGAATACGACCGGGATCATGCTTTTGAAGATCATGTTCCTTTTAGCCTGGTCTGATAGTGAACCGGTAAAACAGGCCACGAGCAGGGGGATCGTGTAAAGCGGTAGATACCAGGGGAACTCCAGGGCATGGGTCAGGATGTACCCGCCCATGATGAACAGGCTCCACAGGCAGAACAATGCCGGCCAGGTGTCTGTGAGCCGCCGTGGCCTTCCGATGACCAGCACGCTGAAGGCGGTGACCAGGACGATGACCAAGAAGGCCATCCCAACACAGAAGGAGACTAGGGCTTGATGGAAGGGGAGGGCGGGCAGGGAATGGACCAGGATGTAAAAGGCCGAAACCCAACCCGGGATTGAAAAGACGATCGATTTTGCCACTATCGCGTTCGGTATTATTGTGTGAAAAAAATACAGGTCATAGGCCAGGAACGGACCAACTCCCAGCGCGAGATATAACGCTATTTTCCATGGCCGGAATTGTTTTTGGAGGAGGAGCAGTACGACTGCCAGCCCCACCAGCACCAGTAACTCCAGGCGGATGTAAGCGGCAAACCCGAGTAGTGCAAATCCTGAGGGCTTTGACTTTACGAGCAGGAGGATGCCCAGCCCTGCCACCAGCAGGGCGAACGGCGTTTCCATCAGGCCGATGCTGGAAGGCAGCAACAAGGCCAAATTGGGTATTTGAAAGAGAATTTTCTCTATTAACGATAGTCGACGGCTTAGCAATATTTCCACCACTTTGGTATAAACAAGCATTCCACACAAAGAGATAGCCGCATTGGTGATACCGACAATCATTGGATAGTTGTTATCAATCTTGAAGAGGCGGGCAATTCCAAAGAGGATTGCGAGGAAAACAGTCCAGCCTGAGGATGTGCTGACTTTAACCATCTCATTTATGTTGTAGAACGGATGTCCATTTTCAATAAGGTTGCGTGCCACGCGAAAATGGATGAATGCGTCATCAAAAGCATATTGGTTCAATCGCAGGTGAGTCACGATCAGGAAACTTGCAAGAAAAATGGTGACAAGCCCGGACAGCCAATTGGATTTTATCATCGAGATGAATTTCATATGTTCACCTGAGATGGGATACGTTTTTATCAATAGAATCCTGTCAATATCCACGGATCTCCTGAGTATTATATATTATTCGGGAAGTAATGAAAAATGCATTCAATAAAAACAGAAGCCATTTATTTAGTAAAAGCTCCTCACCGAGGACAAGCCGAGGCGGCTTTCGCGCAGCATCCCCTTTTAGGGACCAGCCGCCAACGGCAATATCGGCGCCGCGAGGCGCCGATGTTACTCCCCTTTTTGGAACCTCGAACCTAACGGTTTACAACCACCCGCACGAACTCCGTGCTCTCGAAAATTGAGAATTGGAAATATAAGGATTTTAGACTTGCTTTAACTTTTGCAGTTGGACGGGTTTTGAATAACAGTCCTAAACTTCTTGGAATTGCCTCACCGGAGAGGATGTGATGGCACTAACTTTTTTTCTGGATCTGTTATAGAATACTTTCGCAGTTTAACGTATCTCATGACATCCTCGCACAACCTTACGGTCGGGGTTTCCCGCTTTTTTGGCGGATGACATATCAGGTTCAATCAATCCGCAAGCGTAAGCTCGCGGTTTTCTTGAATATGTTATAAACCAACAAGGAGAGTGTAAAATGCGTGTTTTCTGGCGTGTCGTTGGTGGGCTGTTTCTGGTGGGCCTATTGGCTATAATTGCCACTGCGGTATACCAGGCAGCCACATTCAAGCCGGGAGTAAATCCACCGGCAATCACGGAAGGGTTTAACGACCTTTCACTTTCCAACTGGAGTTTACAGTTGGTTGACGGAAATGGTGTCGCAAAAACAGCGCCATACCATGAAGGAGACATCCTGGTAGAAAATGGAACGTTAAGGTTACAGGTAAGCCCGGACCCGAATTTTTTGAATGAAAGTTCCTTATGGCAACCCGGACAAGCCGCGGCAGCGCAATATAACAACGCATTTGCTATCGGGATGCCGGACTTTTCACCGACCTGGGAACAAAAAGTGATTGCCGAGTTCCAAATGAAGATTGATGCAGATTATCAAGGGTCCTCGGGACTTTGGATTGAAGCTAGAGACACTTTTAATCAACAGGGGATTATGGTTTCCGGAGGTTTTCCAGGAGCAATCGGGGTCAGCTTTACCAGTGCAGAATCTACCAAACTTCTGGTGGGAGTAAGATTTGAATATGTAAAGGGATTTTTTCCGCTTTGTCTTGATAATGTTGGTGGAACTGATCCGACAGCGTGGAATTTGTACCGGATCGAATGGAAAAAAGTGTGGGGTTTTGCTGACCAATATGATCTATTCGTCAACGGTCAACACAAAGCGGGATGTTTTGTACCATTTATTGGTTTTAGACATTCAGAGATTCAAGTTTGGAGTGATAATTATAAAATTGGAGATCTATTCCAAATTGGATATCTGAATCCAGTCAAGGTCCAGGGGACATTATATAAAGAATTCAGAATTTGGGCTGAGAATAAATAAATTGCTTGCGGGTAAGGAAGAAGGGAATGATGAAATTAATCATCTCCATTCTCTTCCTTACCAGCGAAATTACTTCTACCTCTTGAAAAACGGCCTGGAACGGTCAAAAACGATAGCCGATTTAAAAGCAGTTAGTTTGAATGTTATGCATGCAAGCATGGATATTACAGATGAGATTTATAGTAGACTGGATGAAAAAGATATTCAAATATGGATAAAGCAATTATCAATGGGAAAACCGGTATCTGAAAAAATCAACCTTGATGTAATTGATCTCTTTCAAAAATTCTTTGAATAGCAAAAAACAAGAGAATAAAAAATGCGCACATATCTATGTGCGCAAAACGGAAGGATTAAAAACTTCTCGCCGAGGACCAGCCGAGGCGGCATCCAGCCGCCGTCGGCAGTATCAGCGCCGTGAGGCGCCGATGTTGTGAACCTCGAACCTAGCTGTTCGAGATTCAAATCCTACACGAGGTAATTATTGCATAATGAACTTATCTTGATAACGGCTTGCGTTACCCGCAGGTGGGCGGGATGAGACGAAATTGATTTGACGGAAAATGTTCGAGCACAGAATCACTCCTTTTTGGCGGGGTGAATCCCACCCGTCGGGTGCACGCTGTGTTAGGCGGCAGGGCTTGTGCGCCCACCACGCGAATTGATTTTGCTATCAGTTATTTTCTCATCGAATTTACTGATCATTTAATCCCTTTCCATTGAGAATTTGCTGCATACATTTTTCAATCCTTGACTCACGGGTTTTGGATTGTTTGGGTGCAGAAAAATATAGAATATAGGCTCTTTGCCGTCCTGGAGTCAATGCATCAAAAGCGTCTTGCAGGCCAGGAACTTCCTCTAACTTATTTATAAATTCTTCAGGAATGATGAATTCTGTAGCCTTTTTATAATTCACTTTCAAACCGGCTTTTT
>Ga0209777_10005999_pt1 | contig 13808 bp, 12 predicted proteins | sample FrelakmetHBP12HB_FD_187147 | JGI IMG/M metagenome (GOLD analysis project Ga0209777, IMG submission 187147) | Freshwater lake sediment microbial communities from the University of Notre Dame, USA, for methane emissions studies -HBP12 HB (SPAdes)... | ecosystem: Environmental > Aquatic >...
ATTTTGGGTTTCCTGCCGTACTGCTTCTGGTAATCGCCAACAAATTTTGCAATTTTTTTGGCCAGTGTAAGACCAGGGTCTGTATAAGGAACCCAGAGAGGAGGCAGCTTTTCATCTTTGAAAAGCTTTTCAAGCCTGGCCTTGCCGTCCTTGGTATTCAGGAATGAACCCACCGCATCAGGGTGCAGATGAATCACACATTTATCAAGAAAAGCGTGCAAATGCGCTTCTACCGACGGCCTGGCATTGCTGGTAACCTGGTCAACACAGGCAAGCCTCAGTCGATTCACTACCTCAGCTTCTCTTATATGTGTATCAAGCTGTGCTATAGACTTATCTTTCAGAATCGACAGAACCGTATCCAGTTGCAATCTTCGCCAGCCATTTCGCTGGTCCATATCCTTCAAAGGTGTGCCGCTGGCCTTTATGTACATGTAGTTGCCGTCATCAGTTTTTACAGACGTGTTGCCGCCGCCACCCTGCACGAGAGTACTGTCTTTACCCACAGCATTGGAAATTCTGATAAGTTCCATTAACGCTTTATCCATCGGAGTATTTTTCCTCGCCATCAATTACGACTCAATGTTTGTATAAGCACTTAGAACAATTTTGACATGTTAAACCTGTCTATATCGATGCTGTCATCAACAATTTTGAGTATCGAATCGTCGATTTTTTCGAGCAAACTGCCTGCGGTACGATACAACGCCAATATGTTTTCCAGAGGCGTACCAACCTGGATGGCGTGTGTCGGTCCTAAAACCAACCCTCCATCCGGAAACAGTTTCAGACGCCTGCGCACCTCTGCTTCAACGTCTTTGGTCGTCCCAAAAGGCAGCGTGCTCTGAACGCATACGGACCCGCAAAAGTTAAGTTTATCACCATATTTTTCCTTCAGCTTTGCGATGTCCATTTCCGGCGTGGTAGGCTGAACAACGTCATAGATATCAAGTCCCAGTTTAATCAGCCTCGGCAAAAATGCGTCCACGCAGCCGCACATGTGCATCATGGTTTTTGCACCGTAACTGTGAGCCATCTTAAAATATGCTCCAAACTTCGGTGCAAATAACTTTTCAAAGATATTCATATTGATTGTCGGACCAATCTGAGTGCCCAAATCTTCACCGACATGAACAATATCTATTAAACCGTCCGCTGCCTGAAGCGCCCGCTCATGCATATTATAATAAAATTCAAAGCGAGCCTGCATGATTTCCAGATATACAGTGTCTTCGGTAATAAGGTCTATGAGCACCTGCTCTGTGCCGCGGGCCCGTGCGATAGAATTAATAAAATCCAAATCACCGGGTGTGCCGAAACAAACTGCATACTGCTTTCGGAGTTCCTTGCATCTCTTTTTTATCCCGGAATAGTCGAACCAGTCAGCCTTGGGAAAATGTGAGCGGTCCAGTTTTTTTAGCGAATCTACACCGGCAAACGGCAGATAAACTGCCTCCAGGTATTTTCCGCCGTCAAACTCGGCGTATTTGTAACGCTCACCCCAGTATCCTTCGACGCTGCCGTCAGAAAATGTTCGCAGTTCCGGACCGTGATAATCAGCTTCGACGTAGCGAAAGTCATCCCCTACCACACGCAAAAGCTGCTCCATATTTGACAGGCCGAAATGGTCCATCAGCATATGGTTAATTTCAGACGTACCCTCGTGCTTGACAGGTATACGGTCATAGCCTTGACGATTCAGGGCGTTCAGCACTCTTTCTCTGGAATTCATAACCAATTGTTCCGTCAAAATTTAAAAGGCACCGTTAATAAAAGAACCTATCCGCCCCGCAACGCAGATTGGATAGATTCCTGATTTTTACAACACCTGCCCGACAAAATCAATGGCCCGTATCAGGCGGTCTATTTGGGTTGCTGTACTGCCGTAGACATTGAAGCGGGCAGTTCTGTCTTGGCCGGCTTGGGAATATTCTTGCCATAGCCGACTATCGCGATTGACCCAACGAGCACAATAAGGCCTATTACCAGCGTCAGAGTAGTGCGTTTTGTCGCGCCCTTCCATTCCTTAAGGCAGACACCCCATATAGCGCTTAAGACAATGATACTTGCCATCAGGATAATCCAGCTTCCGCCCGTACCCATCTTGCTCTCGCCCATTTTGTAGAAGAAAAACTGCAGGTACCAGACCGTTCCCGCCACAGCGGAGAAGAAATAGTTCGCAAGCATGGGCACCGACTTTTTCTCGGCGCCTCTTGTAACCGGGCTGATGTAATCCCGGCCGGTCCCGTTCCTTATGTTCAGCAGAACGCACCAGATGAAGTTTGTTGTAAAGCCTCCGAGCAGCACAACCACCAGAACGGGAAGACCCAGCCACAACGGCTTTACGCCGAGGACCTGCGCCGTCTTTGCTATCGCCACACCGGAAATGTCCATGTTAAGTCCCATGGCCATGCAAGCACTCATAATGCCCGCAAAAACGGCAATAGAGATACCTTTTACGAAATTAAACTCCTTAACGCCTTCTTTCTTCTGTTCTTCGGTAACGTCTTTTTCCTTGAACATTCCCGCCAAGCCGTTGATGCCTATGCCGACAAGGCAGGTAAGAATTCCCAAAAGCACCACCTGCCCAGACCTGTTGCTGAACATATCAAGAAACTGGCCGGCGACAACGACAGGTATAATCTCTCCAAAAGCCGCACAGAATCCCAGTGCAATGGAGATTCCCAGGCCGATTCCGAGGTAACGAACAGAAAGCCCGAAAGTAAGACCCCCGACACCCCAGAGCACCCCAAAAAAATAGGCCCAGAACAGATTCTTGGCCGGCGTCTCCTGAAGAATCCGTATCAGAGTATCCGGACCGACAATAATCAGCCCCAAAAGCCACGGGCCGATTATCCAGCTAAAAAAACCGCCGACAAGCCAGTAACTCTCCCATGCCCATTCGCGTACCTTCTTGAAGGGAACGTAGAAGCTGGCCGAAGCTAACCCGCCGAACAGAATTAACATTACGCCTGTCAATACTTCCATGATTCGATTCTCCAATATAAACTATTTCTTTGCGCCCCGTTATCCGCTGCCCATAGCAGCACCGTAAAATCGGTTTATTGGCGTTTAGACAAAACCTTCTTTTCGTAATCCTTTGCTTCATCAAGCCATTTTGTTCCCACAGGTACCCCAGCCTTTAAACAATAATAATCCCAGACAGCGCCTGCCGGCATCGTCTTTAGCTCTTCAAGCATGGCAAGACGCGTTGTAAAATCACCGGCAAGTTCCGCCTTTTTAAGTTTGTCGATTGGTTCAAGCATCGCCATCAGAAGTGCTTTTATCATACACCTGGTCCCGATTACCCACGCCGCAAGCCGGTTTATGCTCGCATCGAAGAAATCCAGTCCTATATGAGTGCGCGACAGATAATTGCCGCGAACCAGTTCCTGCCCAAGTGCCAGCAGGTCATCCGACAGGATAACCACGTGGTCGCTGTCCCACCGGACACCCCTGCTCACATGTAGCAGCAGCCTGTCAAGGAATGTCAGTACCGAAGAAACTTTATCTGCAATTGTCTCTGTCGGATGGAAATGCCCCGCGTCGAGAGTAAGCAACGTATTATTCTTCACAGCATAGCTTAAATAAAATTCGTGCGAGCCGACTACATAACTTTCCGAGCCGATACCGAACAATTTTCCCTCGATAGAATCCAGCAGATATTTGTGGTCTATTTTTTCTGCAAATATCTCGTCCAATGACTTTTTCAGCCTTTCTCTCGGTCCTTTACGGTCAATAGGAATGTCCTTGTATCCATCTGGAATCCAGACATTCGTCACGCACGGGCTGCCAAGCTGGCGTCCGAACGATTCGCCAATTTTCCTGCAGCAGATGCCGTGCTCAACCCAGAATTTACGAATGCCCTCATCGGCGTTGGCAAGTGTAAAACCGCTTGCCGACTTTGGGTGGGAAAAGAACGTGGGATTGAAATCCATCCCAATATCTTTGGCCTTGGCCCAATCCACCCAGCTTTTGAAATGTTTCGGCTCCATCTGGTTGCGGTCAATTTTGCCTTTGGTCTCGGCATAAAAAGCATGGAGGTTCAGACGGTGCCTGCCCGGTATTAAGCTTAAGGCTTTCTCCACGTCCTGACGCAATTCTTCGGCAGTGCGCGCCTTGCCGGGATAATTACCTGTTGCCATAATGCCGCCACTCAACGCCTCGCCGCTTTCAAAGCCGCCGACATCATCGCCCTGCCAGCAATGAAGCGAAATCGCTATCTTACTTAATCGCTCCATCGCCTTATCGGCATCAACTCCAACTTCTGCATAACATTGCTGTGCTGCTTCGTACGCTTTCTCTATAGCTTTTGAATTACTCATCTTGCTCTAATCTCCTCATTATTACCCCCAAGAAATTATTGATATATTTCCAAAAGTTTCTGCTCAGCTTTTTTTGTCCAAAGGCCGTCGCTAAGACACTTTGCAACTTCCGGCATCTCTGCGTTAAGCTTTTCCAGCGGTGTCAGCCCCAATCCTTTGCAGGCTGGATAAACCATGATTTTCCCTGCTATCGAACGGTTCTCTACCGCCCGAATACCCTCGGTTGCACCTTCCAATCCGCATACAGCCGCGACGGAAGTATTAGTATCAAGTCTGCCGGCTTTCACCTTTGCCAAAACCTGCTTCATATCCTCAAGAACCGAGCCGCTGGTGCCAATGAAGTATAACTTCTTTTCAATATAAGCGTCAAGGTTAATCCCTGCGGTAACAGTAGCAGGAATACCGGCAAAAATGTTTATAATGCCATTTTTAGATGCATCCTCAACTGACGAAGCAACAAGCCTGGAAACAGGCGCCATCAAAGCGATATAATCAAAGCTTTCCGTGACCTTATCTTTTGTCGGATTATAAGTTTTGTAATCAACACCATTTTTCTTAGCCAAAGGTGCGGCAATCCTTGTCAATATTGCCAATCTGTTATCGTCGACATCACCGGCAAAAACACAGACTCCTTTGACGCCCTGGCAGATGTTCCTTATCACGTGCATCATTCCCATAGGCCCTGCTGCGCCTATTATATTAATCTTGTCACCCTGTCTTATTTCACCGGTCTCGGGTATATATTCCATAGACTCAGCCGGGTCCGAACCTGTCGTGCCCACTATGCGAATTCCTCCATAGTGAACTCGGCCTACCATGGTTGCAACATTGGTGTCGAACTTGCCGCCGGAAAGAACAATATTGAAAAGCCCTCCCGCGGCAACTTTCGCGAATAAAGCTTCAACTATTTTCGCATCATGTCCGAAGTAGATTACGTCATCATAGCCCGCCTCGCTAAGCTCGGATATGCTCGCAGCCTTTTTTACCTCGACATCCAGCCCTGCCGGTACGGCGGACTTTGAAAACCATGTTATTTGTCCCGGCCTGCCGTATCGATTAAACAGACTATGCAGAACATCTGCGGCGACTTTGACATCAGCAGATACAAGCATCCGGCCATTTGTTTTCAGCACCTGCCGCTCTTTGGAAACATATGCATCCTCGACACAAGCCCATGGCTCAACCAAAGCTATGGCAGAGGCACTTAGCTCTTCCGGAACCGGGATTAAAAACGATTCACCCCGCGGCGATGTTATTATTCTTTCATCCATCAATACGTATTCCTGCAGAGCACCTTCGAAATTATAGCCGAACGCTGCGTTTGCGCTTTGCGTTCGTAGCCAGCGATAATCGGTTTGGACAAGATAACGCTCGCCGGGCTTATATCTTTCTACACCGGGCCCGACTGCCTCGACTCTCACTACTGCCTCATGGCCCGGAACAGCAGGAGCCTGGTCAATAACGTAACTGGGAATTTGCTTAAGTATCGCCTGGTCAATACCGGAAATTATCCGGCTCTTGCGGGCATGGGATGAAAACTGCTTGAGCAGCTTAAGGTCAGAAAAGCACAACCCCACTGCCTCGACCCTGCAGACAATTTGATGCTGCCCGGGCGGGTAAACCGGTTTAGATGAATTAAAAATCAGCTCATCCGGCCCAACTAACTGTACTGCACGTTCAGTTTCAGGTAAATTTGCCATATTCTTTATTCACTCAATATCAAGCACACCATAATTATAATATCAGATTCTTTTCGAGAAATTCTTCTTCGGCTTTTCTGTCCCAGTAATCTACCGCCTGCAAATCTTCAACTCTTGTATGCGGATACAGGATGACCTTGCCGTCGGCCTTACCCTGCTTAATCATTTCAAGCACCTGCGAAGCATGTTTCAGACTCCCTATGCCGCATACATAGTTTCCAGGGTCTATATCTTTGTTTGCTATCGCCTCAAGTGTCGCCTTAAGGTCAGATGGGTCACCGCCGCTCGAACCGACTACTTTGATTTCATCGTAGTGAACAGCAATGGCATTGATTTGCAGCATATTGTCACCCTTGGGAAGACCGCCAAAAAGATTGGCCACACCTCCCTTGCCAAGCAGCTCCAACGCCGACTGTTGAACAGACCTGATTCCTACAGCCAGAATAATATCATCTGCTCCGGTTCCGCCTGAAACCTTGTGAATTGTTTCCTTGAGCTTGTCAGCTTGGACAGCTAAAAGATTAATACCCAGTTGCCTGGCTTTTCCGCTCAGGGTTTTAAAGGCTCTTTCTAATCGGTCGGGTACAACATCGGATACAATAAGATTTTTCGGGCGAAAACGCATCGCCATTTCAAGATGCATTCTGCCCATCGAGCCTGCACCAATAACTACTGCGGTTCCGCCTGCCAGCAGGCCGAGTTTTGGTTCTCGCGGAGCAAACGGACCTGCCTTATGAAGATGATAGTGACGCTGCTGAGCAGAGTAAACGCATGAAATCGGCTCGCCCATCGACACGCCAAAATAGGACATCGATTCGTCAGGCAATGGCAGCAAACACTGACCTTCGAGCACCTCTTCCTGTATCAAAATATACTCAGCCAGATTACCGCCAAGAGTGTAGCCAACAGCACATTTTCGCATTCCTTCGGCATTGTTACGATATCTTTCACGATGGTTGATTGGAGCTACATCGACAGCAGGCTGAACCCCAAAACGCTGGCCGGGCTTGAACTTGCCCTTAAGATTTTTACCAGCCTGCACAACGGTAACCGACCCTTCGTCCCCAATAATTACGGGGAATTTATCCAGGGGCCAGCCGTTGATAAAAGTATGCTCGACACCTTGTGCAAGCAGCTTAAGAATCGAGGTGCAAACCCCTGCGGCATCGACTCTGCACAACAGCTGGTTTGGCCCAGGCTGTGGAACGGGTACTTCTTTACAGGCCAGATTCTCAAAGCCGGCACCCGAAAGGACTACCGCCTGCATGGTTTTGGGAACATCAAATTCCTTTTTATCTCGATAAACCGACAATTTTCTCATTCTGACAATCTTTTCAAAATTTCCTCAGCAGTTACATCCTCATTCAGACCGGTAAGTTTATTTTTCTGAGCCGGTTTGAGCAAATTTCCAAGTTTCTCGAAAAATTCGTTCTTTTCAGCAACATCTGTAAAAATATTTTTAGCCCAGCCGCTTGTATAACCCAGCCCACATCTTTGCTGAAGCACTGAATGAGCATAAACAATATGCGCACCTTTCAGGAATACCGGTACCAGCGGTGACAGTTCGTCGGTCTCAAAGCTATCCACAAACTTTTGGCCTGGGCTGTTCATTTCCGTGCCGACCACAATTGGCAGATTCAGCTTTTCTGCAAGTTCCACCACTTGATAAAGATTTTCCAGTTTCTGGTCTTTGACGCCGGGTTTGTAATTGCGGTCGGGGATAATATTAAGTGCAGCAGAGCCGGTACTCATCGCCACGTCCAGAAGCTCTTCTATATCCTTCTCGCCCTCGCTGGTACCATCGAGCCATGTTACAGTTGGAATTGCACCAGCTTCCAAAGCAAAGCGATTGACATCGGCCATTAATGGGAATGAGCCTTTATCGGGTACAACATAACCGACACCGCCGCGTTTCATCGTCTTGGCTCGAATCGTATCCAACAGGCTTCTGCCTTCCGGAAATTCAAGCGATGAAGCTTCCACGCCTAATTTTTTAGTCCAAAAATCAACCAGCTTCGAGCCATCGCCAAACAATTTTTCGGTTTTGCGGGCGTAGGCAAGACAAATATGCCGCTCTGTCGGATTGCCCGATGGTGTCAGAGGGATAACATCCTCTTTATAATCCAATTCTACAGGATTAAGATGCTTATTCACCCTGCCGGTCAAATCCCTGTTTCTTTTCTGTGCAGTATCACGAAGCATGGCCAGGAACTTTTTCTGACTGCCTTTCAGTCCGGCCTTCGGAAATCCCATTCCCATATGATATGCTATTCCCGGCTCACCCGGCGAGTTAATCACCCTGTCGGAAAACTCCGGCACAAATACTCGTGACTCCAAACCGCCGCAGCCTTTCAATCCAAGCATTCTGGCCGCTTCGAGAAATTCATCGAGGGCGTCGAGCACATCGAAATCCACCACACCGGCAACAGCCAATCCTGCTTTACGAGCAAGCCAGGCAAATTTGCTCGGCGAATAGCCGTAACTATTGTAAGAAAAAAAGGTGTGACAATGAAGATTTACATCCGTGCCTGCTTCGGAGAAACCAATCTGGCCGGCCTTGACCTTTTCGCATAGTGCTAACAGGGCCTGTTTTCTCTCAGAGGCAACGAAACTGTCCAGTTTTTGTTCAAGCTCTTCAATCAACTTCATTTGTTCTTTTTCTTGATTTTCTTATATTGCTTTTCCCAGAGTTTACTGTCTGCAGGCTGATATTCTTTTAGTTCAATCGAGTTGCGAACAATTTTTCTTGCTTGTGACAGGTTCTTTATCTGTCCGGTCGCTTTAGCCTGCATTAGAATATTTCCAATGGCAGTAGCCTCTATCGGACCGGTAATTACCTTTTTCCCGATAGCGTCAGCGGTAAACTGACAAAGCAGCTCATTTTGTATGCCGCCGCCGACAATATGCAGACAATCTATCGATTGGCCCGTAACATCTTCTATCTTTTCAAGCACCATACGATACTTCAACGCGAGATTTTCCAATATAGCTCTTACCATTTGACCTTTGTCGTCTATCTTTTTCTGGCCGGTCTCAGCCAGATAATCGTTTATCCTTTTGGGCATGTCGCCGGGGGCAAAGAACCCACTGTAATCAGGGTCAATATGTACAGCAAAAGGTTTGGCTTTCTGGGCCATATCCGTCAATTCCGCATAGGATAAATCAACACCATCCCTTTGCCATTGTCTCCTGCATTCCTGAACCAGCCACAGTCCCATTATATTTTTCAACAGCCTGATTGTATTCTCAACACCGCCTTCGTTCGTAAGCGGTAATTCGAAGGTCTTATCATTTACAATCGCCTGCGGCACTTCGACACCCATAAGAGACCACGTCCCGCAGGAAAGATATGCCCAGTTATTATCACCGGCCGGTACTGCAGCAACTGCCGAAGCAGTGTCATGCGAACCGACCGCAATAATCGGAATAGAACCACAGCGCAGATCTTTCCCAATTTTCCCCGTCAATTGCCCCACAACACTTCCGGGCTTAACAATATAAGGCATAATATCAATCGGCAGCGACAGCTTATCGAAAATCTTCTTCGACCACTGACCCGTCCTCATATCCATCAACTGCGATGTGCTCGCCAATGTGTATTCAGCGTAGATTTTGCCGCACAAATAATAGGAAAACAAATCGGCCATGAAAATCAGATTCTTTGCCTTGGCAAGGGTAACTGAATTTGCCAGACGCATCGCGAGAAGCTGATAAAGACTGTTTAACTGCATAAACTGCAGACCGGTATTTTCATAAATTTCGCGTTTGTCCATCCTCTCAAACGCTTTTTCCATCATCCCGTCAGTCCGACTGTCACGATAATGATAGGGATTCTCAACCAGTTTTCCGTCCGCATCGGTAAGACCAAAATCAACACCCCAGCTGTCTACACCGATTCCCCAGACCTGGGTGCCGGCCTTTTTGGATGCTTTACCGATACCGGTTTTAATTTCTGAGAACAATTTGTTGAAATCCCAGTGTAGCGAACCATTTTCTTCTACCGGGCCGTTGCCGAAACGATGAACTTCTTCAAGGGCGATTTTTTCAGATGAAACCGAACCCAGTATTACCCTCCCGCTCTCGGCCCCAAGGTCAACCGCTATATACTTTTTTATTTCTGCCATTGCCAACCCTTTCTACAATCATTTTCCGCCTTTTTACACTTATAATCACCGACGAACGGCAATTCTACCCTGCTCAACTCACCAAAGATGTAATCTTATAACGTAAATTACCGACTATTGCAAATTGAAAATCACAAAGCAATACTGCCGGCAGGAGCATTTGGCAGTTCGCTCTCTCTGAAGTTTTTTTTGCCAGGTTCATCTGATGTGCTGTGTTTTAATCTATGTGGAAAACTTGCCTCAGCTCTTTTGACTTCGGGCTGTTGTCAGGATTCGAAGGCATGACATCCTTCATAAATTTCCACCACTTCCTGCAGATTTGCGTTTCGGCGATTTTGTTCCATTTCTCCTGGTCTTCTATTTCGACATAGCCGAAGAGCTGATTTGTTTTTTCATCGAGGAATATCGAATAGTTATGCACACCGTGTGATTTTAGTGTATCGTGCAGTTCGGGCCAGATTGGGCTGTGACGTTTTTCGTATTCGGCGTGCTTGTCAGGATTGACGTTCATAATAAATGCTTTTCTTATCATTTTTTGCTCCTCATCCGGGATTTCCCATTTAAATCTGCTCAGCTACGCCGCTGAGCCTTATTTCCAACAGAATACGGAATTTGCCATTAAAATTCAACATGTATCAGCAGATAACATGGCTCAATTGTCTTTTGTCGCTATGCATATTATTTTAACTCTATAATCTCTGTCCCCTGCCACGGTCTGGCGGTGTAGATGTCACTGGCCAGATCAAACTTATCTTTATAGGCTTTGTGAACCTTTTGGGTTATCTTTTTTGCTGCGTCGGGCCTGGCAAGTGCAACGACCGAGCCGCCAAAGCCCCCGCCGCCAATCCTTGCACCGTAGGCTCCATCACAACAACAAATCTGCTCTACCAGAAAATCCGTTTGCTCACACGAAATCTGGTACAAATCCCTCGCCGAACAATGAGATTGTGTCATCAGTTTGCCGAATTCAGCCATGTCGTGTCGACCCAGCGCCTCACCTGCCGCTAAAACCCTCGCATTTTCACCTATTATGTGGCTGGCACGGCGAAACTGTACCGAATCCAATTGGCCTTTTACCGAGTTCAGCATGGATTCATCAGCATCACGGAGCGCCTTGACCCGAGGATACTTTTTACTTAACACCGCACAAGCCTGCTCGCACTGCTGACGACGCTTGCCATATTCACCTCCGCCAACTTCGTGCTTAACCATACTATTGAAAATCATTATACAGCAGGTGTCGCTGTCGAAGGGCAAAGACTTAATGCTTAGATCACGACAATCCAAAAGAACAGCATGGTCTTTTGTCCCCATTATGGAAACAATCTGGTCCATTATCCCGCAGGGGCTTTTTGCGTAGACATTCTCCGCCTTTTGACATATCTGAGCAAGGCGAATCGATTCCATGTCACAGTCAGGCTGCGAAAGGTGTATCATCGCTTGAGCCAGCGACACTTCCAATGCTGCGGAACTGCTCAGGCCTGCTCCCACAGGAACATCGCTGTGAATGTATAGATTTGCACTTTTCAGGGCCAATCCTTCCTGGATGAGCAAGGCTGCAACCCCCCTGCCATAGTTCGCCCACTTGCAGTCACCGGAAGGTTTAAGATTAGCCGACAGCTTAAATTCGTGTTTTTCCTTGACCCATTCTGAATACATACAGACTTTACCGTCATTTCGCTTTGATGCGGCCACCCAGCAGCAATCGTTTATTGCAGCAGCAAGTACGAAACCTTCATTGTAATCCGTATGGCCGCCGATAAGTTCGACCCGCCCGCAGGCTCGGCTGATAAAAGCCGGCCTCTGGCTACCATAGACTTCTGTAAAACTTCTCACGATATTTGTAACTACATCGCCGTTATTATCGTTCATCCAAATAACTCCCAATAAACAAGGGTCTCATTTAAGCTTAATTGGTATGCCTTTCTTGCGGGACTCGGCTATAAACAACTTCAACTCTTCCAGCAAAGCCTGTATCTGGTTGGTATTTTCGAGCAGATTTTCGTACAATCGCCCATCATTCACAAAACTTCCGGCTGAACCCTGACCGCTGTTTACCTTTTCCAGAATCAGCCTCAATTCCGCCATCGTCTTGGTTAATTCCTCGCTCGTTTCGACCATAGTAGCAACAACTTTTTCGAGCTTTACATCGGTGTTTTTCAACACTTCGGTTCCGGTAGCTGAAAATTCTCGAAGTCCTTTTAGCGTTTGCGTCGCTTCCTTTGTTGCCTCAGTCAGATTTGCCAATGTTATCCTGATATTTTCTTTGTTGTCCTTGTTACCAAAAATATCGTTGGCGTTGTTTAGAAGGCTGGAAATTCCACTAACCAGTTCGTCCAGCTTTTTCTGGCTATCTTCCGGGAAAAACTCACTGGTCATACCGGAAGAGCCCTGGAGCGGCATTTTGTCGACTAAAAATTTCGTTTCCGGCCGATTAGAGTCAAGAGGTGTCGGCGGTGATGCAGGGTTAACTTTAAGTTCGATATAACTGCTGCCCAGGCCGCGAGTCATAAGTTTTACCTCAACATTGCGAGGGATATTGACGTATTTCTTATCAATACTGAGAACGACTAATGTCTGGTGATACTTCAGATGAGTAACCAAATCCTCACGTATCTCAGGGGCCATAACATCTGTTACTCTGCCGATATGATAGCCGCAAAATCGAACAGGAGTGTCTCTCTCAACTCCAGGTGCTGTCGGAAACTGTACAAACACCTGGAATGAATGAAATTTGCTGACCGTCCTCGGCAGGTCGCCGAACTTAAATATCAGCCATATAAGAGCACATATAGCCACCACCACAAAAATACCCACGATAATATTGCGCCTTCTTTGTGTTGTTTCATAATCACTCACTGTTTGCTTCCTTTCAAATCAGTTCTACCTTCCAGAAATAACTCTCTTATGGCACGCAGCGGATAGCCGCTATCGTTAAGTTTTTTTATCAGCTTAATTCGCTCAATACTCCTTTCGTCAAACAGCCGTCGGCCCGTTGGCGTAATTTCTGTGGGTTCAAGCAAGCCCATCATAAGGTAATATTGCAAAGATTGCCGTGAAATGCCAGCTTTTTTTGCCGCTGAACCTATTGGCGCTAATTTGTTTTTTGTTGCCAAAACCTATCCTCACACAAGTTTTTTAATACCTCTGCACCGGCAAAAGCCATGAGTTCTCCACGATTCCTCACAATTTTTATTGCGTTTTACCCCTTTTTTCTTGTGATGCATCTACCAAAGCTATAAATGAGGCTTTTACTTTCTCAAAGGGCAGTTGCCTCATAGCCTCTTTACCGCCTGTGGTTTTACATAATTTCGCACAGCTCGGTGATACCATAAGCAAATAATCAAAGCCCACAGGTATTTGTTCCTGGCTTTGCCGAAAAACCTCCCGCAACACCCGTTTCAAACGGTTACGAACAACCGCGCCGCCACAGGATTTGCCAACAGAAACACCTAACCGCGAATAACAGCAGTCATTTTTTGCCATATAGAGTATGAGCAACCCGTTGCTGAAATGTAATTTACCAGCTAAAACAGCTCTAAACTGCTCATTACTGACAAGTCTCTTGTTTTTAGGGAAAGAAAACCGCTTCAAGATTCCACCATACTTTTATCCGTAACATTCGATGGACCTTAGACGGTCCTGCCGCTAAATACTAT
>Ga0209777_10006000_pt1 | contig 13806 bp, 16 predicted proteins | sample FrelakmetHBP12HB_FD_187147 | JGI IMG/M metagenome (GOLD analysis project Ga0209777, IMG submission 187147) | Freshwater lake sediment microbial communities from the University of Notre Dame, USA, for methane emissions studies -HBP12 HB (SPAdes)... | ecosystem: Environmental > Aquatic >...
AGAGCTATCACCTTCAGACAACAATCCCTTTTGCGCTGACAAAGAGATAGCATAGATTGCTATATCTGCGTATCCCATGGGATCGCCACCCCTAACAAAAGGGAGATTGTATTTTGCCAGTGTTTTGTCCACGCTGTCAGGCAATGATTGATGAACATAGACTTTGGTTAACGGCGCAGTGAGCATTCTGTAGGCTACACGAGCCGCAGCCGTGAAGTTATTCAGGCCTGCAACTCCAACCGCACCCATGCCTGGCGGAGTATCGCATGATAAGAAACTATCCAGCCCTCCGAAAGTTGCTGGCTTGCCGGGAATCGTCATGGGAACGCTTATAAAAGGAATCACGGCCGATATTGCGGCTTCTATACCGGGCTTTGCAAAGCTCAGTGTGCCCGCACCCATTGCCACTATATGCCTTTCCTGTTCAAACAGGTAAATAGGCTCACGCGGTGTCACTTTATGCCCCCTCTCCTCCAATGCCTTCCCTATTTGCGTGGCTGTATCCGCTGTGTGCTTTGGGTTTCCATGGCACGAATTTACAATCTCCGTGTCAAGAGAACAAATACCTCCCCTTGAGAAAAACTCCCCCAATGTAACATCAGGACCCATCTCAACCAACCTTTGCTCAGAAAGCTCTGGGTCACCTTTAGAACCCCTGCTTAACAAAATCCAATTAACCATATTCAAACCCCTCCTACAACCCCAGAAACCCCAGGGCATATCCACCCCTCTTTCAGAGTAGCAAAACAACCGCGGGTATATATTCTTTTTGCTTCTGGAATTGTGGTATTATACCTCGCTACCCTGACCCGCCCTGTGCTTTTCAAGCGCAGGGTTAATTTTAGCTCCCCGTGCCTAGGCGAGGGGAGGCAAAAATTAAGCTGCGTGAAACGCAGCCGGGACAGGGCAGCGATATTTTCATCGCAGCCGCTTCTGGAACAGCGAGTTATAGTCAGCTAGCTCTCGCTGAAAACCTGGGCAGTGTAGGTGTAGACCTGTGCACTCATGTCTTTCCAGCAGTCTCTCTGCGAGCCCTGTTTCAGGCACAGCTCTGCCAGGAATTCTTCCTTGCCGGGAATCTGCTCCCACACCTGCGGCAAAAAAGTAGAAGATTTTCCATTGTATTGTATTACAACGCCGTCCCTTAATGGAACAAGCCTGTTCAGCAGGTCTTGGGGCGAGGAATATGATAATTTTGCAGGCACAGCCAGCACAGAAATGTCCAGCTTAATGTCCTTCAGCTCTGAATATTGCACTGGCGTGAACCTGCTGTCAGAGAGCGCAGCTGCAATTGCATTGTCAATCACGCATTTGTAGAGCTCTTCCTGCGGCAGGATGTGGCCGATGCAGCCGCGCAGGTTATTGTTTTCGTTCAGTGTTACAAAACAGCCCTGCACCTTCTTCAGTTTGGCATCTGCAACAACAGGCTCTGGCTTTGTTTTGTCTTTAAGGTATGAGTTAAGCGTCTGCCTTGCAAGGCCGAGCAGGAACGTCTGCTCCTCCTTGCTAAGCTCGCCGGATTCTGTGAAGACAATTGAAGCATAACCAACAACACTGGTCTTGTCTCCTGCTGTGTCGCCGCTGTTCTTTGCGTCAATTAATTTTCCCTGCCAACCCATTGCCTCTGCAATTTTCATTAAGGCAAGAATGGGTATTATGCCACAGGCCTCGCAGCCAGCCATTGCCGTGAAGTTGAGCGCAGGGATTGCGTCAGTGCACATCTTGTCAAGCTGCAATGCCTTCTCATAGGTATAATAGTGCGACAGGTCGCTGCTCGCCACAACCAAAGTGCTGTCATCAATAATAGGAAGCAGCGCTTTTGCAAGCTCATCCGGATTTGCATTGCCCACAACAATTGGCACAATCTCAAAATCAGTGAGCGTTTCCTGCAGGAATGGCAGCTGCACCTCAACCGAGTGCTCTTGGCTGTCAGCCTGCAAAACAGATGCGAACAATTTGTTCTTCAGCAGCTCCTTTGCCTTGCTGCTCACCTTAACCTCGCCGAGCGGCGTTGCATAGTGCGTCACATTAAGTATTGATGCGCCGCTGAAAGGGTAATGGTGACTTGGCCCCATGATAATAACAGTCTTAATGCTTTTGTCAATAAGCTTAAAGCCGTTTGCCGCAACCTGGCCCGAGTAAACATAGCCTGCATGAGGGACAACAAGGCCTCGCACCTTTCCATCTGGTGCCACAGTTGCTGTTGTTGCCAGGAACTGTTTTACTGTTGCAGCAAGCTCACTTGCTGACGCAGGATAAAACTGCCCTGCAGCAACAGGCTGCCTGACAACCTTTTTCTCCACAGAAGCTGACTGAACTGGCTGGTGCACAGCAAGGTAAACAACTGCAATGAAAAATACTATGAAGCCTGCAACTGCAAGAACTATTTTTTTATTCCGCCCCTTTTTCCTCCTCTCCCCCATTGGAGCAGATAATAGCCCCGGGGTTTAAATAATTTTCTGCCGAATGACTTTATTGTCCCACTATGCTGCATCAAATCAGCGATTTCCTTATTAATCCCAATAACTTATTACCAACTACCTGATAAATTTGTCCTGGTTGAAAATGCAAATAAACAAGACCAGTATTGAGGAAAAATTCGAGAAGAATTCTGTTGTCAAATACTTTGACCCAAATAAGATAACAATGTATTATGTGCTTCAGTCCAAAGTAAAGGAATTTGAAGCAACAAACCCGGGTGTTATGCCTGCTGATGATGAACTTCTAAAGGAAACAAAAGAGAGAGACAGGCAAATGGGTGTGCTTGATGACAGGCTTGCAGTGGCATCTGTAGGCTCAATGATAGAAAAAAGCCTAAGGAATGATTTCTATTCAATGCTTGAGCGCGCAAACAAGACAGTTTCGGCAAACAATTACAATAAAGTGCTGCAAAGCTATATTCTCCCTGAGCAGTTAAAGAAGAAAACAGGCAGGGATGATGCCTTTGATGTCCCTGGAAACATTAGGATTATGCGCGCAACACAGGGAGAGCTTGGGGAGGGTGTTTTAGGAGTAGCCTTCCCGGGGCTTGGCCTAATCAAGGTGCTGGACAGCCTCTATGGCACTGACTTTGACGAAGTTAAGAGGCATGAAGTAAACCACATAAAGTATCCTGGGCTGCCTGAAAGAGAAATCAGGAACATGACAAGGCAGCAGTGCACATACGACTGCAAGTATAATTAGAGCACGCCAGTTTTTATTCTACACATCAACCTTAATATCACTTCCCTCTACAACAACCTTGTATGTTTTCAGGTCATGGGTTTTGATGTGTGCCATCAGCTTCCCAAGGAATGCAAAGTGCGACACTGCATTCTGCGGCAGGCCCTTGATTGGTGCAGCTGGAACAGGCCCGGAAAGCCGCTCTCCGGTTGTTATGTCAAACTGCGCAAAATGCATTGGGCAGATGAGTATCTTGCCGTTCAGTGTTCCCATGTCAAGCGGAGCATTCATGTGCCCGCACCTTCTTTCAACAGCATAGATTTTGCCTTCATAGTTGCACAGTGTTATCTCATGGCTGTTTATTTCAACACTTTTTAGCCCGCCCATGGCAATATCCTCGACTTTAGCAGCGTTCGTAAGCATTTTTACACCTCCTTGGCTGGTATCTGGCGCAGCTTGCTTTCGTCCACCACATCCTTATGGACAAAAAGCCCGCACCAGCAGCGCTTCATTGCATCATAATGCTTTCTGTGGAATGGGATGCACGGGCAGACAAGCTTCATGTCATGCTCCCTGTCCCTGGTCAGCATCTGGCATGGGCAGTATGGAATTCCCAGTTTTTCCTCATTCTTTGCTTCCTGCTCAAGGCAGAAGTTCAGCAGCCAGTCATTTGTCGTAAGCCTGTAGCCCAATGGCTCTGCAACCTGCGAAAATAAGTATTTCAGTGCCTGTTTTCTTGCTTCAATGCTCATTTTTTCAAGCCGAGTGCTTTTGCATATTCCTCAGGGTTGTAACCCTGGATAACACTCCTGTCAATTATGACAAACGGAAACCCGCCGTCGCCGCCAAGCTTTTGTATCTCATCCTGTATTTTTTCCTGCTCCTCTTCAGAGACAAGGTCATAGTCAACAAATTCAAAGGGAATCTTGTTCTCCCTGAAAAACTCCTTTGTCTTCATGCACCAGGGGCAGTAGCTAAGCGTGTACATCTTAACCTTTTTCATTGCAGCTCCACCAGCACGTTTCCGTCCTGGATTCTTGTTTTGTATGTGGCAAGTTTAATTTCTGTTGCATCAAGGAACTCACCAGTCCGAATGTCAAAGCGCCAGTCATGGCACGGGCACTGGATAATGTAATCATCAAGCAGCGCTCCTGCCAGCGAGCATCCCATGTGGCTGCACACTGCAGAGAGAGCAAAGAGCTTTCCTTCCTTTTTTATCAAAATCAGGGCTATGCCTTTTGGATATACAGCATTTATCTGGTTATCCTTCAGTTCACTCTCTTTTGCTGCAAAGGCCCACATGTTTCCCCCTAAATCTAATAAGTTTTGGAGTTATATAAATCTAACTGTTTTCTAACTTAATGCAAAACATATATAAACTGGTTAACATACAGGAAATTTTATGCACGAGACAATAATCGCTGAACAGTTAATCAGGGATGCTGAGAAGCACGGCAAAGTCAAGTCAATAGCTGTCAATGTGGGCGAACTTGCGCCAATACACAGCCATGACCTGGAAAAGACTCTAAAAGGCATGACAAAATGGCACATAACCGTAACTGACGGGACAGCCAGGGTAAAATGCAAATGCGGCTATATTGGCAGGCCAAACATAACTGAACGGGCGCATGATTTTGTGCTGTTTGACTGCCCCAAGTGCAGGAAAATCCCAAAGGTTGTCAGCGGCGATGAGATAATCCTGAAGGAGGTTACTGTCGAATAAAATGTGCCTTATGGTTCCAGGCAAAATTGTGAAAATAAGCAAAGGCAAGGCCACTGTTGACTACGGCACTGAGAAAAGGGAAGCAGGCATTGTGGAAAAGGGCTACAAGGTCGGCGATTATGTTATTGTCCAGGGAAAGGTTGTTGTGTCCAAGGTTTCTGAGAAGGAGGCCATTGCTGCGCTTAAGAATTATTCTCAGCAAGCTTAAGGAGCATGCTAATAAGCTGGAAGTGAAGGCTTATTATCTGCCCATCGTCTAGTTTCATAACAGCAAAACTCCAGTGCACTGCCACAATATCTCCTACTTTAATCTCTGGAATAAAATCCCTGCTCCAGCCAATGCTGGCTGTTTTTTGGGCTCCTATGGAAATTTTATTTTTGCACAATATCAGGGGCCTATAGCTGATCTTCAGCTTTTTTCCGACAGAAAGCACTGTTGCAGGGAATATCCTGCACTGGTCCATGTTGGGCAGTGTTGTTTTGACCTTTCCGGTCAGCATGCCAACGCCGACATACATTACATGGAACAGATGGTGCGGAAGCATTCCCCGGGGAAGCTTCTTTGCCAGGCCTTCAGCAAATGACTTTGGCAATCCTCTTTTCTGCAACGCAAGAATGTGCTTTTTCAAATCGCCGTATTTAACTTTTGCCAGTAATTCATTACCCAGCCAGTATGCTTCAACAACATCATAATCAAAAGGGCTTTTCTTGTTTTTCCTTGCAATAAGCTGGAGATAGGGATAGGCTGCCTCAAACTTTTTTATCGCAGCCATTGCTTTGGCTTTATCCTTTCCATTCTTAATATAACCTAGAAAAATCTTGTTCGCGTCCTTGGGCCCGCAGTATTTCAGCCTGTTTGGCTGGTAGGAAAACCTGGCGCAGAGCTCAACTCCATCCATGCCTGATGCCCCACTGCATTTTCCTGCCTGCAGCAAGGCCAACCCCTGCCAGAACCAGCGCCATTCCCGCAATCTCGCTCACGGTTATAACCCCGCCTGACAGCAGGGAAAGCGCTGTTGTGACAATAGAGCCCAGCAGCAGCACGCAGGTTGCGGCTGACACGTCAATGTGCTTCAGCCCCTCGTACCATGTTATTACATAGAACAGCAGGAATGCCGAGGTTACTGCAATCCAGCCAAGCTGCGCTGCTGAAAGATTGGCAACAAGGCTGAGCTTTCCTGCAAATGCAAGATAGATAAGTATGAACACTGAGCCGAAGAACATCCTTCCGAATGCCACTACCCTCGACGGAAGCTCTTTAAGTGTGTGCTTTGAAATGACATTCTCAACAGCCCACAGCAGTGTTGCGCCAAGCACCATTAGGTCGCCAATGCCAAACCCTTTCCACACAAAGCCTATGAGCAGGGCATTGCCGCAAAGCAGCAGCGCAGCTGCAGCAATAAACCATTTATTGAGCCTCTCCTTCAGGAAAACAACTGCAAGAACAGCCACAAAAACAAACATTGCCTTCTGGATAAGGCTGGCAGATGCTGCATTGGTGAGCTGAAGCCCCCTGAAGAACAACAAAAACGGCACAGAGCCGCCCACAAGTCCAATGAGCGCAAGTTTTCCCCATTGCTTTCCTGTCAGATCCTTTAGTTTTGAAAAATCTTTGAATAAAAATATTAGCGAGAAAAGCAAAACAGCCACAACAATATTCTTTGCAAACGTGAACACAGAGCTGTCAATTCCGCTGACGCCGAACTTGTTGATGAAAACCGACACACCGCTGATTAGAGCTGTAAGAAACACCAGTATAAAGCCTCTTTTTTCCATACACCTATGAAAAACTGCTGCCATTTAAATATTTTTTTAATTTGGAGAGTTATTCAGTTAATTTTATAAACCCCTTCTATCCCCGGAAAGATAAATACAACAGAGATATAAAGAACAATACATTAATTATGGAATATTGAGGTGTATTGCAATATGTCAGATAAAAATTATGTTCAGATGTTTGAAGAGGGAAACAAGAACCAGAAGGACCTTCTGGGCGGAAAAGGCGCAAACCTGGCAGAGATGACCAACCTTGGCATTCCTGTGCCGCCGGGCTTCACAATCACAACAGAAGCATGCATGCAATATTTCAGTAACAGGGACAGGAAGGCATTCATGGAAAGCATCATGAAGCAGGTCTCAGACCATATAAAGAAAGTCGAGGCAAAGAGCGGCAAGAAATTCGGAGATGAGGAAAACCCTTTGCTGTTTTCAGTCAGGTCAGGCGCAAAGTTCTCAATGCCGGGAATGATGGACACTGTCCTAAACCTTGGCCTGAACGACAAGGTCCTCAGCGGCCTAATCATTAAGGCCAATGAGAGGACTGCCCTGGACTCCTACAGGAGGCTGCTGCAGATGTTCGGCGATGTTGTGCTGGGCATTGACCAGCAGTTGTTCCACCATGCGCTTGATTCTGTTAAAGCAGAGAATAAGGTAAGGCAGGATGTTGAGCTGACAGCAGCCATGCTAAAGGAAGTTATCAAAAAATACAAGAAAATCTACGCTGATGAGAAAAAAACGCTTCCTGAAGCAGTGCATGAGCAGCTCAGGCTTGCCATTGAGGCTGTTTTCAAGTCATGGAATACTGAGAGGGCAATTATTTACAGGAAGATTAACAACATCCCTGACAACCTGGGCACTGCAGTCAATGTGCAGGCAATGGTCATGGGAAACATGAATGACAAGTCAGGCTCAGGCGTTGGCTTTACAAGGAACCCGGCAACAGGGGAGAAGAAGTTCTACGGCGAGTATCTTCTCAATGCGCAGGGCGAAGATGTTGTCGCGGGAATAAGGACGCCAAAGCCCGCAGAGGAACTGGCAAAGGAGATGCCTGCCTGCTATAAGGAGCTGATAGCAATAGCAGACAAGCTGGAAAAGCATTACAGGGACGTGCAGGATATTGAGTTCACAATTGAGGACAGCAAGCTCTACATGCTGCAGTGCAGGAACGGCAAGAGGACAGGCAAGGCAGCTGTGATAATTGCCATGGACATGCTTGACGAGAAGATAGTAACTGAAGAAGAGGCATTGCTGCAGATTGACCCAAACCTTCTTGACCAGCTGCTGCACAACATATTTGACGCGGCTGAGAAGAAGAAGGCAATAAAGGAGAACAGGCTGCTTGGAAAGGGCCTTGCAGCATCGCCGGGCGCAGCCTCAGGCAGGATTTATTTTACCCCTGAAGAGGTTATCAGCCAGGCAAAGACGGGAAATGTCATCCTGGCAAGGCCAGAAACCAGCCCTGACGATGTTGGCGGCATGGTTGTATGCCAGGGCATAGTGACAGGAAAAGGCGGCCTGACCAGCCACGCAGCAGTTGTCGCAAGGGGCATGGGAAAGCCCTGCGTCTCTGCATTTGAAGCAGGCAGGTTTGATGCAAAGGCGAAAGTGCTTGTTGTTGCCGGCAAAACAGTCAGGGAGGGAGACTCAGTCTCCATTGACGGCTCAACTGGCGAAGTCTTTGTTGGCGAGATAAAAACAACACCATCTGACATAATCACCGGCAAAAAAACGCCGTTCTCAGAAAGGTATATGAAACTGATGAAGCTTGCGGATAAGCACCGAAAGCTTGGCGTCAGGACAAATGCAGACAACCCAAGGGACAGCAAGGTTGCAAGAGACCTGGGCGCAGAGGGCATTGGCCTGTGCAGGACAGAGCACATGTTCTTTGAGGACAGGCTGCCCTACATGAGGGAGATGATTCTGGCTGACAATGAGAAGGACAGGAGAAAGGCGCTTGCCAAGCTCCTGCCAATGCAGAGAGAGGACTTTGTCGGCATGTTCAGGATAATGAAGGACCTTCCTGTGGTCATAAGGCTGCTTGACCCGCCTTTGCACGAATTCCTTCCGCACAACGCCTACGAGATTGAGGAGCTGTCAAAGACATCCGGCTTTTCTGTGCAGAAAATCCATGAGAGGAGCGAGCAGCTGAAGGAAAGCAATCCAATGCTTGGCCACAGGGGATGCAGGCTGCTTTTAACATACAAGGAAATCTGCGAGATACAGGCAAGGGCAATATTCGAGGCTGCCTGCGAGCTGCTCAAGAAGGAAAAAATTACAGTTGTCCCTGAGGTCATGATTCCTGTTGTTGCATTTGAGCGGGAAGTCGAGGACCTTAGGATTGTAATTGACAGAGTGGCAGACGATGTCATGAAAGAGCAGAAGGTAAAGTTCAATTACACAGTTGGGACAATGATTGAAACTCCAAGGGCGTGCGTCAGGGCTGCCCAGATAGCGCAGCACGCTGACTTTTTCAGCTTTGGCACAAATGACCTGACGCAGATGACCAGCGGGCTGTCAAGGGACGATGCCGGGGTATTCCTTGCAAAATATAAGGAGATGGGCATAATCTCAACTGACCCGTTCAAGACAATTGACCAGGAGGGGGTTGGAGACCTGATTAAGATGTGCGTTGAAAGGGCCAGGAAGGTCAAGCCGGCAATTAAGATTGGCATCTGCGGTGAGCAGGGCGGGGACCCGGCAAGCATAGAGTTCTGCCACAAGGTAGGGCTTAACTATGTGAGCTGTTCGCCGTTCAGGGTTCCGACTGCAAGGCTTGCAGCAGCCCAGGCGCAAATCAGGGCTACGAAGGCATGAAGAAAAGCAAAATATTTTGTTTCGGCAATGAGTTTGTGAAGCAGGACAGCTTGGCAAAGGAGATTTGCGACAGCATTAAAGGATTTGACATTGTCCGGTGCAACTCCCCTGATGAGCTCCTTGGCGAAAAGGGCGACATTGTCATTCTTGACGTTGTGCAGGGAATCAAGGATGTCATTGTTTTTGACGACCTAAACCGGCTGAAGGAGCAAAAGCTCACAACACTGCATGACTTTGACCTTTCTTATTTCCTGCAGATTATGAAGGAACTAAAGGAAATAGAAAAGGTTACAATCATTGGGATTCCGCAGACAGGAGACAAGGAAGAGATAAAAAAGAAAGTTGAGCAGTTACTCCCACTTTATTTTTAGGAAGTGCGTTGAACAGCTGATGCAGGGATCGTATGCCCTAATCAGCTTTTCAAGCTCCATCTTAATCCGCTCCTCTCCGTACTGGAGCAGGCTGGGCAGTATGTCCTTGACATCCTCCTCAATGCTCTTTAAGTTCTGCGTTGTTGGCGTTATAATGTTAGCGCGAATAATCATTCCATTATCATCAAGCTCGTACTCATGGAACAATGTTCCTCTGGGAACCTCAACAGCTGCAATACCTGTGCCTGCCTTAACCCTGAACTCCGGCACTTTTTCCTCTTTAATCTTAAGCTTGGATAACAGCTCAATTGCCCTGTGGCAAAGGTGCAGCATCTCCAGCGCCTGGCAGAAATTATTGTAATAGGGGTTCTGCATTGGCAGCTTAATCCTGCTCTGCTTAAGGATTGTTGCAGCTTCTTTGCAGAGCCTGTTATGATACAGGTTGATTCTCGCCTGCGCACCAACCATAAACCTTTCTCCGCCCACTGTAACGAACTTTGCTGTGGAGTATTGCATAATGTCTTCCTTAAAGTACTGTCCGTAGCTCTTTGCCGGTATGCACTTGTTGCCAATGCACTCAATTAAGCCCTCTTCTTCAGAATACTTGTATGAGTCCTTCATTGCATAAAAATACCTTGGCGTCTCCAGCTTTGGCACCTTAAGCTTTGCCAGCAGCTTTGCAGTAGCGATAAATTCCTTTTTGTCTTTCTTCAGCGACTTTAGCAGTGTATTGATGTCCTTCTGTGCCGGAACATGGCAAAACCCGCCCACAACTGCGGTTATTGTGTGAATCTCCCTTCCTCCAATCAGTGTGCATATATCATTTCCAAGCCTCTTCAGCTTCAAGCCGCGCTTAACAAGCCCCGGATACTTGCCAGCCATTGCAATTGCCGAGTCATAGCCGTAATAGTCAGGCAGCGACAGGAAAAACAGGTGAAGCGCATGGCTCTGGATTATTGAGCCAATAAGCAAAAGTTCCCTAAGCATGTGCGTCTGCTTTGTAACTTTAATCTGCAGCGCATCCTCTATTGCTTTCAGTGCAGCTATGGTGTGCGACTGGGAGCACACACCGCAAATCCTGCTGGTAATGACATTTGCCTCGTCATATTTCCTGCCCTTGAGTATGCCCTCGAAAAACCTTGCGCCCTCATACACCTCAAGCTGCGCCTTCTTTACCTTGCCATTGTCAACCTTGACAATGAGCCTTGCGTGGCCTTCAATCTTTGTTATGTGGTCAAGCTTTATTGTTGTAGTCATTTTACCGCCGTTATCTTGCAGAGGTTGTGCGCTTCACGGAACTTCTTGCTTGTCCCTGCGAACTTAATAAACATCCTGCGAATATCATCCTCAGACACATGGCACTGCTCAAATATATGGATTAGTGAATGGACATTTGCATCATCAAGCGGCCCTCTGCAGCCATAGCACAGGTAACCCATTGACGGGCACAAGGCGCCGCAGCCAGAGTAGGTGACTGGCCCCATGCAAAGCTGCCCCTTTTGCAGGAAGCAGTCATTGCCCTTTGCCCTGCACTCAGCGCAGACAGGGTCATCAAAGTTCTTCGGCGATTTCTTGCCGTTGATTAAGTCAAGCAGCACTCTTTTGATTTCATCCTTGTCAGGCGGGCAGCCCCGAAGGAAATAATCAATCTGTATGTGGGGGTAAACGCCGCATACGCCCAGGTTATGAATAAACGGAACAGGCTCAGGATAGACAGTTTTTTCAATCTCCTCCCTGTAGCCATAGTCTTTTATTGAAGGAATCCCGCCATATGTTGCGCAGGTTCCAAGTGCAATCACAAACGAGGACTTCTCGCGGATTTGCTTAACCTCTGTTAGCTCATCTTCTGTGGTAACCGCCCCTTCAATTATAGCAATGTCATAATGGTCTGCATGTTCGTGCTTCTTAACAAGCGGAAAATGCACAACATTGCACAGCTTGAACAAATCAATAAGCCAGTCCTCCATGTCAAGCATCCTAATCTGGCAGCCTGAGCAGGATGTCATTGAAAATATTCCTACTACTGGTCTTTTCTCCTTTTTCGTTGTTTCTTTTTTCTGCTTCACTTTCACAATTTCACCTTTATCCATCACTGAGCCAGGAAGCAACATCATAGCGAAACACCGGGCCATCCTTGCACACATATTTGCCGCCAATCATGCAGTGGCCGCACTTGCCAATGCCACAGTGCATGAGCCGTTCCATTGAGACGTATATTTGGTCGTCATTCCAGCCAAGCTTCTTAAGGCTTTCGATGGTGAACTTTATCATGATTGGAGGCCCGCAGAGAACAGCAACGCTGTCTTTGTTCTGCGGCGCGTATTTCATAAGCAGGCTTGCCGGATTTCCAATCTCTCCTACCCAATGCTCATCTCCCTTGTCAACAGCAAGCTTGACATCAAACTGCTTGTGCCACTCCAAAATCTTTTCCCGGAACAGGATATCCTGGGGGCTTCTAAAGCCCAGGAACATCCTAATGTCCAGGTAATCTGCCCGATGCTGCTGTATATATTCAAGCACGCTTTTAATTGGCACAAGGCCGCTGCCGCCTGCAACAAGGAGAATATTGTTTTCGCTAATCTCCTTCATAGGATAGCCATGGCCGTAGGGTCCTCTAATCCCAACCTTGTCGCCTGCCTTAAGCCTGTGCATGCTGTTGGAAACATTGCCTACATCGCGCACAGTAAGCTCAATCTCTTTTTCTGAATAATTGCTCATGCAAAACGGCGCCTCGCCCATATTTAAGACAGATATCTCAACAAACTGGCCTGGCTCAAATTTCATTTTCTTGTCCAGCACAAATGATTTCATATCTGCAGTCAGCGAAGTAACTTTCTTGATTTTCACAAACTCCGGAACGTATGGATTTTCCATTTTACAGTTGATTCACAATCTTGCTCATATCAATCTTTGGCGGGCAGTTTGTTATGCACCTGCCGCAGCCAACGCACATCTGGATATCAAACTTATCCTTGAAATATACAAGCTGGTGGTAAATCCTGTTCTTCAGCCTCATTGCCCGGTCATCCCTGAATGAATGGCCGCCTGCAACAACAGTGAAGTTGCGCAACTGACAGGATGTCCACTCGCGCAGCCTGCATCCGCTCCTGGGCTTAACATCCGGCGAGTCATAAACCCGAAAGCAGCCGCATGTCGGGCATGTCATTGTGCAGGCAGAGCAGGAAAGGCACTTGTCTGCCTCCTCGTTCCATATGCTGCTGTTAAACGATGTCTTTAGCTTTGCTACTTGCTCTTCCGGAATTTTCTTTTCGCAGTGCACATTAACATTTTGCACATTGTCTGTTTCCTTGAACAGCTTTTTATCAATCAGCTTAATGCCCCTCTCTGAACCTACATCAGCATAATATCCATCGCCGGAGGGAGTGAGCAAAAGGTCGTAGCCTTCGCTAACCTTGTCTGTCCCAAATGACTCGCACATGCAGTTCTCGCCGGCCTTTGTGCAGGACATGCCAATAATCAGGTTATGCTCCCTGCGCAAGGCATAGTAGGGGTCAGGGCACTCATCAAGGAACAACTTGTCCATCCTAAGAATTGCATTTATGTCGCAGGGCCTGATGGCAAACAGCACAACGCCCTTATCAGGATGAGGGACAGTTATCTTGCCGTCCTTAAATGTAAACAGCGTTTCCTTCACCGGCAGGAAATATTCCTTAACAGGATAAATTGAGTTGACAAAATCAAGAGTAAGGTCTTTTGATGAGGTTATGCGCTCGTACCTTACAATATCCCGTTTCACAGGCGCAATTATATCATGTTTGGCAATCAGATTATCGAGAAATCTAAGAAGGTCCCTCTTTTTTATAAAATAACCCATAGTTAGGGACAAAGAAGTCTATTATATTTAAATTTAATGTTTAAAAATAAAAGAAAAAAAGAAATGAAAGAATAAAAAGGGTATTAGCAGTTCCCTGATGCTGCTGTGGCAGTTGACGCCAC
>Ga0209777_10006001_pt1 | contig 13806 bp, 16 predicted proteins | sample FrelakmetHBP12HB_FD_187147 | JGI IMG/M metagenome (GOLD analysis project Ga0209777, IMG submission 187147) | Freshwater lake sediment microbial communities from the University of Notre Dame, USA, for methane emissions studies -HBP12 HB (SPAdes)... | ecosystem: Environmental > Aquatic >...
ATCTGGCACCATTAAACAGGAAGGAGTTCAAGGCAATGGCGTTTGATAAGTCTTCTTTTTTTTCTACCATATCCACGACGAATGCTTGGCGAGCCGGTGCATCAAAAGCATTCACAAAACCAAGGAATAGGATGAGGATGATGAGATGCCAAACATCGATCATGCCGGTCAAATCCAGAATAGCTAAGATAAAGGCTTGTATCATAGCCAGTGTTTGTGTAATGACGAGGATGCGATGGCGATTCAATCGGTCAGATAGAAGACCCGAAAAAGGAGCTAAAAGAAAGGTGGGAATCAGACCTAAAAATCCAGCCATACCCAATAAGAAGGCTGAATTGGTTAAACGATAGACCAACCAGCTCATTGCAATCTGCTGCATCCAGGTGCCGATCAGAGAGATGCCTTGACCCCCGAAAAAGAGGCGATAATTTCGATGGGTGAGAGCTCGAAAGATCAGCTTTAGACCTTTCGCATCAACAGAGCGGGATTTATCTGATTCCATTCCTCTTGAAGGGAATCCTTTTTTAGAACCAATCTTTTAATAAGATGCCACACCAATTTATATTTTCCTTTGTGAGAATTCAATTGGGTGAATTCGGTATTTTAGGGTGAAAAACACTGTATCTTAAAGTTCGTGCTTAAAACTGGTTAGCTAATGAATCAATTTGCCTATTCTTGATCACCTGACCATATCAAACAGATTTCCAGCGTTTCGATCCCTCTAAGAACCGAATACACCAATGTTTTTAATTTTTATCTTCTTGAGATCGCACCCAGTGACGTCCTGACCCTAAATATAGAGAAAGTTACCCAACGGGTCAATTAATATTTTAGGATATGATCCTTTCTGGACTTCTTGCAACGAGAAATATCCTATCTCTTGCAACGGTCTAATATTATGGACCGTACCCCCTTCTTGACTGAATCTCTCCAAAATGGGATTATTTATTTAGTTTAAATGCACGGGTCAATTCATAGACTTCAAGGAATCGGAGAGGTATCATACAATTATAAATTATAAACGATTTCCATATTAATCTTTACCCCCAAAGGTGTCCTCTATGCGAATCTTACTGGTTGAAGATGACCTAAAAATTGCTTCTTTTATTGTAAAAGGGTTAAGAGCAACGGGTTATGCAATTGATCATGCCACAGATGGAGAAGAGGGCCTCCATTTGGCCTTAACCGAACCTTACGACACAGCCATCATCGACATTATGCTGCCAAAACTGGATGGGCTTTCGCTTATCGAAAAAATGCGGAAAGAGAAAATCCGCACGCCGGTCATCATCCTGAGTGCCAAAGGGTCGATTGATGACCGGGTCAAGGGTCTTCAGACCGGAAGCGATGATTATATCACCAAACCCTTCGCCTTCTCTGAACTTTTGGCCCGTGTACAGGCCTTGATCCGGAGGGCGAGCGGCCTTTCTGAGCCAACCCGTCTTACCGTTGGGGATTTGTCCCTAAACCTCCTCTCACGAGAGGTTACACGAAAGGGTAAAAAGATTGACCTCCAGCCAATCGAGTTTTCCTTACTGGAGTATCTCATGCGAAGCACAGGGCGGGTCGTTTCAAAAACCATGATCATGGAACATGTCTGGGATTACAATTTTGATCCCCAGACCAATGTGGTGGAGGCGAGAATCTGTAGATTGCGAGACAAAATCGATAGAGATTTTGATAAGAAACTGATCTATACTGTTCGGGGAGTAGGATATGTCCTTAAGGAAACGGATTAACTTTCGAAACACCCTCGCCTTTCGATTAACCCTTTGGTATGCCGGGGTCTTCACCGTTTCGTCTTGTGTCGCTTTTCTCCTGTTTTACATCCTTATCACCTCGTTTATCCGAGAACGGACCGATCAGGAACTCTTAAGCCAGGTCAATCGGTTCTCAACGCTCCTTGTTACAGAAGGGGTGGAGGCAGTCAAAAACGATGCCGTGATTGAAGCCCAGGCAGCCGGAATAAAAAAGGTGTTCTTTCGGCTCCTTTCCCTGAACGGACAAGTCTTTTCCTCATCCAACATATCCTATTGGAAGGATATCGAAATTAATGAAACGGCCATAAGGGAGTTACTTCAAGGTAGCAGCCATGTGTTTGAAACCATCACCATCTCAGACCACAAGGATGAAGTCCGTATACTTTATGCCTTGCTCAGCCCCAGCATCATCTTGCAGGTTGGCCAGGCCATGGAGAGTTATTCCCGATTTCTCGATGCCTTTAAGGGAATCTTCATCACAACGATGACCTTCCTAATCATATTAGCCGCAGGAGTCGGTTGGTTTATGGCCCGGCGTGCAGTTTCTGGTGTGGAAGCAATCACCCGAACGGCTCAAAGTATCTCCGGAGGGACGCTGGGAAAACGAGTTCCTGTGAAAACAAGAGGTGATGAGATTGATCAGCTCGCAATGACCTTCAATCAGATGCTCGATCGCATTCAAACCTTGGTGATCGAAATCAAAGAGATAAGCGATAATATCGCCCATGATCTGAAGAGTCCGATTACTCGAATCCGGGGGATCGCAGAGGTGACCCTTACCAATGGGAAATCTATGGGTGAGTATGAAAGCATGGCGGCCAGCACCATAGAGGAATGCGATCGCCTTCTGGACATGATTAACACGATGCTGATGATTTCAAAAACGGAGTCGGGCGTGGATAAACTTTCGCTTGAGGAGATCGATCTCGCAGGTCTTGTCCGGGAGGCATGCGAACTCTTTGAACCCACCGCTGAAGATAAAAGGGTAACCCTGAGCTGTGATGTGCCTAACAAAAGCCATCTCGTTGGAGATAATCGGATGATTCAACGAATGCTCTCCAACCTTCTTGACAATGCCATCAAATATACTCCGTCAGGGGGAAAGGTGAGTGTTTTGGTTTCAGAGAATGATGGAAGATACGTCGTAATCACTGTCAAAGATACTGGCATTGGCATATCTCCAAATGATCTTCCCCGGATTTTTGATCGTTTCTACCGATGTGATCAGAGTCGATCTACCCCCGGAATCGGTTTGGGACTCAGTCTGGCAAGGACTATCGCCCGAGCCCACGGTGGAGACATCACCATTACAAGCGTCCTTAACCAAGGAAGTACTTTTACCATAACCCTTCCAACCCTCAAACCTTGAGAGATAAGGGGCGTAGCGTAAGTTTAACTCTAAAGATGTTTCAAGCTCCTCCCCTTTACCTGTTCAAATAGAAATAAAACCTCCCTCCCAACATTACCAATTTGTAATCTTCCGGTCATCTTCTCGTTAATTTCTTTTATTAGAATTGAATATAGAAGAAAGGCTGGACCCAGCCTAAAACTAAAAAAGGAGGTTAAACCATGGAACAGAAAAAGCATTTAAAAAAAATCATTATCGCCCTCTTAATGGTAGGTGCCTTGGTTGGATTTGGGTATGGGGTGTCAACAGCAGTCAAGAGCTCCACCACAACAAATTCAACAGTCGTAACGAATTCGGATATACCGATGATTCCGGCAAACTTCAGCGAACTAGCGGAGAAGGTTCGCCCCGGGGTCGTCAATATCCAGGTTGCTAAGAAAATAAAGAATATTAATTTTGGATTCCGCCATTTCTCTGGAGCCCCATTTGGCGAGAAGAATCCTTTTGGAGACTTCTTCGGACCCTTTTCCGAAGAAAATCCGCCCAGAGGTTTCGAACAGCGGGGTGTCGGGTCCGGGTTTGTCATGAGCCGAGAAGGGTATATCTTAACCAATAACCATGTAGTCGAAGATGCAGACCAGATCAAGGTGAAACTCACGAATGGCAAAGAGTATGATGGTAAAGTCGTAGGTCGGGATCCCAAGACCGATTTAGCTCTCATCAAGATTAAAGCTTCTTCAGATCTGCAACCTCTTAACCTTGGCAATTCGGATGATCTGAAGGTGGGTAGTTGGGTAGTAGCAGTTGGGAGTCCATTTGGATTGGAACAGACCGTGACCGCGGGCATTGTCAGCGCCAAAGGAAGGGTGATCGGTTCCGGACCTTATGACAATTTCATTCAAACCGATGCCTCGATCAACCCAGGAAACAGCGGTGGGCCGCTTATCAACATGAAAGGGGAGGTGGTAGGCATTAACACGGCCATCATTGCTTCAGGCCAGGGGATAGGATTTGCAATTCCGATCAACATGGCCAAAGAGGTTGCTCCTCAACTCCAGGAGAAGGGACATGTTACCCGAGGATGGCTTGGGGTTAGCATTCAAGAGGTTACCCCAGCGCTTGTAAAGTCATTTGATCTGAAAGAGAAGAAGGGAGCTCTTGTTGCCCAGGTGGTTTCAGGCAGCCCAGCAGAGGAAGCAGGAATCGAGCAGGGAGATGTCATCGTAGAGTTTGATGGTAAAGAAGTGACTGACTCCAAAGACCTACCCCGGATTGTTGCATCGACTCCCATAGGGAAAGCCGTAACCATTAAGTTATTAAGGAATGGGAAAGCTCTTGATCGACAGGTGAAGGTAGGTGAGATGGAGGAGAAAGTAGAAATTACGAAAGCACCCTCCCATAAATCCCTAGGGATTACCGTGCAGAATCTCACCCCTGAAATCGCGAAGGGTCTCGGTCTGAAAAAGGAAACGGGAGTGGTAGTGAATCAGGTGGAACCAGGAAGTGCAGCCGCAGATGCAGGAATTCAGATGGGGGATGTGATTCGAGAGGTCAACCGAAAACCTGTCAAAGATGTGGAAGATTTTATTCAAAAGATTGAAAAGGCTAAGGTTCAGGATAATGTCCTTCTTCTCCTCCAGAGGGGACAGAACAATCTGTTCGCCGCCATAACACCGAGGTAACCTCCTCAGCGCCCGGTCGGTGTATCAGTAAGAAAACACCGATCGGGCTTTTTTATCCTCAGGACCGATAGAAAAGAATCTAAAACGAAAGCATTTGAAGGCGTTATTGAAGCCGGGCAATTAGAGCCGAGAACACGCTTTTGATACTTTTGTGCAATCTTGGCTATCTTGTGTCCGACCATTAATCCTTCCCGCATTTTATTCGCTGAAATAGCAGTATTTGAGGTGAAATATCTATGTAGTCGATAAATCTTGATAGGACATTCCATTTCAAAACCTTGCCCTTTTATAAAAGATCCTCTTTGCTATTTCTGCTGCAAGAATGTAAAGACCCATAATCACTCCCAGTGCAATAAAGAACGGAATCGGCAGGGGACGAAATCCAAATAGGCTCCCGAAGGGAGTGAAAGGGAAGACGGTTGTGACTCCAACAATAAGTAGGGTCGCCGACAACAGATATTTTCCTGGCCTGCTTTCAAAGAAAGGTTTTCGTGTTCGAATGACGAGAACAATCACCGAAGCCGAAATCACAGATTCCAGAAACCACCCGGTTCTGAACTGATCCACCGAAGCACGGAGGATAAGCAGAAGCACACCGAAGGTGAGATAGTCAAATACCGAACTCAAAATGCCGAATGTCATCATAAAATTGCAGATGAAATTGATATCCCAGCGTCGAGGAGAATATCGACACCGTTTCCTCATTTACCCAATATCATCTTCAGCGCAATCAGAAGCAATGCGACCCCAAATATCCTTTCTAAAATTACATTGGACAAATGAGTCGCGAGCTTAGCACCCAGCAGACCTCCGAAAAAGAAACCGATGCAGATCAAGGCGGCTATATGCAAGTCTACATACCCCTGTTTGTAATATGTCCATGCAGCAAGTATTCCAATTGGTGGAACGAGTAAGGCCAATGTTGTGCCTTGGGCGAGATGTTGAGAAAATCCAAATAAAAAGATTAAGGCGGGCACAATAATCGTTCCACCACCAATCCCAATCAATCCACTAAGGATTCCAGCGACTACACCCAAGAGCAAGTAAAGTGAGATATTCATCATTTTTGAAACTCCCTTCTTTTTATGGCTGAAGTTGTACGTAACCTTCCTGCGTCAGTTGTATTAATCGACCCACTGCTCCTGTATTAACCTTCACTCCAGGCAACAGGTCTTCGTTCACCCATCTATGGGATTTCATGGAAACTGCACATTCTTCGATCTGCACCCCTTGTTTTATCAATTCGGCTATGAGACCTTTATAAGGATTGCCGGTGCTGACATTGCGATAAGCGTTATAGGCCTTGTCATTCAATGTCATGTAAGCTGCGTCGCCGTGAAAGACACCAATAATCTGCCCCTTAGTACCCAATTCCTTGAAACGGTTTGCAAGCAGGTGCATATAGTTTATTCCTACCGGCAGGTCACCGGCAAACGCCAGATGATCCATATTAAAAATAACATTCGCATTTTTTAGTACCACTAGAATATCAACATGAATCATGCGATCAGGTTTATCTTGAGCCAATAGAATTCGCGCCGATCCAAAGCACACAAACAAGAGTATCCAGACCATGTTCTTCATCAACCTATTTCTAATCATTTTGATTCCTCCTTATTATTATTGAATAATGCTGTCTCGTTTATATCTGCATTGCAGATATCCTCCCAATCAATATATCATCGATGCGGATATATATCCCTCTGTGTAAAGCCCTAATGACTCCTTCCTCCCCCCTTTTGATGAACACAAAAATGTCGAACTTCCTCTTATACCGCTACAAAAGTGCCCCTGAGTTCTGCGCGAACGGGGTGATGCCTAGTCAGATATTTTCGCATCGCATCTACGATCCGTTCGGACCGGTTTTCGCGCTTTCTACCATATTTCTGAGAAACCCCTTGCGGCGTGACGAATGTCGCTGTGTAGTATCGGCCGGGCTGCACCTCCTCATTGCCTACAAATAGTTTTTGAATGCGGTGTCCTGGGGGATTTTCTATTTTGAAATAGACATTAAGACCAAGACAGCGCTTGACATATCCTCCCATCTGCTGGTACGAATCGGCTGAAAACGTCCTTTCGAGGTTCTCCTCCAACATCATAGCAAGTTCTTCTCCTGTCAACTCTACTGTTGAAACGGGCGGATTCATGGGGATAATGTTGTAAAGGTCATTTAAAGTGACCTTCCCGGGTACGATCGGTGCACCATAACGCCAGCCATTAGAAAACGCTAATTTCGCCCCGGTGTTCTCAAGTAAGGCCTGAAGAAGGAAATTGTCCATGGTGGCCTCCAGGGTTGTTCCTCGGTTGAGCGCTGTGGCAGTTTCCCCGACAACCTCTGAAAGGTCACCCTTATAGGGCGCGAGTGCATGTCTTATCAGTTCATCTGCTGAGGGGTCAGGCTGTATGTCTGCGGCAACTTCAATCAACCAGTGCCGGTAATCAACGATTTGTCCACCCTCCACCTCCAGATCCAGGCGACCCAAAAAAGAACCGTGGCAGCCTGACTGCATAACAAGCGTTTTACCCTGGAGAGCGGGCTTATAAAGACGGTTATGGGTGTGACCGCTGAGACAAACATCTATACCATGCACTTTAGACAAAAGCTTCATCTCCTGAGGAAAACCGAGGTGCGAGATAAGAATGATGAGGTCTGCCTTCTCTTGAGAGCGCAAGGTGTCTATGATTAGTGAGAGTTCGTCTCTACCCATTGTAAAATAAATACCCTCACTGTAAGAAGGCGGCATAGTCTTGTCCACAATATTTGAGGCGACACCCACAAGACCAATTCGCAGCCCACCTATCTCTTTCACAAGATACGGCGGGTAAATCAGTTTTTTTGTTTCTTTATCGTAAACATTGTTTGCCAGCATTGGATAATTGAGTTCAGCGACCCGCTGGTGGAATACCTTTGGGCCGTAAGCAAATTCCCAGTGTGCTGTCATGGCATCAAGGCCCAATGAATTCAAAATAGGAATCAAAGCCTGTCCTTGGGTGTTTAGAGCAGGATAGGTGCCATGGAGGGTATCGCCGCAGTCGCAAAAGAGAACACGTGCCTGGCTCTCAGCCCGAATCTGTTTTGCAATCGTGGCGATGCGTGTGTAACCTCCCGCAGGACGGTATACCGCGTGGTCGCCCTGCCAGAACATCTCCTGGTGCAAATCAAAATAGGCATGGGTGTCGTTCATTTGAACAATTGTAAGTTTCTTTCTATTGGTCATTATCTTTTTTCCTCCACTATTGCTTTTTACCAAACAATATTTTCATACTGTCAAGCATTGTACCTAATAGGCAAAGCTTGGCGAAGTCCTGAAAAACTGGATTTGTGAAAACAACCATAAAGTCCGAACCGCCAAGACTGTGTGGGCTGGATATGTGTTCGCCATTTTTTTGTTGTCTATAATCGGGGCAGACACGGAAGCTTGCCGGTACAATAACCTTCCCTCCAGTTTGCACCTTATCACGGAGTTATTGGGAGGTAGCCGGATTGTTCGAAATCGATTACGGCTCCGATGCCGGACACCACGATGCGGCTGAAAGGAAAAATATCTTCCGGTTTATAGCCCTTCAATTTCATGGCCACATGACACTCGTACATTTTCACCCCGCCTTTGTGCATGGCTTCAATCATTGCCTTGTTGGGATTGCCCTTGGGATGTGGCTTCTTTACCTTAAGGTCATACGCCTCGTCGGTCAACAGAAACTGGGCACCGTCAGCTCTGAAGACCATAACAATCTCATAGTCTTTCCCTGGTTTCATACCAAGGGCGGTATATTGATCGTAAAGGTTTTTAACGGCCATGACCTGCTTGCTCATACCGTTCGGCATGGTATCCGTATAATTGATTTGAACAACCACTTTAATCCCCGTTTGATTGGTAATCTCCAGCGCCGGCTTTGTATTTTCTGTTGTTCCAGATCCGGCTTCAGCACAAACAGCAGTTTGATTGACCATCAGTAAAAAAACAAAAAGCCCAAAGGCCACCATTGTCACAAGGCTCTTTTTTCCATTCATAGTTTTCCTCCTCGTATAATTCCTTCAAAACGATAATATAATGCGTATTGGTTTAGCTCTCTCACCTCCCTTCACATTAGGCGCACCCCTCGTGGGATAAGAACTATTTTTGCTACTATCACAAGCTACTTCAAGTCCAATGTTATCTTTTAAATTTCGTTCTTGAACCCACCTTTTACCCTTTCAGCTTTTTGATTTTCTGCTCCATTTCCTCGTAAAAGGTTGGCTTGAGGAATTTGAAACTTTTAGCAAAGCCTTCAAAAATGTTAAAAAGCTCCAAGTCCCAGGTCCCGTTCATCGGCCGCCACTGGGTGCACGCTAAAGTGACTACATACTCCCCTGTTTTAAAGAAGTAAACCGTTGACTTGGCTTTCTCGTTCCGATACGGGTTCTCTCCTTCCATGTGCACAGCGAGGGCAGGGCGTCCCGCGACCTCTCCCTTCTCCATCTTTTTGATCTCCATGGAGATCCCTCTTCCCACAAGGAAGAAGGTAGAATATTGCTTGGCCCGTGTCTCCAGATCCCGGGAGCTGCCAAAAGGTTCTTCGTCATAGAACATGGTCGTCTGACTGGGAAACTCGCCTTTCTCGAGCTTTAAAAAGCCAAACTCAAAATCGCCTCCTGTCAGATTTCTCATCATGCTCCACCCCTGTGGGGGAGGCTTAAACTCATACTTATCCTCGTAGAGCACCGTACCCCGGTCTGTGGCTGTCAATGCCGACTTAGGCTTCTCCCCCGTCGTGGCACATCCCCCGAGGAAAAGCCCAATCATAGCCAACATAAAAATTCCTAAAATCCATTTGGATGTGGTTTTGCTTTTCATGCTTTCCTCCTTTTTAAACTTTATTTTCCCTTGAACTCTTCTTCCAGCTTCAACAGGAAATTCAGAATCTCTTTGTAGTCCGGCGAGCCATCCTTGATATAGCGGACAATCCCCGCCTTGTCGAAAATGATGGTACGCCGCTTGAAGCGGGGGGAGGGATAAGGTTCCTGTGTAGGGTAAACCCCGTGTTCCTGCCCTACCCGGGCGGTCACACTGGACCCCATGGGAAAATCCAACGAGAGTGCTTGGACAAATTGTTTATTGGTCACGACATCATCCCGATTGACGCCCAAGACCTTGGTGTTTAAGCGCTCATAGAGATAGAGATTCCTCTGATGCCCAATGATATCGTCAGTGCAGTTAGGTCCAAAGGCGTTGGCGATGAAGGTCAGGATCAAATGATACTTCCCGTAGTAATCCCTGTAGTAGTTAACATCTTTATCCAGGGTTGAAGAAAGGATGAAGCCAGGGGCTTCATCCCCGACTTTGAGTTCTGCCGCCCAGGCATTCCCCAGGGCGAAAATCAGCAAAAAGAGAATGCTCACCACGGCCAATGCTAAAACCGTTTTCTTGTGCATATAATCTCCTTCCTTTTTTGAAATTTTCTCTCCACTCCTAACTACCCATTCTCTCTCGGGATCACCCGTAGCGCGTCAGGCCGTCATTACCGCTGTTCATCCTCTGTAATTCCTTAATGCACCACCACCTGGACATAGCCTGTATTACCGCTCTTGTGGTCGAGGGCAAGCAAGGTAATTCGCTGATTTGGTGGTAATGAGCCCACCAGTTCGACAAAGCTCTCCAATCTGCCGATGGTTTGGGTTATTTCCTTTTGGACTCAACCTTTTTCAAGGCATTTTAAACCGTTGCCCGGGGAGCCGGATGGTCAGTACCGGGCAGGGCGACTTTCTCACCACCTTCTCTGCCGTGCTTCCAAAGAGGACATGATCCAAGCCTGTTCTCCCATGTGTTCCCATCACGATGAGATCTACAGATTCCTTCTTAGCCATCTGGATGATCTCTACGAAGGGCTCACCCTCTTTGAACAGAACTTTATAATTTTTGAATTCCTTCAGCTTTCGGAGGTAATGGGTGTTCAATTCTTTGTCGAGTTCTTTCTTCTGGGAGGTCCTCAATTCTTCCAGTTTTTCTTGAGGGAGGTAAATCGAAAGCTGTTCCGGGTGGTATGGTTCTGGAGTGACATGAAGGATAAAGAGTTTGGATTTATAGGTTTTAGCGAGGTTAAGGGTATAGGTGAAGGCCCAGTGAGAGTTTTCAGAAAAATCGGTGCAGAACAGAATCTTTTTAAACATTGTTTATTCCCTCCTTATTTTTTAATTTTCAAAGGTATTTCATTTCAGCAGATTGCTAATAACTTGGTGATTCTTCGAAGTTTTATCTGCTCGTATAATTTGTCTAAACCTTATTCCACAATTTTCAGACAATTTGACGTGCCGAAAGGGTTCTCAACGAAAGAATCACAATTTGGATCATTTTGCCATTCGCCGTCCAACAGGAATCGGTACTCAAACTTACCTGGTTTTAAATCAAGTGAAATTCTCCAAGTCCCTTTGGTATCCTGTTGCAAAGGGTGTGAAGACGGATTCCATTGATTAAAATCCCCGGCGATGGATACGCTCTGTGCCTCAGGCGCTGATAAACTAAACTCTGTTTTCTTTACCATTTCACTTCTCTTTGTTTTTTTCTTGGATGCTGTCATCACACTCCACCTCCTTATTCATTTTAGTTGCTGCATAAGCACCGCATCAAAGCCAAACCACTAGGCTAAACACCAAGTTCGCGCAAGGTGCGCAGATAGCCGACGACATCCTCTCGGCTGAGCATGCCCTGAATTTCCCCATCTACCATCACGGGAAGTTGGTTGACTCCATCACGGTCCATCTCTTCCAGAGCTACCCATAGTTCCGTATCGGGCCGCAACCGTTTCATCTGCTCCGCTGGTATCATCGCCTGGGCAGCTGCGACGGTCGGCCAATCAGAACGTGGGATCCCCTTGATGTTATGTAAAGTCAGCAAGCCTGCTACCGTGTTACCCCGCTTGACAACGAAACTCCTACGACCGCTCGCCAAAATGTGATCATCCACCAAGTGTTGCAAAGTAGTGTCGGCAGGGATGGCTGTATATTGCCGACTCATTGCCTGTGACACTTTATGGCCGGCCAGTATATCGTGGAGCGCCAGTTGCTGCACCTGCCCCCTGGCGGCACTCTCCAGGAACCAGCCGATGAAGGCGATCCACATGCCGTTGATGAAGTTGCCGCCAAAGATTTGCCATACACCGAAGAAGATGAAGAGGTAGGCGATGAATCGCCCCACATTGGCGGCGATGAGGGTAGCCCGGCGCATGTTATGGGTGACACCCCAGACAATGGCTCGTAAGACACCACCTCCGTCCAGAGGAAAGCCTGGAACAAGATTGAACAGGCCCAGAGCGACGTTGATATAAGCCAGATATTTGGAGAGGGCCAGGAGCGGGGCAACTCCGGCGAAGAAAGGCTGCATTAGACTGAAGAGGGCTGCCAAAGCGAAACTGATAGAAGGACCGGCGATGGCAATCCAGAATCCGGCTGCGGCGGTCGGTGGTTCGGTGCCAATTAGGGATATCCCACCGAAAATATAGAGCGTGATGCTGCGGACCGGAACCTTATAGCGCATCGCCACCACCGAATGCCCTAGTTCATGGAGCAGCACACTCACAAAAAGCATGATGGCTGTCACAGCTCCCATGAACCAATACTGCGCTACAGGCCAGTTCTTAAATTCAGCCGGGTAGTAGCCAACGGCCATCGTCCAGGTGATAAGCACAAAAATCAAAAACCAGGAATAGTCCAGCCCAATGGGGATACCCAGAATGCGTCCTAATGGAATCGTATGTCGGTTCATTTTTTACCTCCTTATGTCATCAGTTTTCATCGGTCCGATTTGAGAGACCTGAGACGATTTATGCCGGATGTTTTGCCAGGCGTGACCCGTCAAAAAACGACTAATGAAATACCTGTTGAATTTAATCATCCCGGTCATCCAGATCATAATCGTATGGGCAGCCCTTGTACGTGTATCCTCCTGGCTACTACGGTTGGGTCCGGACCCTATTCCTAGCCCTATGGGTGGAATTGGTACGGTCCATACTACGCGGTGGAATCATCATCTCTGGACTTTAACGGCGCCACCCTTAAAATCAATCCTTCCACACTCTCGATGATCACCTGTTGGCCTTGATGCAAAGGTTCGGGAGAGACGGCTCGCCAGATTTCACCTTCGTACTCAACCTCAACAGCATCTCCGCCGACCCTGACCACCACCGCTCGATCCCCAATCATCGCTCTTTTACCAATGACCGGGCGTCGACGCTGAGCCTGAATGATTTTCCAGTAGATGCCAAGCGAGACAACCAACATGACCATATACAACGGCAATGCTACCTGCCATAGCAGAAAGACGAACAGAATCAAGCCAAGCAGCGGCAAAATCAAAAGCAAATGATGCATGGATACATCTCCTTTCTTATATTCTCAACTGCACCTTACGCAACAACCTCCCATTGATCGCCACCATTATTATCATCAGAGAAATGGATGAGCGATTCACCGGCCCGTAACCCTTAATGACAGGGTATTCCCAGGCCAAAGATAATCTTGGAAAACATATGAGGACGGCAGCCAGGACTACCGAGTTCTTTAATAATTGTCGCTTCATGATCTTCCCCCCTTAAGAAAGATTTATGGAGATCTCCCCTTTATCATACCGCCCATCATTCAGCCTGGACCAGCCGTTCAAATTCGGCCTGGTGGCCTCCTCATGAGTCTATTTTTTGAAGATAACTTATATTTTATATTCTCTCATAGATTGTGGATGAACAAAATAAGGTGAATCCCGTAATTTTTGTGCGGGAATATGGTATTTCGAGGTCAGGCTGCTATGTAGACGCCAAAATCAGGCAAGAAAGCTCATTCTATTGCTGGCTGCCTTTGCCAGGATGATGATTCGAAAGGGATTAGAGGGATGGATGGGTTTATTTAACCAGTCCCCATAGCCCAACAACGGGAATATATTTTTTATTGGACTAAATAAGGGCGACTCGTTTTGAGAAGATTCATTTACCTTCTCATATAAAAACTTTAAAGGACAAATGATTAAGTACATCGAACTAGAAAAATGGG
>Ga0209777_10006002_pt1 | contig 13804 bp, 12 predicted proteins | sample FrelakmetHBP12HB_FD_187147 | JGI IMG/M metagenome (GOLD analysis project Ga0209777, IMG submission 187147) | Freshwater lake sediment microbial communities from the University of Notre Dame, USA, for methane emissions studies -HBP12 HB (SPAdes)... | ecosystem: Environmental > Aquatic >...
TTTCAATTTTGAAAGTTCAATTAGTAAATGCGAATTTTACTGTTAAATAGATGAAAGTATACTGAAGATGCGTTGTTGTTGGAAACGGGAAATAACTTTTAGCGTAGCGTCAAGAAAGTTATTCTGGTTATCAACAACAGTTGGTGGATTCAGTTGAAACAAATGCAACAAAAGTAAAAGAGGGAGCCCGAAAGCTTCCTCTGGTAAGGTTAAACCAATACTTTTGTTTTGCTATGAAAAATAAACATTTAACCTCGATACAAAGGAATCAAATCGAGGTGTTATTACAAACAAAAACACCGATAAAAAAGATCAAAAGTTCGCCCTTTTTTTGGGTGGAAAACCAGTGATTTAAATGTGGAAAAATATTTGGAGTTTTCAACAAAAAATCCGATTGACAATTTGTTGAAAAGTTGTTAGATTTTCCTAGTAGGGGAAAACCTCGGTTAGGTAACTACTTCAAAATAAGGCTAACTTAGGGTGTTATTTCGGTTTTCAGCAAATTTTAAATTGAGAGTTTAATTTATGGAAAAAGGACTTTGGGCAGCAATTTTATTACAACTTCAAGAGGAGCTGTCGCCAGCGATTTATAGAACCTGGTTTTCAAAATGCCAGTTGGGCGAGGTCACGGAATTAGATTCAAAAACCAACCAAATCCAAATTGTCTGCAACAATAATTTTTCCCGGGAGCAGCTTGAGAAAAAGTACTATCCTCTCTTGTGCCGGACAGTGAACGAAAAGACGGGGAAAAATAATATTCTAGTTTTCAAAGTCGGAACTCAAGTTAAAAAGACGAAAATTGAAAACTTTGGATTGTTTGGTTTTGAGGGGGAAAAGAAGGAAAAAGTTAAAATATCTCCTTTTTTTAAAAACTTTACATTTGAAAATTTAGTCGTTGGAACCGGGAACAGATTGGCAGTTTCCGCCGCTGAAGCGGTAATTCAAAGTTTAGGAGCAACTTACAACCCCCTTTTCTTTTTTGGCCAGTCGGGGATTGGGAAGACCCACCTTCTGCACGCCATTGCCAACTGCTTGCAGGATAAAAACTCGGACTTACAAATAGTCTATTTAACCGGAGAGCACTTTACCAATAGTTTTATTGAGGCCCTAAGGTCCAAACAAATTAAAAAATTTAGGGAAGATTTACGCGCCCTTGATCTCTTATTAGTTGACGATATTCAATTCCTGGCGGCCAAAGAAAACACCCAAGAGGAATTTTTTCACACCTTTAACGAGCTGTATCTTGCATCAAAACAAATTATTTTAACCTCTGATAAACACCCCTCAAAAATTGGGGGATTGGAAGAAAGACTAGTATCAAGATTTTTAGGGGGATTAACGGTTGAAATAAAATCCCCTGACTTGGAAATGAAAATGAGGTTAATTGAAAAAAAAACTAAAGCGATTGGCCTTGCCCTTCCTCGGGCAGCCGCACTCTACGTTGCCCAGAAAACCAATGGCAGTGTCCGCGAACTTGAGGGAGCGCTTTTTAAAATCTTTTCAAGCGCCAAAACCCTTGACCAGCCTCCGTCAATGAAGCTGGTTAGGGAGGTCGTTTTCCAAGACGATGTGAAAGTTAAAATATCTCCGAGACTTGTGCTCTCGGTAATTCAAAACCACTACAAATTGAAAGCCCAGGATTTAATAAGCTCAAGCCGCAAAAAAGAGGTTCTCTTTCCCCGCCAGGTAGCGATGTATTTCCTACGCGAGCTTGCCTCTCTTTCTCTGGATTCGATCGGCAAAACTTTCGGTAACCGCGACCACTCAACTGTTATCCACGCCATTGACAAGGTCCGGCTTTTAGTTGAAAAAGACCTTCAAGTTGAAAAAACGATAAATACTCTCCGTGCCAAGCTCCTGGATTAATCATTTTCAACTTTACATTTAATCGCCCGACTTTTATAATGACTTCGCCTTTTTAAGAGGACTTTTAAAATGCCAAAGCGAACATATCAACCAAACAAAAAGAGACGAGCCAAAACCTTTGGTTTTCGGAGCCGGGGAAAGACGAAAGCCGGTCGAAAGGTAATAAAAAGAAGAATAGCCAAAGGGCGCAGGAAACTGGCGGTTTGAAGTTGCCAAATGGATGAAAAAAAAAGAATTAAGGGTGAATGGTTTGATTTAATATTAAGAAATCAAATTGGCGCAAAAGTAACCCCCAAAATTGTCGTAAGTCTAAAAATTTCCAAAAAAGCAACCGACAGAAACCGAATTAAGAGATTACTTAAGACGGTGATGGTAAAGTATCCTGCAATTACAACGGGAAAAGATTTAACGTTTATTGTAAAAGCAAATTTTGCCAAGGAAAAGGCTCAAAAAGTTGAGGAACGGTTAAAGGAATTGACTGGAAGTTTAAAATGAAAACAATTGTCCTTTTTTTAATAAACTTATATCAGCAAATATTTTCAAAAAGAATAAATCCTGCTCTTTTCGGGAATCAAAGTTGCAGGTTTGAACCAAGCTGTTCTGAATACTCTAGGCAAGCAGTTGAAAAGTTTGGTGTAAAAAAAGGATTGTGGTTATCCCTAAAAAGGATCTCAGCTTGCCGGCCTGGAGGCGGGTACGGTTTCGACCCGGTTGAAGAAAAATGAATAATATTGGTGATTTTTTCCAGACAGTTTTAATTTGGCCAATTTTAAATATTTTAATTGGCTTTTACCAGTTTTTTAGCCTTCTGCACTTCCCCTGGGCTCTGGCTTTTTCTATTATCGGCCTGACCGTTTTGGCCAGATTAATTTTATGGCCGCTGACCAAAACCCAACTTGAATCTGCCAAAAAACTTACAGCTCTAAAACCTCAGCTTGAAGAGTTGAAAAAAAAGCATGGGCATGATAAAGTTCGCCACCAGCAGGAACAGGCCAAGCTTTATAAAGAACACGGAATTAATCCGGCAGCTGGCTGTCTACCGCTCCTTTTACAAATGCCTATCTTTATAGCCCTTTATAGAGTACTTTATCAGGTATTGGGTAGTGGTAAAGGCGGAGATTTTGTTGAAGGAATCAACCGGGGGCTTTATTTTCCCTTCCTGAAACTCTCAGAAGCCCCAAATTTGGGCTTCTTGGGCCTAAACTTGGCACAGAGGCCTGCGGACCTTTTTTCGGCCGCTCCACTTATCATTTTGATCCCCGCTGTGACCGGCGGCTTGCAGTTTGTCCAGTCAAAAATGATGTCGCCTCCCCCCCAAAAAGAGGCACCAAAAGAAGTTAAAAAAGAAAATCAGGGGGATATGGAAAAGACTATGGAACAAGTACAGGGCCAAATGCTCTTTTTAATGCCGGCAATGATTGCCTTTTTTGCTTTTGGATTTCCAATTGGACTTTCCCTTTACTGGAATGTTTTTACAATCTTGGGTATAATTCAGCAATATTTAATTTCTGGTTGGGGAGGACTTGCGGCTTGGCTTCCGGCCAAATTGAGTAAGAAATGAATACAAAATCTGATAAAATCTCCGCCAAAGCAAAAGAATTTTTTGATAAAATTGAAGTCTCTGGTGATCTCTCGTGCGAAGAAAAAGATGACTACTTTTATCTTAATCTAAGGGTTGACGAACCCGCAGGGTTAATTGGTTACCACGGCCAAACTTTGGAAGCACTCCAGTTAATTTTGAATTTAATTTTGACTAAATACTTGGGAGAATATACCAAAGTTGTTCTTGATATCTCAGACTGGCGTAAACGTCGAGAAGAAACAATTAAGGAAATGGCTCAGAAAACCGCCATCAAAGCAAAATTTTCGGGCGAACCTCAAATTCTGTCAGGGCTTAAAGCCTTTGAGAGAAGGATAATCCACATGATTCTTGCTGACCATCCGGATGTGACCACTGAATCTGAAGGCGAAGGTGAAGAACGTGTGATAAAAATTCTGCCAAAGAAAAAAGACTAAATGTCTCTCGTTGCAAAATCTCAAAGCGCTCCGGTTTTTTTCTTTTATCTCCTCTTGATCCTTTTGCCTGTTCAACTTGGACGACATTTCTGGCCGAAAGATTCATATATTTTTGGGATTAGAATTGATTATCTCTCCCCAACTTTTTATTTGACCGACGTAGTAATTTTTTTACTATTGATTTTATGGGCCCAAAATCTTTTAGTTACGAAAAGAAAATTTTCCCCAAAAATAATCTTTGCAATTCTTTGTTTCCCTATCGCTCTTTTTGTATCTGCAGTTGCTCAAGGATCTTTGGGAACAGGTATTTATTATGTTGCCAAAATTTTTGAAATGTCACTGCTGTCGCTTTTTATCGCTTCAGAGATTGATTTTAGAAAACAAATAATTTCGATTTTGGGGTTATTATCGATTGGGGTTTTTTGGCAAAGCCTTTTGGGAATTTTTCAATTTTTGGGTCAAAAATCGTTTGGCCTATGGGTTTTAGGCGAAAGAAGCTTCTCCGCCCAAACTCCTGGGATTTCTTTGGTTGATTTGTCGGGAGGTCAACTGCTCCGACCTTACGGGACGTTTCCTCACCCCAATCTTTTGGGTGGTTTTTTGGCAATTTTAGTACCCGCTGTCCTGCTTTTATTTTTGAATCAAAAACGAAGAAGCCCCCTTTTATTTTTAGTTCTTTTACCGGGGTTTTTTGCTTTGGCAATTACCTTTAGTCGAACCTCATGGCTTGTAGGTTTTGGACTTTCTCTTTTAATTGTTATCAAATTTATCTGGGGACGAAGAATCAAAGCTTCTTGGGGCGGCATTTTAACTGCAGTTGGCGCTGCATTATTATTTCTCTTTGCTTTCCCTTTCTTTGTTCAAAGAATTACCAGCTTTTCAACCACCGATTCTCATAGTTTAATTCTGCGGCTCAAACTTACATCTTCGGCCCTTTCAATGTTAAGAGAACACCCCCTTTTTGGCGTTGGTCCGAATAAATTTCTTCTCTTTTTGCCGAGTTATTTTAATCTTAAAGAAACGATTCGCTGGATCCAGCCTGTTCATAATATCTTCCTTTTGGTTGCCGCTGAAGCTGGGATTTTCGGTTTGATTTCTTTTATAATCCTCTTTTTTTATCCCATTTTCGAATTATTCAAAAGAATCAAAAAAGATGCCTTTTCAAAAATTGTTTTGCTTTGGTTTTTAGCAATTTATGTCTTGGCAAGCTTTGATCATTACTTTTTAACCCTACAGCAGGGCCAGCTCATCTTCTGGATTTTTCTTGGGCTCTCTTGGTCATTTTTAAAATCCGAAACTCCGAGCAAGACGACTTCAAAAACTGTGTTAGAATAATTTTGACTGTGGAATCGTTTAAGAAAATCGGAGCAAATGTTCTATTTCAGGGATTTGGTCGTCTTATTACTGCCGGCGCTTCTCTTTTGGTTACAATTTTAGTTGCCCAGACTTTTGGCCCTGCAAGTTTAGGTGACTTGACGAAAGTTCTTTCGTTTGTTGCCCTTTTTTATCTTGTTGCAGATTTTGGCTTTAATGCAATTATCGTCAAAGATGCTTGCTCCGAAGAGGAAAGAACAAGCTTTTATCTTTCAAATTTGTTTTCCCTGCGAATTTTTGTCTCAATTCTCCTGGTTATTTTAGTTTTTTTAATAACCCTAGTTCTGCCTTTTAATTTAGAGAAAAATACCGGTTTTTCTCCTCAGGTGAAAATAGGTATTATAGCTGCCTCGTTTACAATATTGGCCCAGGCAATTCTTACTTCCTCAAACGCTCTTTTCCAGTTGAGGATGCGCTACGATCGGTCGACAGTTGCCCTTTTTTTTGGAAGCCTAGCAACTGTTTTTTTAACTTTTGTTTTCCTCAATTATGCGTTCTTTTCTTGGCCCAAAGCTCTTTTGCCGATAATAGTGGCTTATATTGCAGGAGGCGCAATATCTTCATTTTTGGCCGTATCGTTTGTAAAAAATCAGCTTTCAGATTTTGGATTAAAGTTCAATTTCGATTTTTGGTTGGGGCTTTTGAAGAGAACTTGGCCAATCGGATTAACACTTGTTTTTAACCTAATATATTTTAGGGTAGACATGTTTATTTTGGCCCTTGTGAGGAGCTCTACAGAAGTTGGCCTTTACAGCTTGTCATACAAAATCTTTGATTTATCGCTGGTCTTTCCAATATTTCTAATTAACGCTTCTTACCCAACGATGGTTGAGAGTTCAACTAAAGGATTAAAAGAACTTGTGGAATTTTCCAAGAAAATCTTTGGCATCCTTCTTGTTGTTTCGACTCTTGCCCTGGCTTTCATTTTTGCTTTGGCTCCCCAAGTTATTACCATAATAGGTGGGGAAGGTTTTGGTGGATCGGCTATCTCATTGAGGATTTTAGTTTTAGGGCTGCCTGTTTTTTACCTGACTTCTCTTTTAATGTGGCTTCTGATTGTCTTTGAGAAGCAAAAAACGTTAATTATAATTTACTCCTCTGGCGCTGTTTTAAATATCGTTCTTAATTTAATTTTTATTCCCAAGTTTGGTTATCTAGCCGCTGCCACCACTACTGGGATTTCAGAGTTATTCATTCTTCTTGCCTCCTCGGTTATAGTTCTTGGCCATTTTAAGAAAACTTAGTTTACACTCATTCGATTTGATGGTAGACTCATCCATATGAAATATAAAATTTGCTGCGATGGGGGAGCGAGAGGCAATCCTGGCCCGGCAGCAACGGGCTATGTTATTCGTGACCAGGGTTGTAATATACTTGCAGCTGGCGGGTCTTTCTTGGGAACTGCTACAAACAACATTGCCGAATACAAAGCCGTAGTTGAAGCGATGGTGAAATTAAAAGAATTGGGAGTGGGGATAGGCGATGAGGTCGAAATATTTGTTGATTCACAGCTTGTGGCTCAGCAGTTAAATGGAATATATAAAGTTAAGAATTCTGCTATTAGAGATTTAGTAGTCCAGGTTAGGGAACAAGAATCTAATTTTTCAAAGGTGAGTTATGTTCAAATTGAAAGGATGGCGAATAAAGAAGCGGATAAATTAGTTAATAAAGTACTTGACCAAAAGAAATATGGAAATTAGAGAAATTTTAAAAGAAGCAAAGAAATATTTTTGGATCTTTGTCATTTTTCCAGCAGTTGGTCTTTTGGCTGCCATTGTCTTTAATCTTAATTGGAAACCAGTCTATCAAACTGGAAGCAATATCTATATAGCTCCCGTCGTTGAGAGAGGATCATTGGCCTACTGGCCAATTAGTGTTCAGGATTTTAACGATAATCTAATAAACGTTTTAGAAGTTGACGACAATTTAAAATCAACCAAGGTTGAAAAACTTGGCCCCTCATTTCTCAAGGTAACATCCTCTTCAGAGTCAGAAGCAGAATCGCAAAAAATTAATGAACGGGCTCTGAGAGAGATAAAAAGTCAAATAGAAAATATCAATTCCAAAACGGGCCTTAATTTTACAATAATCAATTTTGGTCAAAACACAAGTCTGAAATATTCAACAATTTTTTTAAAAATAAACATCGTTGTTGGTGCCCTGGTTGGGGCTATTTTTAGCTCAATGGTTTTTGCCCTTCTTATTTATTTTAAGTAGTAGCACGTGATTTTGGCCTAGACCAATGGGTTTTTTAACTTAGGGAAATGAGAATCTACAAAGATCATCAAAAAGAATGTTTAATTACTGGCGGTCGAAGTTTCATCGCAAAAAGTCTCGCCAGATCTTTGGTTTTGCAAAACTGCCACGTGTGCCTGATTCAGCAAGAGAGATTGTTAGAAAGTGAGGAAAATTTAAACAAAAGCGTTAGCACTTTCAGTTGCGACATTAACAAAAATTTACTTACAAATCTTCCGAAGTTTGACTACATTTTTCATTTTGCGGGTTTTGAAAAAACTAATGACCAAACCGATCTTGAGTTTTTACTCCTTAATTCTTCTGGAACAAAAACTGTTTTAGAAAAAGCCATTGAAGACGGTGCTAAGTTTTTGTTAATTTCAACAATAGACGTTTACGAAAAACAAGTTGACTTTACAAATACAGATCTTTCAGGGCTCGATTCTCATACGATCAAGCGGCCAACACTCGGCGAAGCCAGAAAATATGCCGAAAGTCTGATAGCCCAATATTTTCAAGAGAAAGGTCTCAACGCTAGGATTGTCAGAGTCGGGGACTGTTTTGGACCCCAAATGGATTTTTCCTCGTCTTCACAAATTGCCGACCTAATCTACCAAGCTATTTACAAAAAAAAGATAAAGGTAAGAGATGACGGACTTGATATTGTCTACCCGACTTTTATTGATGATTTGGTATATGGAATTTCAAAAGCGATGTTTTTAGAAAATTCCAAAGGTAAAATTTACGATCTTGCGAATCCAAATAATGAAACCATTTTGAGTTTCGCTAATCGTCTAAAAATAATTTGCCAAAAAAATCAAGGAGAGATTGATATTGTTCAATCTGAAAAAAAATCCAAAGAAAGCACTTTTTTGGCAAAAATTGATTTTGAAAAAACTCAAGAAGAATTAGGATGGAGGCCAAAAGTAGGGCTTGAGGAAGGGTTGGAAATAACTTTGAAATATTTTGCGAATCTAAAATCGGATTCTGGAGAAAAAGATGAGATCACCCCTAAATTAGGAAGCGAGAGTACAAAACCTCACTTTCCTAAGATATTCATACTTCCCAGAGGGAAGAGGTTAAAAATAGCGGTTACCTTTTTAATTTTCTTTTTGCTTTTATTTTCGCCAATTCTCTCAGCTTTTCTTGGTTATTATTTTCTAGAGGGCGCAGAAAATAGTTTTTTTGCCAGAAAATTTGATCAAAGCCATAATCAAAGTCAAAAAGCCTCAATTCTTTTTGGATTTGCTAAGGGCGGAATTGGCGCATATTCTTCGGGACTTGAATTTATTAGTCTAAAAGACAGGTTACAAACTCCACTAAAAATTTTTGGTGCGGGCGAGGATTCAAGTAAAGCTTTAGCATATCTGTCATCAGAAGGGCAAAATTTTGAGGACCTTTTGAAGTCTTCAATCAAAAATGAAGCAAAAGTGGGGGACCTCAACAAAAATCTATCTTCGTTAGAGGGGACAATTGATGCTTCATTGAGAGAAATATCTTTGGCAAAAGGCCAACTTGATTTGGTCAATGATAATAGTTTTTTTGTAAGACCAATCAGGGGGAAAGTTGAAAATGCTAAAAATAAGATTAACAAGACCCAAGATTATTTGATAGCAAGTCAAGCAATTACTAAAAATCTTCCAAATCTTTTGGGCTTCGACGGTAAGAGAAACTATCTTCTCTTGTTTCAAAATAATTACGAACTTAGGCCAACAGGTGGTTTTATTGGTTCTTACGGTGAGTTGAGTTTTGAAAAAGGAAATTTGGTAGGAGTAAAGATAGATGACATTTACAATATTGACGGTCAGCTAAAAGAAAAATTTGCACCTCCGGATCCCATCGAAACTAATCTTTCCCAGGATAGGTGGTATCTTCGTGATTCAAATTGGGACCCCGATTTTTCAAAAAACGCTAAAATTGCCGAGGAATTTTACCAAAAAGAGACTGGCAAAGCTGTTAATGGGGTAATTGCTTTTGATGTTTCATTCGTTTCAGACGTAATTGATTCTTTGGGGTCAATTCAGGTCCCAAATCATGACAAGGCAATAACTAGCAGAAACCTATTTGATGAAGCCGAATTTGCCTCCGAAATTGATTTTAAACCCGGATCAACGGCAAAAAAAGACTTTTTGACTATACTTGGAAGTCAATTGGTTGCTAAATTAACTGGTTTTGGACCCGAAGTAAATTTTTCTCGTCTTGCCCAGGCAACAAATAAAGCGATTTTAGAAAAACACCTCCTGTTTTACTTTGAGGACCCGAAACTTGAATCTTTTATTGCCGAAAAAAACTTTGGTGGAACGCTTTCTGAAATTATGGTAAAAGACAAAGTGCCCCAAAGCGATTACCTTTTAGTTGTTGATTCTAACGTTGGAGCAAACAAGTCAAATCGTTTTTTGAAAAGGGAAATAAGTTACAACCCGACAGTTCAACGTGATGGCAACATAAAAACAGTTTTGAAGATCTCCTACCAGAATAATAGCCCAGCTGAAACTTGGCCGGGCGGAACATACAAAAATTACCTAAGGATAATTGTGCCAGCGGGTAGTGTCTTGGAGAAGGCTCAAGATGGAGAAAAAATTATTACGGAGGAAGTTAAAAGTGAAACTTCTTCTGATAAACAAATATTTGCCGTTCAAATTGAAGTTGGTGTTGGACAAGAAAAAGAAGTAACCTTTGAGTATTCGTTGCCGACGGTTCTTGCTTTTGATCAAGGTAGGGCAAATTATCAGCTTGCGGTTCAAAAACAACCTGGAACGGAAAACGATAAGCTAACGGTCAATTTGAGCTTCCCGTCTTATATGACGCCACAGCTTGCTCAACCAAAAGCAAAAGTAGCAGAGCAAAATTTGAAGTTTGAAAGCCAACTCTCCAGCGACCAAAATTTCCGGGTAGCGTTTACAAGAGATAAGAAAGCGGGTTGACAGGAATCTTTGGGCCCTCTATAATTTGCCAAGCTTAGGATAAGATAAAAAATGAAAGCGATTGATTTAAAAGCTGAAAAAAGAACAATTCTGGGGAAAAAGGTTAAAACCCTTCGCCGGGAAGGAAAAATTCCGGCCCACATTTTTGGTAAAGGAATAAAAACTCTTCACGTTTCAGTAGGCGACCGCGATTTCTTAAAAGTTTTTGGCGAGGCAGGGGAAACTGGAATCGTGAATGTTAAAGTTGACTCGGGGGAGCATCCCGTTTTAATTAGAAATGTCCAGGAAAATCCAGTTACTGGGGTGCCTTTGCATATTGACTTTTATCAAGTTAATTTGAAAGAGAAAGTTGCGGTTAATGTTCCCTTGGAATTTGAAGGCGAACCGTTAGCAGTTGAAAGAAAAGAAGGTTTGTTGTTGACTCCAATATCTGAGATTGAAATAGAAGCTTTACCAGCAGATCTCCCGGAAGTAGTTAAAGTTGACGTTTCAAAGCTTGAAAGAATCGATGATACCATTCATGTTAAAGATCTAAAGATCGACAAAACAAAAATTGAGGTTCTCTCTGATCCCGAAGCAATAGTCGCCACAATAGGGGAGCTTGTTACCAAAGAGATGGAAGAGGTTGAAAAAGAGATCGAGACAGAACAAGCAGAAGCGGCAGCGGAAGCCGAAGCAGCTCCGGAAGCGGGCGCTGAAGAGAAAGCTGATGAGGATGAAGAGAAGCCTGCTGAAGGAAAACCAACAGGAGAAACTCCACAAGAAGAATCAAAAGAAGAATAACTTCAAACCGGCCAGTCCTGAATCATTATTGAAGTTTTATTTCCTAGCCTGTGCCAAAGTTCCTCGGTTATGAATGGCATAAATGGGTGAAGTAGAAATAAGGAGGTCGAAAAAACTTTTTCCAGAGTTGGTTGAGCCTCTGACCTTCTTTTTTTAGCCATTTCTATATATTTGTCACAGAAGGTATGCCAAAAAAAGTCGTAAAGAAGTTCTGAAGCTTGACCGAAGCGGTATTTTTCGATTTGACTAGTTACTTCTTTAGTAGTTTTTTTTAATTCCTCTGTAATCCATTTATCATCCGGGTGGATTTTAGATTTAACTTTCGGAAGTTTGTTGAATGGGGAGGTCACGAAACGACCCGAATTCCAAATTTTGTTGGTGAAGTTTCGCATGCCCCTTATTTTTTCTTCACTTATTGCAATATCTCCGGCCGGAGCGACTCCTAAGATTAAAGCCATCCGTAAGGCATCTGCTCCGTATTTTTCAACCATATCGATCGGGTTTAAAACATTACCTCTGCTTTTGCTCATCTTTTTGCCTTCTTTATCGACTACCCTTGAATGAATATGAACAACTTTAAATGGAACTTCACCAGTTAAATAGATTCCCATCATCATCATTCTCCCAACCCAGAAAAACAAAATGTCCCAAAGAGTATCCAAAACTGAAGTGGGGTAAAAGTATTCGAAATCACCTGGTTTTGACTTTAGAGTATTAACTGGCCATTGGCTGGAAAGAAACCATGTGTCAAATGTATCGGTTTCCTGAATCCAGTCTCCTTCAGGAGGAGGAGTAGCCCCAACGTGTATTTCTGGCTGATTTTTACCTGTATAGATTGGGACAATTATTTGCTGTAACCCTTGTTTTATTTCATCTAATGAAATATTTTCTAACCTTTTGTGTTGGTCGATAGATCCCTGTCTTAATTTTCCTTTTTTATCAACAAAAACAGCCCAGATTCGCTGTTCGTGACCTGTTACCTTATACCAGATTGGGATCCTCGGGCCCCAAACAATTTGTCTTGAAATATTCCAGTCCTTAATGTTTTCCATCCAATCCAAATACAGCTTCTCAAAACGCTTTCCAGGAATAATTTTTGTTTTACCTTTTTTAACTGCTTCAATCGCTGGTTTAGCAAGCTCTTTAGTTTTTATATACCATTGGGGAATAACCATTGGTTCGATTGTTGTGCTGCAGCGGTAGCACGTGCCGACGGAATGAGTTAGGGGTTCTGTTTTAGTTAGTTTTTTTGTCTCTTTTAGAAGATCGATACTTTTTTCGCGGGCCTGTTTAATATTTAAACCGAAAAGTTCTTTGGGAACTCTCGGGCCCTCGGTTAATCGTCCTTGGCGATTGATTATAGAAATAGTTTCAAGGTTATTTTTTTGGCCGATTTCAAAATCAGTGGCATCATGAGCAGGAGTTACTTTAAGGGCGCCTGTTCCAAAATCGGGATCGATTTTTTCATCGGCAATGATTGGAATTTTAACCTTAATTAAGGGGATGTCGGCTTTTTTACCAATTAGTTTTTGATATCTTTTATCCTTAGGATTAACCGCGACCGCCACGTCGGCAAAAATAGTTTCCGGGCGGGTAGTGGCAATTTGAATTAGTCCGTAATCTAAATAATAAAGGGAATCCTGTTTCTCTTCATAAACAACTTCTAAGTCTGAGAATGCAGTTCCGCAGTGAGTGCAGAAGTTGACAATTCTTTCCCCTCTAGAAATATAGTCAGCCTCGTAAAGTTTTTTAAAAGTTTGTATTGCCTTTTCAACCATTCCCGGCTCTAAACTGTAATGGTACCTTGTCCAATCCAAAGAAAACCCCATTTGCTTTAATTGATCCCGGTTAGTGTTTTTATTTTCTTCGACGTAATCGGCTATCATTTTATAAAGATTTTCACGGCTAAAATCAAAACGGGACTTTCCTTCTTTGACCAATTTTTTTTCAAAAACAAACTGAGTTTCAATACCAGCATGATCTGCTCCTGGAAGCCATAAGGTAGGTTCTCCCAACATTCGATGGTACCTAACCATAATATCTTCTACGGTAAAAAGGCCATGGCCCATGTGAATTGGATCATTGGCGTTAGGCAGGGGGAGAATAATTGTAAATGGTTTTTTCTTTTTGTCTATTTTAGGGGTGAAAAAACTAGATTTTTCCCAAAAGTCATACCACTTTTTTTCAACTTCTTCGTGTTTATAAACTTTATCCATGAATTTGGGTATTATAGCAAGGTTTCTTTTCTAATCATAGCAATTGGAAAGAGTGATTGGAAAGTGATATTGTAGAAATTGATGAGAGAAAATAAAGGATTTGTACTTCCGCTTTTGATAATTTTAGGGGCACTAGTTATAGTTGGCATTTCGTTTGGAATCTACAAATTTAGATGCGAACCCAAAAGCCAAGCATCAACTTCAGTACAAAACATCTCTGCAACAAAAACAACTGAGGAAACCGCGGGTTGGGAAACTTACATAAATCAGAATTATAAATTTAGTTTCAAACACCCGAAGGGTTGGGTTTTAGAAGAAGAGAACAAGGATTATATTGAATTTAAGAAAGGTAACGACTCATTAAAATTTATGCTAATCGAACCGGGTGTT
>Ga0209777_10006003_pt1 | contig 13803 bp, 13 predicted proteins | sample FrelakmetHBP12HB_FD_187147 | JGI IMG/M metagenome (GOLD analysis project Ga0209777, IMG submission 187147) | Freshwater lake sediment microbial communities from the University of Notre Dame, USA, for methane emissions studies -HBP12 HB (SPAdes)... | ecosystem: Environmental > Aquatic >...
CATGGGAGTCGAACCCACCCAGGACGGGAGCACCGCCCCGCAGACGGTTTTGAAGACCGCGCCGGTCACCGGACCGGGAGCCGCTCCGCGCAAGCTTGGCGTCCGAGGACGACAATCTTCGCACGTCGGGGGCCGGCTGTCAGTCCTGTGCCCGACGGTCACCGGCGCCCGGCGCCCGACCTACGAGATGAGGTGCTTGAGCCACATCGCCGGCCCCTCGAAGCACCAGATGAAGATGCGCAGACCGTGGCCGAAGGTGGACGTCGAGACGAAGGCGTAGCCGAAGGCGACGTAGAGGAAGGTGACCGGGTAGCCGAGCAGGCCGAAGACCTTGTCGGACCGGGTCTTCTTCTTGCTCTTGCGGTGCTTCTTCTTCCACTTCTTCTTGAACTGGCTCCAGCGGCTGTACACGACCAGGCCGCTGCCGTGGTAGAGGCCCCAGAACGTCCAGTTGAGCGTCACGTCGTGCCACAGGCCCATGGTGAGCATAGAGGCGTACAGACCCAGCCACGGGATGCGCGTCCACCCGTACACCGGGAAATAGACGTTGTTGCGACACCAGCTCGAGAGCGAGATGTGCCAACTCTGCCAGAAGTCGCTCACGTTCCGGCTCAAGAACGGCCAGTCGAAGTTCTCCATGATGCGGAAGCCGAACAGGCTCGAGAAGCCGATCGCCAGATCGGTGTAGGCGGAGAGGTCGAAGTAGGCTTTCACGAAGACCACGATGGCGTAGAAGATCGCGAGCAGCGGCTTGTGCGCCGAGCCCTGCCAGTGCGAGTTGCCCACCGCGTCCAACACCAGCGGACCGAAGACGAGGGGGATGGCGAAGTCGACGACGAACACCTTCTTGAAGTAGCCCACGGCGATGCGCCGCAGGCCCTTGTAGAAGAGCGGCTTGTCGAACGACGTGCTGCGCTTGCCGTAGAAGCCCTGATAGGTCTCCAGAGGGCCTGCCGGCACGGTGGGGATGAAGAACAGGAAGGTCGCGAGCTTGAACAGCGAGTTCTCCGGCAGCACGCCGCGAGCCTGGTCGAACACGTATTGCAGCATGCGGAAGACGAAGTAGCTGATGCCCAGCGGCATGATGAGATGGGTCACCGCCCAGTCGTTGCTCTGCCACAGCGAACGCGCCAGGTCGTGGCCGTACTTGCCTATCGCCAAGGTGACCACGGCAACGGCGATGGCCAACAGGACCGCGTGCCCCACGGCCAGCTTGCGCCGTCGCAACAGCTCCGCGAGCTGGTGGGTGGCCACCGTGATGCCTAGGGCGATGACCACCCAGATCGGGTGCAGCAGGGCCAGGGCGGCCAGCGACAGGAGCAGCGTGAAGAGCAGCCGCCAGCGATCGCGGCGCAGCACCAGCCAGAAGATGGGCAGCGCCAGCAGTACGGCAGGGATGAGCCAGTAGGTGAAGTAGATCCTCATGTAGCTAGGTCAGTCTCCGGTCATGCTGTACTGCTTGAGGAGCTTCACCACTTGCTGCGAGAGGCGCTTCTGCCACTTGACCCGCCCCGGCTCCACGAGGTGGTTGACATCGTAGAAGTCGCCGTTGACGAGGTGGGCCTTGGCGACGAAGTCGATGTAGGGGATGCCGTAGTCCTTGGCCAGCTTGCGGCAGTTGTCTCCGTACTTGGCCCGCGGTTTGTCGAAGGCGTGGCCGATGATCTGGTCGTTGCTGGGCAGCTCCAGCAGCACGGGGTGCAGGCTGCGCAGCTGGCAGGCACGGACGAGGCGCTCGAGCATGGTCGCGTTGTAGTCGAAGTGCTTCTTGAAGAGCGGGTAGCGGGCACTGAGCCAGTGCTGCACCCACGCCTTCTTCTGGGCCACGGTGAGGATGTGCTTGATGCTGTAGTGGTGTTGCACATACACACGGGTGGACACGTCGCCGCTCCCGGTCGCGGTCTTGGGAGGCCCCGACGTATAGCGTCCCAGGTTGACGCCGATGAGCACGATCGAGCCCGCCGTGACGTCAGGCATCCCCGCGACGAGCGGCGAGATGTCCTGAGCGTACGTCTGGTCCGAGGAACCGATGTCATAGGTGCACACCGACTTGCCGCCGAACTTCTTCACTTGGGCGGCCCAGCTCTTGTCGCTGATGGTGCACTCGCGGGCCGCCGAGCCGCCCAACAGATACACGACGGGAACCTTGGGCGGCTTGGCCTTGAGGGCGGCGACGACCTGCTGCGCGTGTGCCCAGTCGTCGCCGCTGCCACGCGGCGAAGCGCAGTCCTGGGCCGTGGTCGCCTGCGCTCGGCCGATGTGGTGCCACTGCACACCCACGAACACCGCCACCACGAACAGGGCGGCCACGAAGGGCACGGTTGCCACACGTAGTGCCAAAGAACGCCGGCTCACAGGTTGCTCCCTTCCATCCCATACTGCCTGAGCAGCTCCACCAGTTGGCCGCAGAGCCGCCGCTGATACTTGACCTGCCCCGGCCCGACGAGATGCACAAGGTCATGGAAGTCGCTACTCACCATGCCTGCCTGCTTCACGAAATCGAGGTAGGGGATCTGGTACTTCTTGGCCAGCGCCCCACAGGCGACGCGGATCCTGGCGCGTGGCGCATCGAAGGCGTGGCCGACGATCTGCAAGTTGAGGGGCAGCTCCAGCAACACTGGGTGCAGGTCACGCTGCTGACACTCGGCGACAAGCTGGTCGAGCGAGCTCAGACCATAGTTGAAACGCGCCTTGAACACCGGATAGCGTCTCTTGAGCCAGTCGGCCACCAGCAACTTCTTGGCGGCGTCCGAGAGGATGTGCTGGGCGCTGTAGTGGTGCTGGGTGTACCTCTCGGACCTCGTGGGGCCGGCTGTGCTGGTGAAGCGGCCGAAGTTGAGACCGATGAGCGTAATCGTCGGTATCGCGGGAAGCGTGGGGACGATGGTCAAGTCCTGGCGGAAGGTCTGGTGTATGGAGCCCATGTTGTACGTGAGGACGGTGGGGCCGCCCCGCTGAAGCAGCTGGGCGGCCCAGCTCGTGTCGCTGACCGTGCATTCGCGACCCGCCGAGCCGCCTAGCAGGTACACCACAGGCACCGGCGGTGGATCGGCCGTGAGACCCTTGATGACGTCCAGGATGTGCAGCCAGTCAGAGCTCGTGCGGGCCGCCACCCGAGTCTGAGAGGTGGCGGCGAGCGCATCCCCGGCGAGCAGCCACTGGCCGGCCAACAGGGCCGCCAGCGCACCGAGCGTGGCGACAGACACGAATGCGCCTCTGGCCTTGGCGGAGTGCCGCCCCGTGCGAGCGAACGGCCTCACCCGCCGCCCCCGCCCATGTCGTACTCGGCCAACAGCCCGGTGAGCACCTCGGCGAGCTTCTTCTGCCAAATGACTCGCCCGGGCTCGACGAGGTGCGAGAGGTCGTGGAAGTCCGCGTTGGGGATCTGAAGCTGGTCGGTGAAATTGACGTAGTCGATGTGGTACTTCTGCGCGAACTCCTTGACCGTCGCGCGGTACATCGCCTTGGCCTTGTCAAAGGCCTGCCCGATGATCGCCTTGTTGTTGGGCAGCTCCAGCAGCACCGGTGTAAGGCCGCGCGCCTGGGTCACCTTGATGAGCTCTTCCAGCATGGCCGTGTTGAACTTGAAGTTCCTCTTGAAGAGAGGCCAGCGGCTCTTGAGCCAGGTCTTCACCATGGCCTCCTTCGACTTCACCGAGTGGATGCTGTGGAGATTGTAGCGGTGCTGGTTGTACGGGTGGTCGGGGATCTGGAAGTGCAGGAGCTGGTCACGGTGGGATTTCACGTACGTGACCAGGTAGTTCATGATGCCGGGCAGGATGGTGACGGACCACCGGCGCTTATGCTGGGTGTCGACGACGTACTTGCGCAGGCTGGGGCTGCTGAGCAGCAGCTCACGCCCGGCGGTCTGCATCATGCTGGCGCCGGGCGATGGCGTGTAGCGGCCCACGTTCACACCGATCAGCACAATGCTCGGTATCTTGGGCGCATTGTCGACGATAGCCACATCCTGGCCGTAGTTCTGGTTGATCGAGCCCAGGTCGTACGCCTGCACGGTGGGGCCGCCGTCCTTCTTGATCTCGGCCGCCAGCCCGGAGCCGCTGGTGATCGACTCCCGCGCCGTGGAGCCGCCGAGAAGGTACACGACCGGCACCTTGGGCGGGTGCCTGAGCAGGGACGACATCGTGTAGGAGACGTACATGTAGTCGTCGCTGGCGCGGCGCAGCAGGTACTTCTCCGGGATGACCGTGTAGGCACCACTGGTGAAGAAGAGCTGGACGCCGAACAGGGCACCGGCCAGCAGGATGAGCGACGCCACCAGCACCAGCGGATTCTGGTTGCGCAGGCCGCGCTTGAAGTCGCGCCAGGCGCGCCTGGGCCTCGGCCTGCGCTCCTCGGGCGGCCTCGCCACCTGCTCGCCGCCGGCCGTCATCCCTGCTCCAGGGTGGCCAGGAGCTGAGCCTGGATCGCCTTGCCGGAGCCGGTGCGGGGGATCGCCTCCAGGGCCACGACGCGACTCGGCAGATGCGTGGCCGGCAGCACGCTCTTGAGCCGCTTGAGCACCTGCGTGCCCTTGAACGGCTCATCGTCCGCGGGCACGACGAAGGCGACCGGCACGCGGCCGAGGATCTCGTCCTCGACGCTCAGCACGGCCGCGTCGCGGAACATGCCCAGGCTCATGAGACCCTGTTGGATATGCACCGTGCTGACCTTCTCGCCGCCGCGCTTGAAGATGTCGTCCTGGCGGCCCTCGATCCACAGGTAGCCGTCCTCGTCCTGGCGGCCGAAGTCGCCGGTGCGCAGACCGTGCGGCGTGAGCGTGCGGGCCGTGATCTCGGGCTCGTCGAGGTACCCCTGCATCACGAGAGGGCCGTCAACGTAGATCTCGCCGACCTCGCCGGCCGCAGCCGGCGCCAGGTCGGGTCGGCGCACGGTGACGGTCATGTCGTGGATAGGTCTGCCGACGGAGCCCTCGCGACGTCCGATCTCGTCCGCCGGCAGGACGCAAAGCCGGCCCGAGACCTCGGTGAGGCCGTACATGTTGTACAGCGCCACACCGGGGAGCACGGCCAGCGTCTTCTCGATCACGCGCACGGGAAGGTGATCGCCGGAGCTGATCCAGAAGCGCAAGCCGCCCGTGGGCTGGGCCTCTTCGAGCGGCTCGACCACGCGCACCAGGTGCGCGGGGGCGCCGCCGAAGCCCGTGCAGCCCATCGCCTCCATCTCGGCCAGCAGGTTCTGGCCGAAGAAGAAACCGGCGTGACCGACCGTGCTCCCGCCTGCTGCCAGGAGCGTCAGGAAGTGGCAGATGCCGCTCGTGAAGTAGGGCGGCGTGTTGACGAAGATGCGATCTTCGGCCGTGAGGCCGAGCTCGGCCGAGACATGACCGGCGTTGACGCTGATGCCGGCCAGCGTCTGGCGGACGCCTTTGGGCACGCCGGTGGTGCCGCTTGTGAACATGATCATCGCCGTCTCGTCGGCACCCACCGGCGTGAACGCCGGCGGCTGCGGGGGCGCCTCAGGCAGATCGACGACCAGGCGCGCCGGGGCCGGCGAGGCTTGCGACGCGGCCGCCGCCACCTGGGCGGCGCCCGCCGGCAGCTTGGCGCCGCTTGCCGGCACGAGCAGAAAAGCGGGCCGCGCTTTGCCGATGAGCCATTCGATGTCGCTTGCCGGCAGGCTCGTGTTGAGCGGCACGGCGACGCCGCCGGCAAGCCAGATCGCGTACATCGAGACGAAGAAACTGTCGTAGTCCTCGAGCAGCATGGCCACGTGCTGACCACGCTCGAAACCGGCGCCGCGCAGCTGAGCGACCACGCCGCCCGCCTGGCTCACCACGGCGGCGTAGCTGTATGTGCGGCCGCCGGCGCTGAGCAGCGGCCGCTGCGGCTCGCGGTCAGCCCAGGTCAGCAGGCTCTGGACGGCGTCGATCATGGCGTGCGGGATCTCACTGGAGCGGTCAGAAGCCTACGTAGCGGAACTCGGTGAGATGCTGGCCGGCGCCGATGGCCACGGCCAGGAACCAGAAGAGCAGGAACCACAGGAAGACCTGGAGCGCCAGACCGAGCACGTAGGTGAGCCAATAGCGTCGATCGGCCGTCGCGGTCGCGACGTCAGGCGCCACCTGTGGCCCGGTGTCCGTCACCGTGCCGTCCTCGCTCCCTGGCCGTGTCGGCGGAACCGACTGAGGCGCTTCCCCCGCCGGCGGTGCCGCGCTCTCAAGCTCAGGCATCGGCGCTCTTCTTCTTGGCGATGAAGGCGAGCATGTGGTTGACCGTGTCGAGGTTCTCGAAGGCGATGTCGATGGCGCCGATCCTGATACCGAACGTCTCTTCGAGGAACATGATGAGGTTGGTGAGGTTCATGGAGTCGAGGAGCTGGTCGCGGAAGAGCGACGTGTCGGCGTCGATCTCCGTCTCCTCCTCCAGCAAGTCGTCGCGGATGAACTCGAGGATCGTCTCGGCGTCGCTCATCTGATGCGCGTCCTTTCCACGGGCCGCGCCCTAGGGCCGCGTGCCCGCCTCGTAGGAGAACCTCATCGGGCTTTCGAAGCCCAGTGTCTGGATGCCGGTCTGGATGACCTTGGCCACCGTGTACACGCGCTCCGCCGTCTGAAAGCCCTGCTCCAGACCCCACTCGTCGCTGAGGATGTGGCCCTTGCCGCCGGCCCAGCCCATGGTGCCGTACTGACAGGTCGCGTCGCCGTTGCCGACGATGAGGCAGCCGTTGCGGATGAGCGGCAGCCAGCTGGCCAGGATGGTCGTCTCGGCGCCGCCCGACCGACGGGCGGCGATCGCCATCACACCTACGGGCCGGTTGGCGAGCCGGAAGTCCTGGTGGCGCAAGACGCGCGTGCGCATGATGAACTTGCTGAACAGGTCCGAGGGCAGACCGAAATAGACCGGCGTGGCCATGATGAGGCCGTGGGCAGCCAGCATCTTGTCGAGGATCGTCTGCACCTCGTCCTTGCCGGCCATCACGCAAGGCTGGTACGTGCCGTCCTTGGTCTTGCCGCACACGGCGCAGTATTGGCAGTTCTTGATGTCGTGGTCGCGGGCGTCGACGAGGTCGAACTCGACCTCGTCGCCGTAGCGCTCCTTGAGAGTCTCCAACGAGTGGCGCACAAGGGCAGCGCTGTTGCTCTCGGAGCGGGGGCTGAAGCTCATACCCAGCAGTCGCACGGTCATGCGCGGTGCTCCTCTCGAGAGGGCGCGAAGGTGGCCGTCGCCAGGATCCCTGCCGTTCCTGTGAACTGAAGCCAAAGGTTCACGCCGATCCGCTCCCGGTATGGTATCAGACGGACGCCGGCACAAAAGCGCCGCGTCCGTCCCGTTGCTGTCGCGTCTGTCTTGCTCGTGAGAGAAGGCCGGAGGGCGGGGTGACGATCAACCGTCACCCCGCCCTTTAGCCGGTGAGGACGACCGGCGACGCCTTACTTCACCGGCGCCGTCAACGCCTTCCTGTCCATGAAACGCTTGTACTCGGAGTCTATCTCCAGCAGACCGCCGGGGAACTCGTAGGCCTCCATGAGACCGACATAATCGTCGGCGTTGAAGGCCTCGGGGTTGTGCACGCCCGACTTGGGATCGCCCGGCTTGCTGCCGAGGCTTCCCTTGGCGAGAAGCTCCATGGTGACGACCGGCGTGAACGCGGTCTGGGCGACGACGACCTGGGTGCCGTACTTGTCGACGCACTCCTTGTTGTCGGCGACCTGGTACAGGTACACCTTGCGCTCCTTGCCGTCCTTCTTGCCGATCACGTACGTGCCGGCAGCCGTCTGGCCGACGTACTGCTTGCCGATCTCGTTCGGGTCGGGCGCCGCGGCGGCGATGACGTCGCGCGGGGCGACCATGACGTCGCCGACCTTGATCTTCTCAGCCTTGTCGATATTGATCGAGCGGAAGATCTCCATGGCCTGCATGAACTCGTCGCCCAGAGCGTACTTGAAGGTCGCCTTCTTGACACCCTTGAGGCGGGCGGCGTTATGGGCGATCTGGATGACCTCTTCGTGCTCGACGTGGCCGACCTCGACCTCGCCGATGCCCTCGGGGAGGAAGAAGTTCTCGAGCTCGGCGAAGGGCTCGATGGTGTGGACCTCGCCGTTCTCGTACACGATGGCGGGGTTGTTGCACTCCTCGATCGTAGTCCAGACGCTGAACCCGAAGCTGATGCCGGTGGCGCCCGGTATCTCCAGATTGGCGCCGTCGCGGATGCCGATCTCGTCGATCTCGTCGAAGAAGTGATCGGCGGCGTAGCGCGCGAAGTAGTCGGCCATGCCGGGCTCGACGCCGAAGCCGGCGAGCGCGTACTTGCCGATCTTCTCGAACTCGGGACTCAGCGCGTACTCGTCGTCACCGAGCTTCTTGCCGCACTTGTGCATGGGGTCGGTCGGATGCGGCTCGGACAGCGTCATGGCGGTGTCGAGATAGTGGGTCTGCGCCTTGAGCGCGGCCTGCAGAAGCGGCGGGTTGAAGTTGGGCGCGCAAAGGTTACAGATGATGTCGACGCCATGCTTCTTGGCTAGAGCGGCGACCTCATCGGGCTTGCCGGCGTCGACCTTCTCGGCCAGGAAGCGCGCATCGTTGAGCTTGGCGGCGACTGCTTTGGCGCGGGCCTCGTCGTAGTCGGCCAGGACCATCTTCTCGAGCCAGGCGCCCTTGGGGTCGCGGCGCTTGGCTATCGCGGCGATGGATTGGCCGACACCGCCGGTGCCTACAATCAGGACCTTCATGAACGGCACTCCTTCTCACGTGTCGAGGCTGGCCGGACGGCCTCCCCACTGCATCAGCGCATACCTTACACGCCGCGACGCCGGGTTGGAAACCCGGCACCACGACTCCTGGACAAAGACGTGTACCCGCGACGGGCCACGATGTACTTTATGTGGCAGCCGACGGCGCCTGTAGCCGCTCCCACCGCCCTCAGCCGAGCGCACTCACCCTGTACATCATGCGCTCGCCGAGGCCGGTGACGACCTTCGTGTAGCCCCCCAGCTCGGCGTCCAGTGCCGGGTCGCCGGTGTCGACCAGCAGCGGCCCACCGCCCAACGAGAGCAGCTTGGTCTGCGTCGCCACGACGATCACGTGGTCCAGCCCCACGCGACGGATCACGCGCGGGCTGAGCTGCTGGTTGCCGCGTCCGAAGATGTGGCCCTGGCCCCCGATGGCCGTGATGACGATACGCGCGCGCGGCGCGACGCCGCCGGGCTGCCCGCCGCCGAAGCGGTCGAGCAGCTCGACGATCTGTGCTTCGCTCAAGTCGACGCCGACCAGCTCCCGGTCGCGCACGGCGTCGACACCGAGCAGCGTCTTGGGCAGGCCGAGCGCCTCACCGATGGCCCGCGTGGTCGTTCCTGGACCGAGCAGGTAGATCGTCGCCGGCGGCATGTCGTTCACGACGTCGCGAGCGACGCCGGCGAGCTCGGCGGCGTCGCCGGCAACGCCGCCCGCCTTGGCGCTCTGCACAAGTGTGCGCTGGTAGGGCACACGCAGGTAGCCGTAAAGGCGGGCCGAGACGTGGCCGTGGCGGAACGCCTCCTCGTCGATGTCCATCACCTCGGCCTCGCGCAGGCGCATGGCCTCGCGCCGCCCCTGCAGGTACAGGGCGGCCAGGTCGCCGGCGGCAGCCGGCGTGTTGGCGAACACGGCGGAGTGGATCTTGACGCCCGCCGGGATGCCGAGGACCGCCACCGAGTCACCGACGGCGTTGAAGACGTTGCGCGCCGTGCCGTCCCCGCCGGCGAACAGCAGCAGATCCACCTCGGCGTCGCGCAAGGCGCGCGCCGCCGCCTCGGTGTCGGCGGCGGTCGTCTGCGCCGGTCCCGCCGGCGAACCCGCGACCGTGGTGAGGAAGCCGCAGGCGCGCGCCTCGTCGGCACCCATCTCGCCAGCGTAGGTCACCATCTCGAAGTGCTCGCGCAGGGGGACGAGCCGGCGCAGAGCGAGCTGGGCGCGGTGCGGGGACTCCCGCACCGCGCCCAGCTCCAGCGCCCGGCGCACGATGTCGGCGCCGTCACTGCCCTTGAGGCCCACGCGGCCGCCGACGCCGGCGACCGGGTTGACGATAAACCCGAGCCGCTTCACCGGCGCATCAGAGCGCTCGACAGCCCGCCGCGAGGGTCAGCGCGCGGTGTCGTCGCTCGCGCCGCAGGAGCACCAGCCACTCTCGTCGGACGAGCAGCAGCCGGCGCACCGGCGCCAAGCCACGTACGCGAGGCCGCCGAGCAGCAGCATGACGACCAGCTTCTTCATCTCTCCTCCTTGATCTTCCTCTGGTAGGCGCGCCACGTGAAGGCCCACTGCTTGGGCTCCTCCAGGGCCTCCAGGCGCGCCATCCTGGCGATGCTCGAGTCGTGCGGCGCCTGCTTGACGACCGCCGGCTCTGCATACGATTCGTCGGAGATCTTCTTGATGACCGCCGCCCACTCGTCGAGGTCGTCCTTGGAGTACGTCTCGCACGGCTCGGGCGTGAACGGCTCCGGCACCACCCACGGGTGGTGGCTCATCCAGTAGCTCTGGACGCCGAAGTCGACCATGCGGTCGCGCACCTCCTCGGTGCCCACGCCGGTCTCCTCCTTGAGCGTGGCGAGGCTGTAGCGCACCTGGTCCAGGCGGCGATGGCCTTCGGCATAGGGCCGGCTCACGCCACGGATGGCCGTCAGCAACCGGTCGAGGTAGTTGTTGTTGAGCACCGAGATCTCGGCCACCTCCCGCAGGCCGTCGGGGCCCAGGCTGCGGATCCAGGCATAGGCGCGGATGACGCCCATCCAGTTGCCCAGGAAGCCACGCACCTTGCCGATGCTCTCCGGTCGGTCGTAGTCGAGGTGGTACTTCTCGCCGACCTTGGCCACGAGCGGCACGGGCAGGTACTCGGCGAGCTCGTCGCATACCAAGTAGGCGCCGGTCGCCGGTCCCTCGCAGCCGTGCGGGCTGGAGAAGGTCTTGTGCAGGTTGAAGTGACAGGCGTCGAAGCCGGCGTCGCGAGCTCGGGCGACGCCCAGGATACCGTTGGCGTTGGCCTGGTCGGTGAAGCACAGACCGCCGGCGTCGTGGATCACCTTGACGTACTCGTCGATGCGCGGATTGTAGATGCCCGTGTCCTCGGGGTTGGTGATCATGCAACCGACCGTGCGTTCCGAGACGGCCGCCTTGACGGCCTCGAGGTCCGGGTACCCGTTGTGGTCGGGCATGACCGTGACGACCTTGAACCCGGCCACCATCGGCGTGGCCGCGTCGCAAGGGTGGGAGAAGATCGTCGTGATCATCTCGTCGCGCTGCGGCAACTCGCCGCGGGCAGCGAAGTAGGCGCGCATCACGCAGGCGTTGGTGTAGACGGCGTGCGAACCGCCACCGGGCTGCAGAGTGACGGCGTCCATGCCCGAGATCTCCTTGAGGTACTCGCCGCACTCGTACACGATCTCGAGCAGCCCCTGCAGTGTGTCCTCGTCTTGCAGCGGATGCAGGTCCGCCGCCTTGTGGTGACGCACCAGCTGTTCGTGCATCTTGGGGCTGTACTTCATGGTGCAGGTCCCCTCACCGATGTCGCTGCCCAGGTCCATGCCCAGGGTCTCCTGCGACAGGCGCAGATAGTGGCGCAGGACCTGGTGCTGCGCGAGCTCGGGCAGCGCCGGCGCCTCACGGCGGCGGGCGCCGGCCGGGATGTAGCCCGTGGGGTCGCCCACGGCCTCGTGCACCCCGTCCTCGACCGGCGGCACCAGGATGCCGCGCTCCCCGGCTGTGCTCATCTCCATGATCAACGGCTCGTCCCAGTGCGGGGCGTGGTAGTCGCGCAGCACGCCGCCGTCGCGGCGCAGGCGTGCGAGACGGGCGACCTTCTCTTGCGCTGTCTCGCTCATGCCACGACCTCCTTGATGCTCGCGACCAGTCTGTCGATCTGCGCCTGACCGTGGCACTCCGTGACGCAGTAGAGAGCGCTCTGCCCCAGCTCGGGGAACTCGCCGCTCAGGTCCTTGCCGCCGAAGACACCCTTGCCGAGCAGGGCCTTGTTGACCGCGGCGACCGTCTTGCCCGTGCCGTTGAAGTCGACCACGAACTCCTTGAAGAAGGCCGGCGAGAGCCCGATCTCGATGCCGGGCAGCTCGCCCAGCCTCATGGCCGCGTAGTGCGCGCGAGCGATGCAGGTCTCGCCGAGCTCGCGGAAGCCCTGCGGACCCATCACGGCCATGTACACGGCCGCCGCGATGGTCCACAGGCCGGACGCCGTGCCGACCCAGTCCTTACCCTGATCGCGCAAGCCGTACGAGGTGCGCTCGGCGATGGCCTCGGCGACCGCGTACTCGCCGGCGACCTCCGTCTCGAGAAGCGTGTAGAGCTCGAGCGGACACTCGCCGGCGAAGACGGGGTCGTCGTCGCGAAAGGCGATAAACCCCGAGCAGCCGCCGCCGGCGTGCATGTGCATACCCAGCGGCTGGATGTCGCCGCAGGCGATGTCGACGTCCAGCGCGCCAGGCGGAGTGAGCACGCCCAGCGTGACGGGGTCGACACCGGCGATGACCAGAGCACCGTGCTCGTGAGCGATCTTGGCGATGTCGGTGGCGCCCGACTCTATGAAGCCCAGGTAGCCGGGACTCTCGTAGTACACGGCGGCGGCGACGTCGGAGATCCGACGCGCGAGGTCCTCAAGGTCCATACGGCCCGTGAGAGGGTCGTAGTCGACGGGCTCTATCTCGATGTGCGTCGGCATCACCTGCGGCTGGCAAAGGGTACGGGCCTCCGCCAGGCGCATCGGGCTCATGGTGCGCGGCACGAGCACACGCTTGCGACCCGTGATGCGGCTCGCCATGCGGAACGAGCGGCCGGCCACGTCGCCCCAGTCGTAGATAGGATTGGCGACGCCGTCGAGGTCGAGCAGCTCGCCGAGCTGGCTGTTGAACTCGAAGCGCGCCTGGTACTTGCCCATGTCAGAGTACTGGCCGCCGCAGTAGGCGCTCAGGAACTCAGCCCGGTTGATGACCTCGTCGACGACCGCCGGAACATAGTGCTGCCAGCAGCCGGCGCCGCAGAAGTTGAGGTACTCCTGCGACGAGACGTTCCTGTTCAGGAGCTCCATCATGTGACGCTCAAGGTCACACTCGGCGAGGATCGGCTCGGGTATGTTCAGCCGACCCCTGAAACGCAGGCGTGCGGGGATCTCGGCGTAGATCTCCTCGACGCTGGTGAGCCCGAGCTCGGCCAGCATGGCCTGCTTGGAGGCAGGCGCCGAGTTGGGGATGTAGGGATGGATGAATGGTTTGCTAGCCATGGCGTGACGACCGCTCCTTCCACAGCGTCGGCATGTCGACGAAGTTGGCGCGCGACTGGCGCATCATCCGCTAGGCTACCCGGCCGCGTCGCGCGAATCCAGAGCCGGCCGGTTCAGCGACTCTCTCGCAGAGGCAGGTTCAGTTCTTGCCCATGTCGTAGGGCTCGAGCAGCGAGACCACCGTCTTGGAGAGCTGCAGCTGCCATTTGACACGTCCCGGCTCGACGATGTGGAACAGATCGTAGAAATCGCCGCTGACCAGGCCGACCTTGCTCAGGAAGTCGATCTTTGGGATGCCGTACTTCTTGGCCAGAGCCCGGCAGCTGTTGCGATACCTCTTGCGCGGCTTGTCGAAGGCATGGCGGACGATCGGCAAGTTGAGCGGCAGCTCCAGCAGCACGGGGTGCAGGCCGCGCGTTTGACATGCCACGATGAGCTGTTCGAGCTCGGCCGTGTTGCCGGCGAAGTTCTCCTTGAAGAACGGGTAGCGGTCGGCCAGCCACCAGCGCACGGAGGCTCTCTTCTGGGCGTCCGTGAGGATCTCTGCGACACTGTACTCGTGCTGGTCATAGCGCCCGGCGG
>Ga0209777_10006004_pt1 | contig 13802 bp, 14 predicted proteins | sample FrelakmetHBP12HB_FD_187147 | JGI IMG/M metagenome (GOLD analysis project Ga0209777, IMG submission 187147) | Freshwater lake sediment microbial communities from the University of Notre Dame, USA, for methane emissions studies -HBP12 HB (SPAdes)... | ecosystem: Environmental > Aquatic >...
CCGCATTTATGATCAGCGGTGCGTCCTGGAATGTCATCATAACCTACCTTCCTTTGCTCCTGAACGAACGAACAGCATTATCTCTCCCGCTGATAGGTTTCCTTGTTGCCCTTTGGGCAGGAGTTGGCAGCATTACCTCATTAACCTATGGGAAGATACGGTCCTATATTAATCGGAAAAAACTCCTTGTCATTTCATATGTAACAATCGGAATCTTGAGTCTGTTCCTCGCGGTCTTCACCCATATCATTATTCTCCTTGGCATCATGATCCTCCTAGGGGTTGCGGTATTTCTCACCTACCCTGCATTATTCTCATTTGTATCAGAGGTTACACATGAATCTGTTGAAGGCTGGACGTTTGGGTTGACTTTTACATTTCAGACTGGCGGGGGGGCCATTATTCTTTTCCTCGGTGGTGTGCTTTCTGATCTTTTTGGCATCTGGATACCGTTTGCATTGCTAGGAGCACTCTCCCTCATTTTTTCTATAGTACTTCTCTTAAACTATCGTAAACCTTTCGCGCAATCAATATAAAAATAGAGAAAAACAAATAGCGCGGCAGTCGATTACCGATTAAAATGCAAAAACACTCTCTTGGTCTTTTTATTTCCATTATCGCGGTCTCCTTTGCATCCATCTTTATTCTCTCTTGTCAAGCCCCCCCATTAAGCATCGCGTTCTATCGACTATTGTTCACGACACTCCTCATTTCCCCCTTCATTTTGATCCAGAAAAAGACAAGAGACGAACTCCGTACGCTCCCCCGGGCTACCCTGCTTATCATGCTGGTGATCGGAGTTATTCTAGCAATACACTTTTCACTCTGGATCACATCACTGAAAATGACCTCAGTGGCAAGCTCTGTGATTCTTGTCACAGCCCATCCGGTTCTGGTCGCGCCTGTCTCATTCTATTTTCTTAAAGAAAAACTCTCTTGGGTGAATGCGCTTGGAATCGCTATCTCCTTGGCCGGTGTCGCAGTACTAGTCATTGGAAATTACGGATTTGCTGCTTTTGGTTTAGACACAATAGAAGGAAACATCCTTGCCTTACTCGGAGGAATTGCTGCTGGGTTGTACATATTAGGCGGACGAAAACTCAGGAAAACCGTTTCGACCGTGTCGTACGCCTTCGTGGTCTATGCGGTTGGCACCATCACCTTGTTTTTCATTTGTCTCGCACTCAGTGCCCCAGTATACAATCTCACTATCACCGATTACGAGATCATTCTCCTCATGGCTTTGGTCTCCGGAATCTTTGGCCACACCCTCTATAACTGGTCTCTTGGTTACATCCGCGCATCAATCATGTCCGTTGCCCTCTTAGGAGAGCCTATTGGATCATCATTGCTGGCGTATGCGATTCCCTGGATTCATCAAGAACCATCCCTATATACCGTTGTTGGTGGTGGAATCATCCTGGTGGGTATTTATCTTACTGCACGGACTATCAAGGGGCCTGACTTGTTATAAAATGTTAAAATAGGTATCTTCTGTAGGGTTTCTTATGACAAAGAAAACAAATAAAATTCTTACTGGAGCAATTGCCATTGCAATTATACTTTCCGTTATTGTTCTTGTATATGTAAATCTGTAAATCTCCCGAAACAAACCGATTCTTCTTCAGAAAACAACAATGCGCACAAAACGACACCTGTCATCTTTACACGTATCTATGACGACCAGCAAACAAATTTTACCATGGTTGATCTGGTACAGTTAGAGGCACATACCGTAAAAGGAGGATATCATACCAATCAGAGTTTATCAAAGGAGTGGGAAATTACACAGGAGTTACTATCACAACGCTGGTAAACACGTTCCAGCTTGCTCCGTTATTATATAGTCTCAAAGTCTACTCAGAGGACGGGGAAAAATTTACTCTATTATTATTCTACCATCCTCGGAAACGTCGACATCTATAATCCTGACAATGCGTCAGATCCAAAATCAATAGGGGCAGGGGGTGTTACTATGGTTCTTGCCTATCAATATGAAGGAAAATGATTGAATGAATCTAACGATGACAAACTGAAGATAGTGTTCCTTGATGAAAATGAATCATTTACTCAAGCGTCTCTTTGGTGGAAAAAGGTCACGTCTATAAGAATAATCACCGAATAAAACAGCAACTGAATGGTCTGAAAAGAAATTGAAGTCATTATCGGAATCTATTTCTCTTTCATTGTTATTCTCTTTTACAGACGATGAGAGATATCAAAGAACTTATTGAGAATGTCGAGAAATACAAAAACGTGTCACTCCAGAAACGTTTTGAGAGTAACAAGAACACGGTTGGTTACGTTGTGTATAATGGTCAACCTCGGATCTTGAAATGGTATGTTCCTGGGTTGAAGCAAAACATGGACATTGAATATAGTATTTTGAAGAAAGGATTTTCAGATCTTACTATGCCGTCCCCCTTAGAGAAGGATGCAGAGAATAATGTCCTCGTGATGAGTTATATTATGGGAGAAAACGTCTGCGATATCGTAAACGACCCCCGGACGGTCATTGAGGAGAAAAAAAAAGTCGTTCTGCTCCTTGCTGACTGGTTTGTGAATTTTCATACTTTTTTTAAATCAGAGGATGGTTTTCGTCTTCGTGGTGATGCGGATTTAAGAAATTTTATCCTGAGCAGGGGTTGTATCTGGGGTGTGGACTTTGAAGAATCACGGATCGGGAGACCGGGTGAGGATCTTGCGACACTCTGTGTGTCTCTATTGAGTACAAATCCGATGTTTACCGATGAAAAGTTCCAGTTTTGTCAAATCTTTCTTGACTCGTATAGGAAATCAGTGAAATGGTGTATTGAACAATTGAACGCGGATATCTCCTATGCGCTGCTGGAGCGGATTCAGTGGCGGCCCAAGGAAGAAGAGATTCTTAGAAAATATGCGACTAGAATACGGAATAAAGGGTTACGGGTAGCTCAACATAATTTTTAATCTTACGTTTTAAAGACATTCCTGTGCCTATAGAAACACGATAACGAAAAGATACTAAAAAATTATTCCAATTCCGTCTCGTTATGTACATATCTCCTACAAAAAAAGAGAAAAAAAGAAACGATTTTGGACTAATACTTATTATTGTAGTTCTAAACGTTGAATTATTTTTTGTAGTATTGGGGATAAATCTGGATGACTCTGTATGAAGTTTTGTAGGAACTGTATTGTTGGTGTGTTTACTATTATGTTACAAGGCATACTTACTGTTAAAGTAGCCCAGTCGCTCTCTGCATTTAAAACATCTTTGGCTTTCGCCTTAATGGTATAAGTTCCTTCTTCAGTCCAGACATGTTTTGCTGTTATTTCTTCACCTGAGTCATATGATCCAAGCCAGCTACTGTTAGTTTTATCACCCCAATCAATAAAATAATAGACATTATCGACATCTGCATCTCTTGTTGAAAAATTATATTTATATTCTTCTCCTGTTTTTCCATTTTCTAGACCATTTATCTTAGGAGCATCTGGTGGAATATTAATACTAGACAGGTATTTTATTGTCTCTCGGATTGTAATATTTGTTGCCTTCATAGCTTCCTGTACATCGACTCCAGCATTAACATGGATAAAGCCTGCTGTACGACAAGGATATGGATCAGTTGTGGTATTATGAGTATTTTGATACCACATACTTAGATATGCAATATATTCACACAAATAACTCCCCGGATCACCATTCCAATCAACCCATGCTCTAATAGGGGTTTGGTTATTAACAACATCTTGGATCTGTTGAACAGGGAGGGATGAATGACGAATATAACCTACGGGCTCAGTATTATCTGGTGGACAAGGTGTTGGTTGATATGGTGGTTTATCATCATTTATCCAGAAATCAAGATTACGAGCATTATATTCAATTTCCCATGGTCCATCACCAGCACCAAAACTTATAATAGCAATTGGATGAATTTGACTCGTAATATTCCAAAAATCTTCCCAGGTATGTTGATAATCAACTTCAAACATTCCTGTGTATACACCTGGTTTCGGGAAATATGAATAAATATCATAACCCAAACCTTCCCAATTTTTTCCCTGCCAACCACTTGGATTTAGCTCAGGATCGGTGCTAAAAGGTTTTATCATTAAACCAGTTGGATTCCAGAAACCGGTACACATTATTACTCGTTGTTTAGTTGGAAGATTAACTTTTACTTGATATAAATCCTTAACATTCTTAGAACTACTTTTACTCGGAAAAACACTCACCCATATAAACAACCCTATTATCACAAAAACCAAGCCTTTACTAACTATCTCTTTGCCCATAATATTAATCCTCCACTACTATAAAGTATCCCTTGGTTCTTTTTAAATTTATCTAACAAGAGTTATTATAAAATATTAAAATAAGCTATAGATAATTTTATATATCATGAATGTATTGAATTTATGGGGAAAAAAGATATGAAAAAATTTATTGTAACAACATGTGGAGCTCTTATAATAGGATTATTAATGATTTCTTCAGCTACTGCAGTACCCAAAGTAAATAGCGACCCTCTAATGAACAAAATTAATGAAATTGAAAAAAACAAAAAAATAATTGAAGAAAACATTAATAATAAAACCCTTGATTTAAAAACAAAGGGATCGATTAACCTTTTAATTAAAATAATTAAAGATACTATTTATGACATAACTCTTGATTTAAAAGCGGGGGGATTGATTGACCTTATAATTAAAATAATTCAATGGCTCATTTCCTTAATTCAAAAGATAATAACCCTTGTAAGTAGTATATCCAATCTTGTGCAATTAATTTATAACCTCATTAATTTAATAGTTAATCTTTATGAGTTAATCATAAAATTGATAAATTTTATCAAAGGTATTATCACACCTCAAATATTAAAATCCACGTAAAATAAAGATAATTATAGGAAAATTATCAAGACCATATGCTCATTCAACTACCTTTAATACATATGTAAATTAAACACCAGAAAAACATACATTAGCGCTGAATTTTATAAAGAAAAAAGAATGGTATTTCTCCCATAACAGTATACCTATTGGTTCTTCTCTCAATGGCAACCTTTATCAAGGCTAATTTTTAAATATCCACCTTTATATCCATCCAAACGATACATATGGAGAAGGACCGACTACTACCAATTTTTGCGCTCCTAATTCTACTTATCGGCAGCGTCTCTTCAATTTATGTATATGCAACACAAACAACGACTAATACACTGCTAGTGAACGGACAACATTATACCATGGATCAACTCTTTTCTCTTGCTCAACCACGTTCATTTAATGAATCACAATACTCGGGTATCGCATTAGATGACTTGATGCTGAAAACCGGGGTTTCTCAACCAGAACAGCATAGGTACACCCTGAGGGGAACAGATGGGTATGAAAAGACAGTGACGTGGGAAAACATGAAAAACGGGTTGCTTACGAAAGATAGTGAATCGATCTTTTCAAATTTACCAAAAGCATTTCGTGTTAAAGATATCATAACAATCGAGGTGAAATAAATCATGAAGAACATGAAATTCATCGCAGGGATCATTGTGTTTGGATCACTTTGGGGTTTTGCTGAATGCATCATCGGATCCCTTCTCCGTGATGTAAATCTCCCAGCAGGCGCAATCATGACCGGTATTTTTGCCATAGGTCTGATGACCATCAGTAGAGTCAGCTTCAGACAGCCGGGGATGCAAGCAGGCATAGGGCTTGTTGCAGGAGCGCTCCGACTCTTCAACCCCTTCGGCGGCTGTTTCATTTGCTCCGCGATCGCGATCATGGCAGAAGGACTCCTCTTTGACCGTATCTGGACAGGTTTTTCCCTTGATCTGAAAAAACCTCAAACACGTACCATCCAAGCAAGCATTGGAATATGCTCAGCCTACATGGTCTATGTTGGTGGATATATCGTCACCCAGATCCTGACACCTATGTTTTCCTCCGCAGGATTCTATATAGAAAACCTTATCGTTTTCATCCCACAGATTCTTGCCAGTGGACTGCTCGCAGCACTCATTGGAGTGGTTACCGTACCTGCGGTATTCACCCTGAAAAAACTCGACATCACCATAAAAGACCGCGCCTACTACCCGGTCACAATGGGTGTCTCAGCACTCTGCTGGATCATCGCCATTACGAACACCATACTCATCGTATGGTCATAGAGAGAATAACTCATGGACCACCCAATAACAGTCAAAATCCTGAAGTTTCATGCAGAGAAATGCAAAGGCTGCCTTGAGTGTGAGAAAGCATGCTCACAGGTGCATTTTAAAACTAAAGATGGGGGCGAGAAATCAGCGATTCACATTGTAAAAACAGATAAAGGATATACAATGCACGTGTGTGATCAACGCGGGCTTTGCCTTGATATGTGCCCAGTTGGTGCATTGACGAGAAGAAAAAATGGGGTGGTATGGCTTGATAAAGAGATCTGTATCGGATGTCAAGCATGTGTCGGCTTTTGTCCGATTGGTGCGATGAGAAAATCCGATGTTCGTATTGAACCGTTTAAATGCATCTCATGTGGTTCGTGTATCTGTGCATGTCCAGAAAAAACATTAGAATTCATTGAAGTGCCAATTGCAGATATTAAACAAGTTGTATACTATAAACTAGGGACGTAATATGGTGGAAGGACAGATAGCAATCGAAGAATATAGAACAGGGAATACTGAACATCACTGGGATCTGAAGAAGATAAAATCTGCTCATAAGGTGTTAACAACCTATTCGTACAAGAAAAGTAAGGTGAACAAGGGATATGCAAATCGAACACTCTACGTGAACCTCAGCACCAGGGTGATACAAGAAAAATTAGTCACCGATGAGATGAAAAAGAAGTTCACGGGTGGTAGGGGATTCGGGTTAAAACTCCTCTGGGATTCGATTAAACCAACGACACGATGGAATAGTGAGGAAAATGAACTGCTCATCACCACGGGTCCGCTCTGTGGCACCACTCAATACGCAGGATCAGGTAAATCCCTCTGTTTAAGCATTTCACCGTCAACGAACATTATTTGTGATTGTAATGTCGGTGGGTTCTTCGGTCCGTATTTGAAATTCGCTGGTTTTGATGCACTAGAGATTCAAGGGAAAGCAAAAGAAGACATCATTGTCGTTATAGATGGGGAAAAAGGAACCGTGTCAATTGAAACCGCTCCTCTAGAAGAAATCAACACGCATTTACTCAGTGAACAACTCACCCAGATGTATGCAACGGAAAATAATGATATATCAAGACAGAAAGTCTCTGTCGTGTCATCCGGTCTTGCTGCACAGCATAGCTACTGGGGATGTCTGAATTTCTCGTTTTATGATATCCGAAGAAAGGTTCCGCGGATTAAACAAGCGGGCCGGGGTGGATTGGGGACAGTGTTACGGGATAAAAAAATCAAGGCACTTGTCGTGAAAGTGGAACGGTTCGACGGTGTCTCCAATCATCCGGCTGATCCGATAACTTTAGGGAAAGTGGGGATAAAACTCCATCGTGAGATCCGCAATCTAGACCGTTACCAGTGCAACATGCGTGCGGTGGGGACCGGGCATCTGGTGGAGATCATGGATGCCTATGACCTGCTTCCAACAGAGAATTATCGTTTTGGCAGTTTCCCGAAGGCGTCAAAGATCTATTCACCAAAGTTCTATGAGTTGTTTACGAAGATCATTCCTGACGGGTGTTGGCATGGTTGCACGATGGCGTGTGCAAAAACCGTTGATGGGTATACTGTGATGACCGGACCGTATAAAGGAGAGAAGGTGACCGTCGATGGCCCAGAATATGAAACCATCGGCGCGTGCTCGAATATGAGCATCTGGGACCCGTTGTGGATCCTTGAGTTTAATTTTTACTGTGACACCTACGGGATTGATACTATCTCAGCAGGGACCGCTATTGCGTTTTATATGGAGATGTACGAGTATGGAATTTTAAATAAGGAACGATGCAGTGGCCTGGAACTCTGTTTTGGAAACGCGGATGCGGCACTCGAGCTACTACATCGAATCGCACACGGCGATATCGGTGAGTTTATCAAAGTTGCAGCGAAAGGTGCACGACGGGTAAAAGATTGGATTATTCAGAATAGTTGGGGTGAGAAACAACTAGTAGAAGACACCGGCATGGAAAGCAAGGGGCTAGAGTTCTCAGAGTATGTCACTAAAGAATCACTCGCAATGCAGGGGGGATACGGACTGACATTGAAAGGACCACAGCACGATGAGGCCTGGTTGATTTTCATGGACATGGTGAACAACGCGATCCCTACGTTTCAAATGAAAGCGGAAGCGCTCCATTATTTCCCGATGTGGCGAACCTGGTTTGGGCTCAATGGTCTGTGTAAACTCCCATGGAACGATATTGAACCAGCGAACAACGCAGAGACGTCGGAGCCTTCAAAGGTCCCAGAGCATGTGCAAAACTACGTTGAGTATCAGAATGCAATGACCGGTTGGAACGTCACCAAAGAAGACCTTATTTTACAAAGTGAACGCTGTTACAACTGGCAGCGTGCAATGAATGTATGGATGGGACGAGGGCAGCGAAAAGATGATTGGATTCCGTTCCGGGCAATGGGACCGGTGACTGAAATGGAGTATGTATCAAGGAAAGATCGATACGACAAGCAACTCGTTGAAAAACTTGGATTGTCTCAGAAGGACGTTGAAAAAATGACCGTACGAGAGAAGCTCACGGTTCTCTACGAGTTTCGTCGAGACCAGTACAAAAAACTTGCGGATGCTGTCTATTACCGCAGGGGATGGACACCAAACGGTGTTCCCACACCGCAGAAAATGAAGCAACTCGGGTTTACGGATAAAAAGATGCTCAAGATGTTACAGGATAAGATCGATGCTGATGAAAAAAATGGTCTGAATGTCTGGAGAGGCACCTATGAGAAAGGGGAACAACCACCGAGTACTGAAAAACAATATTGGAAGAAGTGGAAGTAAATGGTACAAAAAAAAGAAGTGAACTTTACAAATGAAAAAGGTGTTTTGAACACGCAAACAACAGTAAAAGCTTTACCAGTTGCTGAACCTGCCGTGCTTGGTTTAATCGGTCTTGCAGTTGCTGCGTTGGTGCTTGCGTCTGCTGACCTGAAATTTGCATCAGGTGTTGAGAAATCACTGATGATTCCCTGGGTTTTAATGTTTGGTGCTACCGCCCAACTCATCGCGGGAGTTATGGAGTTTAAACGAAACAACGTTTTTGGTGCAACTGTGTTTTCTGTCTACGCGATGACGATGTTTTCGATTGCTCTAACCTTGTTTATCAACAACTCTACTATTGTCAATAAAGGAGATATTACCTATTATGCGTATGGTCTCATCGGCGTTCTCCTCTTTAGTCTCATCGCAACCATCGCCTCATTGATGACCAATAAAGTCTTGTTTGGAATATTGATTGCAGTTGATTTAGCAGTTGCTTTCCTCATTCCTCATTATCTCTATGAGATGTCTGCACAGCCTGCTGGTGTTTTTCTTCTTGTAACCTCGGTCTTATCGTTTTATGCCGCTGCTGCAATTATACTTAACACGATGGCTGGTAAGAATATTTTACCTCTCGGAAAGGCGATCTGGACTCCAAAAAAATAGCATGGTTCCGTAAAATCGAATAGGGTTTTGATAGGAACAAATGACATCCTCCCAAAATGAATCCATCTAAAGATGGGGGTATCCAATACCCGATCGTTTTTGAGTGTAACATGAAGGAACGCAAACCATCCTGCTTAAAACCTATCGACCCTCATGGGGTCGAGTAGTATGAAGCGATGGTTTGCTCACAAGCATCCTTCATGTTACACACATATCCGCACTTCAATCCAAACAAATATAGACTGGACGTTAAGATTGCAGTGGTGAAAAGTGGTTTCCACTGCAAATTCAACCTCAATTACCACATCGTCTGGATCCCAAAATATCGAAAGGTTGTTCTGACCGGAGCTGTTAAAGAAGAGCTGCAGAAAATCCTTGAAGAAGAATCCAAGACACTCCGGTTGGAGATGCTTGCATTGGAGATCATACCGGATCATCTCTATCTGTTTGTTGGCGCGAAACCTACTCACATCCCGTATGTGATTGTGAAACAGTTGAAGGGTGTTTCATCGATGAAACTTCGTGAGCAGTTTCCTGATTTGGCGTATCTTGGATACCCGCAGCGATGGAAACGGTTCGAGCATCTGTGGGCACGAGGATATTACTGTGGCAGTGCAGGGCATGTCAGTCAGGATGCAGTAAAGCGATACATCCTCGAGCAGGAAGGAAAAGATGTTTTTGAGTACAGTATCTTTGGGGATCATATTGGTCAAACAAAGATCGGTGATTTCACTGCAGAGTAATAGTTATATGTAGAATTCAAAAAGTTTGACCCCAATTCATCCCAACAATAAATTGTTGGGTATTCTTGGGGATTTTTTATAAGCTAGATGCTAATATAAAGAATATTCGTTTCATTCTACACTACGAGCATTGGAAAAAAAATCTATCTATAAAGATACTGTACTAGAAAATCATCCTATGAAGAATCTTGGGATACGAATACTTCCCTTCCTCTTTTTTTCTTTTTTAGATTCGTACAAAAAACATTGAGTTAAAACCGCGTTAATGCTTCTGTTTCTGTATTTTTATCTTCTCCAAACATTTAAATAAAACAAGGGGATATTAATTCTTAGCCTGTTTTAACAAGGGAGGATAAAAATATGAAAAGAATCGGAGTTCTTATTGTAGTAGGAATATTAATTATTACTGGATTTGCCAGTATTCCTATTCAAGCAGGACCTGTCCAGCAACCGTTGACATCACCTGATCCCGATATTATTAACATGATTCAGCAGGTGAACGAATCACTTCTGTATTATTACCACACCCATCTTACTGCATTTACACCACACTATACAGGAACTGAAAATAGTATCAAGGCATCGCAGTACATCTATGACGAGTTTCACGCGATGGGGCTTCCTGTTGAGTTTCACAACTGGACTTTTAATGATTTCACCGATCGAAATGTTGTTGCAACATTACATGGAACAGACACCTCAAGTGATGCAACATTTATCATCTGTGCCCATCACGATACCGTTCATTTATCACAAGGTGCGATTGATGATGGATCAGGTGTTGCAGCGGTCCTTGCAACTGCGAAAATATTGAGTCGTTACTCGTTTAATTACACTATTCGATTCATTACGTTTTCTGGGGAAGAAGAAGGAGCGTATGGGAGTTATATGTATGCCCATAATGCGTCTTACCGCGGTGATAATATTGTAGCGGTCATCAATATAGACGAGATTGGATATGCCAATACGACAGAAGGCGGACGATACTTCGATTTTCAATGTCCTGAACGATCAAAATGGATTGTAGATTTTGCAACAACGGTGAATACGTTATATAGTAACCAGACAAACATGACTGTCTGGTCACTTCCGCATACTACGGGAGCTGATCTGAAATCATTCAACGATTACGGCTTTGATGGAGTATATGCTTCTCAAGATGATTGGTATGCCTGGGAAAATTCACAGAACGATACCTCTGATCGAATCAATTGGACCTACTTTACGAAAGCAACAAAACTCTTACTTGCTGTTATCGCAGAACTCGCAAGTACACCACTCGAACTTCAAGTGATTATCACAAAACCATATCGAGGGTACTTCTATTTTTTCAACCATCCACTTCTCCCGCTTGATTTTTGGAAATATTTCTGGTATAGTCCTCGAGGAACAACCTTTATTCTTGGCAGGGCGAATTTGAATGTCGATGTGATCCCAAATAATGATATCGTTGATGTCATGTTCTGCATCGATGGAGATCTTCAAGAGTGGTATTATGACCCTCCGCATTACGAATGGACAATCCATAATAGGTTTAATTTTCCTCTTATTGGTAGATATACTGTGGAAGTCTATGTATATACTGCTTCAGGAAAAGTCGCTTCTGATGAAATAAATATCATAATCTATCAGCTCTGAAATTCATAGCGATAAATACTGAGTATGAAAAACAAGGAAGTAGTAACATTGAGTCAATGCTTCTGTTTCTAAGGATGTGTTTTTAAAGAAGAAAAAGAAAAATTTATTTCTTTTTTAGATATGGTAATTTAGTTCGTTTGTTGACACCAGTTGTATACCCATCGGGCATATCGCAGGGTTTACCACTTTTTGGTTTGTTTCCTGCTTTGCAAAAATAGTATATTTTCTGGTTTCTTCCGCCTTTCAGCTGGACTTCGCGTGTGTGTAGGATATATCCATCTTTTTCAAATGCCATATTATTTCCTCGGAGTAGCTTAAGGAGGGAATATTATATAAAGGTTCCCTGACCGGAGGTATCTCAGCGACCATCTGCACAAAACATGTGTTTCTAAGGGTATGTTTTTAAAGAAGAAAATGCTTCAAAACATGAATTGGGAGAGTAAAAGGATTATGCGAAAACAACTAGTAATCACAAAAATCTTGTTCTACTTATTACTGGTGGATTTAGTGTTTATAAATAACTATTTAAGAGAGAGAATGGGTATAGCTCCTTAAAAGAAAAAAGAATAAGAATCTCGCAGTTTTGTTTTTTTTTTGCGAATCTATGAGAATTTTATTTTTTTTTACTTTACATGTTTCAGACTTAATTGTTTGAGGAGGTGATTTAAACGACCACAAAACAACATCGGAAAGATAAAAAGATTCGGAAGAATAGAATGAAACGAAAAAGACTTAAATTGGAATAATTCTTCTTTTATTTTTTATCATCATTATTCATTAGCACGAAAGTTGGGTTTCTAAGGGGTATGTTTTTAAAGAAAATATTGTTACAAAATAGTAGGTGGAAGCAAAGGTTACGAAGATATGTGATGTATGTCATCTATTCATAAATATCGGTAAGACCGTCGTATTGATGGATTCTTCAAACCACCAAAAAACATTTTGTTATAAGTGCTATAAAAGGATGCCAAAAGAACAGAAAAAACAATACTCTTTTATTGAAGGCAGCAAATTAGATGTGGGAGGAGCAACAGGGGTCTTCGTATTCGGAGGAATCCTTGGTGATGCTGTTGGAAGTTCAGGAACAAAATATGGTGAAAACTGGGCAGCCAAACGCAGCAAAAAGAAGTACGGTTACACTCAGAAAGAAATGGATGACTTTAGTATCGATGTTTTTGATATGCACGCTGGATTGTTGAATGATTATCAGCACCGAGCAGTCATGGATAAATTCGAAAGCAAGACCAATTCAAGGTATTATAAAAAATATATACAGGACAAGGTCCGATGATTTAAACCGTGTTAATGATTCTCCTTTTTTCTTCTGTAAATCCTGCTTTACATTCAACATATAGGGTTGTAAGGATTGATTTTATAAAGCGATTAATGTTTATGCAATTGTAAATGAGGGGCGAAGGAATGCCAACTTTTGGACAACGTGTTAAAAAGGCGTGGAAAAATATCAATGAGATAAAACCGAAAAACAATGAGATAAAACCGAAAGATGAAAAATAAACAAATATCTCTTGATGGTTGAAAAGCGGTTATGAAATGGCAGGTAGGGATGCAGGGGAAATGGATCAAGTTAAAACGAAATGTCAATATGCGTGCCCGCACCACCAGTCAAATAGACTGGTGGCATGCTCGGCTAACTTCGTTAGCCTCAGCGGTCACGCTCTACGTGGTAAGAGTTCAACTCTCAGCATTGATCCTCCTAAGATGCGAAATCATCAATGTGTAATTGTCCTCGTTTGATTGAATGAATTCCTGGCAATCCTTGGTTTCGGGCATATGCATCCATGTCTGTGATGGTTCTTTCACCGAGAC